>JAABUM010001335.1_pt1 | contig 37291 bp, 32 predicted proteins | sample 5559161 | NCBI WGS metagenome assembly JAABUM01 (sample SAMN10711868, study PRJNA513369) | rock metagenome | isolation source: Antarctica rocks | place: Antarctica: Victoria Land, Siegfried Peak nord
GCCATGTCACTCCGCTGACGCCCCTCCAAGAGCAGATCCTCTCCTTATTACGCTTGCCGGCGGACCTCTACGCGCGGTTGGGCACCACCGCTCCTCAACCGCTCCTCAATTTGCGCGAATGATAAGGGATATGCTTTGTTCTCCTGCTGCTACCGCGCGGCAGGCGCTGACGTCACGTGACTTGCCTGCTGATGAAGATCACCTGCCTGACTCAGCCACCGCTGCGGCAGCATAGGGTGGCATGAACGGTGACGAGCCCACGGCAAGACGGGAGGATGAGCAACGCGGCCAGCACAGGGGGATCGTCAGCAGGCACGCTCGAAGCCGACGCCACCGTGGGGCTGCGCGATAGCGTCACGACCACGTCCGCGGTGGCCGGATGGCTGCATAGCCCACGCAACGGGCCTGCCGCTGCGCCGGTCCGATAAGGCCGATCCTGCTGGCGTCACCGTGCCCTCGACTCGGCGGCGTGGGGGTGGCCTACCGCGCGCCCGAGGCCGTGCCCGTGCGCGCCGCTGCCGCATCGTGGCGCGTGTGGTGGGCAGCAGGCCCACCGGTGTCGAACAGGTGTGCTATTCTAGGGTCAGATCTCTCCCGTGGCGAGGCAAGGAGGCGGAGTGTGAGGCGCGGAGGGTGACAGCGGCGTCAGCGTGGCCTGAGGGCGGCCCCGTGGTCGGGCACATTGACTGCGACGCCATGTTCGCGGCCATCGAGTGCCTGCTCAACCCACGGCTGGCCGGTCAGCCAGTGATCGTCGGCGCCGATCCCCAGGGTGGGCAGGGCCGCGGCGTTGTGGCCACCTGCTCGTACCCGGCGCGTGTGTTCGGCGTGCGTAGCGCCATGCCCATCTCCGAGGCCTACCGCCGCTGTCCCCAGGGCGTCTTCCTGCCCGTGCGCCACGAGGTCTACCGGGCCTACGGCGACCGCGTGATGGCCCTGCTGCGCGAGACGACGGGCACGCTGCAGCGGGTGAGCATTGACGAGTGCTACGTGGACTGGACGGCGCATGGCCCGGCGGCGGTGGCCGTGGCCGAGGGGATCCGCGCGCGGGTGCGCCAGGAGATCGGGCTCACGATCAGCGTGGGCATCGCCGCGACCCGTCTGGTGGCCAAGATCGCCTCGGACCTGCGCAAGCCCGATGCCCTGGTGGTGTGCGCTCCGGGGGAGGAAGCCGCGCTGTTGGGGCCGTTGCCGGTGGGGCGCATCCCCGGTGTGGGGCCGCGCACCCAGGATCTGCTGCGCGCGGCGGAGATCACCACCATCGGCGACATCCAGCGGGCTGACCCTACCCTCCTGCGCGCCGCCGTGGGCGCCCGGCGGGCCGAGGAGGCGCTGCGCGCGGCGCGGGGCCAGGACGACAGTCCCGTGGTGGGCGAGCCCGCCGTGCCGCTCTCGTTCTCCCAGGAGCATACCTGGGCACGGGATGAGGCGGAGCGGCGGGAGGTCTGGCAGGTCGTGCAGCGCATGGCGGACACCCTGGCCCGCCGCCTGGAGGCGCGGGGTTGGGCGGCCCGGCAGGTCGGGGTGAAGCTGCGCACCGCCGCGTACGAGACAACCACCCGCGACCACGCGTTGCGCTCGCCGGTCCTGGACGCGGCGGCCATCGCGGGGGAGGCGGCCCTGTTGATCGCGCGGCACTGGGACCGCCGCCCCTTGCGGCTGATCGGCGTGCGCGTCGCCCACTTTGTGCCCAGCGACGCGCCCTATCAACTGCCTCTGCCCCTGCCCGCCGGCGCCCACCGCGGCGCGGCCCCCGGCCACGCGGCGGAGAGCGGGAGCACGGCCTGCTACAATGGCCCCGGAGGCGTCAGCCAGGCCAGCAGAGCGGGGCCATGACCCGAGAGGGGCAGGCGTGTCACGGCTGATGCGACGCGGGGAGGGCCAGGCGTCCGGCTCAGGATGGTGATGAGGAGGGGTGTAGGTCGTGGAGAACGTCGGACGCGGTGGGTTGAGCTATCGGGTGCGAAAGGCGCGGCGCGGCGGACCGCCCGCGCCGGCGCTGGTGGTGCTGCACGGACGCGGGGCCGACGAGAACGACCTGTTCTCGTTGGGGGAGACGCTGGACGACCGCCTTGTCGTGATCAGCCCACGCGCGCCACTGCCGCTGATGAGTGGGGCGATGTGGTATCAGATCCAGGGGGTGGGCGCTCCCCACATGGATGATCTGCGCGCCAGCCTGCGCGCATTGGTCGCGCTGCTGGAGAGCCTGCCCAGCGTCCACGGGGTGGATCCCGCGCGCACCTATGTGCTGGGCTTCAGCCAGGGCGCTGCCATGACCGGCGCCCTGTTGCTCACCGCGCCCCGCCTGCTGGCCGGCGCGCTCATGCTCAGCGGCTATTTGCCGCCCGAGGCGCACCCCGCCGACGGGGTAGGAGAGGCTCTCAAGGGCAAACCGGTCTTTGTGGCCCACGGCACGCAAGACGCCGTGATCCCCGCCGCCTGGGGACGTGCGGCGCAGGCTGCCCTGCTTGCCCTCGGAGCCGACGCTACCTACCGCGAGTACTCGGGGGGCCATAGCATCACCGCGGACGAACTCGATGACGTGAGCGCCTGGCTGACCGTCCGACTGGATCACGTCCTCACCTGAGCTCCCAGGGGCACGGACCCGCCCGTGTGGCTATGGCGTCGGTCGGCGCTGCTAGCAGAGTTTGCTGACCTACCGCGGCCCGCCCGTGTGGCTATAGCGTCAGTTTATGCTGCCCGATGAACCCGCATGTTGCTGGCCACCATCGTGGCCTGGCTGAGGCCACGGCTCGTTCCGCACGGTTGTTAAGGCACGGGCAAATCGTGGCCCATCCGGTTCAGCCACGCGCCCGCACTCAGCGCCCGTCAGGTGGCGCGTCCCTGTTCAGGTCCAACACACGTACATCCCGCTCCGGGCCAAGGGAGTGGTCACGAGCGCGCTGATGAAGCGTCAGGCCGCTTCGACAGACGGAGGCCCATTCCCGTATCGGCCCATGAGGCGCCGGCGCGGTGGCAACCGGGAAGGACGGGAGCATCACCACGGACCTCGCGCCGGACACGCAGGCGCTCCGGCCGGCTCTGTTGGAGCGCCTGCAATCTTGTAGCACGGTTGCAGCGCATCCTGAGAGGCTGTTTGCGGTATCCTGTGAGGTATCCGGTCACAAGCAAGAACACGGTGTGGCGCCCTGGGGTTACGCCGCTGAACTGGCGGGCGATCAGCGCGGCGTGGGCGCAGCCCTCACGCTCGTCCGCGATGGGGTGTCCACGCGCTCAGGGAGGAGTCAGCATGTCGTCGCCGACCAACCAGCGCATCCTGGACGCCGCCCAGCAGCTGATGCAGGCGCAGGGATACACCGGCCTCAGCTTCGCCGGCGTTGCCGCGGCGGTGGGTCTGCGCAAGGCTAGCATCTTTCACCACTTTCCGACCAAGGAGGACCTCGCCCGCGCCGTCGTCGCCCACTATCGGACGGCGATCCGTGATCAGATGACCACGATCGACCAGACGACGGATGACCCACGGGAGAAATTGGTCCGCTACGCCGGTCTCTATCAGGCGCTGCTACAGCGGCGCGAACATATGTGCCTGTGTGGCTTGCTCGCCGCCGAGGCGCTGACGCTGCCGGAGACGGTGCGCGTGGAGATGCGCGCCTATTTCGTGGAACACGAGGCCTGGCTGGGTGGCGTGCTGGCCGCGGGCCAGGCAGCGGGCCTGCCGCGGATCGAGGGGCCGCTGACCACCGTAGCGGCGTTCGTGCTGGCGGGGATCGAAGGAGCGATGCTGGTGGCGCGGGCGCACGACGACGACGCGCGCTTCGAGGCCATCGCCGCCCAACTCCTGGCCAGCCTGACCAGCCCGCGTTAAGCGCGGCTCTGCCGCCGCCTCTCCTACCGACCGGTCGGACGATGGTGGCACGCTTTCTGCTCTTTGCCCAGTTCGTGTTTGGCCACATCTCCGGGGTGGTGGGGCCGGCTGGCGTCGGCGGCGCTCGGTGTGGACACAGGATGGGACCAGGCGACGCCCCGGCGGGCCTTGTAGGAGAGGAAGGAGAGCAGACGACGATGAACAGGAGTGTGTGGGGCGCGGGACGGCCAACGCGGCGGCGCGTAGACCAAGGTCATCCTCAAGCCCGGTCTGGCCGCGGCCGGCGCCGCGTCATAACAGGTACCCGTACAGTCGGGTCCGCGTGGCGATGATCAGCACGCGGCACAAGAAAAAGGAGCAACGATGAGAGCCAGTGGGGGATTGACGGCGGCCGAGCGCTCTGTCCTGGAGGCGGGAGCAGCCGGCTGCGAGACGGTCCAGGAGATTATCAACATCGCGGCGACGGCCGAGGCCTTCGCCGTGACGGCCCTGGGCGGGGCGCTGGCCAACGCGGCCGCCGGCACGCTGCAGCTGTCGGGCGCGCGGATTCAGGCACTCACGGCGGCCCGCGCCGAGGAACAGGCGCACTACGCCTTCCTGATCGGCGCGGGGGCCAGACCCCTGACCACCACGTTCACCGTGCCTAATCCCAACATCGTGACCGACGTGCCGACCTTCCTGTTGACGCTGATCAGCCTGGAGGAGGCCTTTATCGCCGCCTACCTGGCGGCGGCCCAGGAGTTCGCGGTGCTCGGCCAGCCGCGGTTGGCTCAGATCGCCCTGCAGATCGGCGCGGTGGAGGCTGAGCACCGCGTGGGAGTGCGCAACTTCGCCATTGAGGAGGGGCTGCTGCGCGGCACGCCCAACGATGTGGCCTTCGAGAAGTCCCTATTTACCAGCGTTGGCGGGGCGGCGGCGGCGCTCAAGAGCCTGGGGTTCATCGGTGGCAGTGGCGCGACGATTGTCTATCCCGGTCCCGGCGCCATTGACACGACCGGCGTGGCCCACCTGCAGCCCTAAGGGGTGAGAGAGGAAGACGAGCAATGAACGATATGCGGAGAGTGGCCGACGCGCGGGTGTCGCGGGGCGCCTTGCTCAAAGGCGTGGGGGCCGGTATGGCGGGGGTGACGCTGGCGCAGGCGGGGTTGTTCCGCGCGCTGGCCGCGGAGTCAGAGAGCGTCCAGCGCATCCTGGATATCACGACGACCGTGGAGCGGTTTGGGGTGACGTTTCTGGGCGCGGGGATCGAGAGCGCGGAGCAGGGGAACTTTAACAAGAGCGTGTCCCCGACGGTGCTAAACATCGTCAAGGCCGCCCGCGCCCAGGAGCACTTCCACCTGGAGTTCTTTGAGCGGGCCGGCGGGCGAGCGCTGGTGAGCACCTTTACGATACCGCCAGCGGCGCTGACCGACTACAACACCTTTTTCGCGGCCATCGTGGACCAGGAGACGGCGGAGGTGGCCGCGCAGCTGGCCGCAATCCATACCTATGCCACGTTGAAGAGGCCCGACTTGGTCAAGATCAGCTTCCAGTACGCCGCCGAAGAGGCTGAGCACCGCGTGCTGGCCAACAACGCGCTGGGTGTGCGCCCGGCCAACAACCTGGCCTTTGCGCCGGTGATGTTCAGCACCGTAGGCGAGATCCTGACGCTGATGAAGCGGCGCGGGCTGATCGGCGGTCCCGGCAAGGCGGTCGCCTTTCCCGGTCCCGGCCCTATTGACGCACGGAACGTGATCAACCGCACCCCTACTGGTCCGGCGGTGGCCTGCGCCCCGATGGGCAAATAGATGATAAAGGAGAGAGGTCCACAGATGACTCAACCATACTCACGCGGGGGCCTACTGGCGGCAACTGGCCTTGGCGCGGCGGCCCTGGCGGCCAGCCCGGCGCTGACGGCGTCGCACGGTGGGGCCCAGGCCGCTGGCCGGCAGATGGCCATGGCCCAGCTTGATCCGCAGGCCCGCGAGGTGGTCGCGGAGATCCTGGCGGCCAATACGCCGCCCATCCCCACGCTGACACCAGCGAACGCGCGGCAGCTGCCCACGCCGTCCGACGCTGTGCTGGCCGTGCTGGCCTCGCGGCACAAGCCAGCTCCCGTGGAAGCGGTGGCCGTGCTCAGCCACCGCACGCTGCCCGGGCCGGGGGGGCAGCTGCTGGTGCGCATCTATACGCCCTTTGGCGTGGGCCCCTTCCCGGTCACCGTGTATTTCCATGGTGGCGGCTGGGTCATCGCCAACCTGGATACGTACGACGCCTCCTGTCGCGCCCTGTGCAACGCCGCGGGCACGATCATCGTCTCGGTGGCCTACAGGCAGGCGCCCGAGCACAAGTTCCCCGCGGCGGCGGACGACGCCTACGCGGCAACGCAGTGGGTGATGGCCAATGCGGCGATGATGGGAGGTGACCCCAAGCGTGTGGCCGTGGCCGGCGAGAGCGCCGGGGGCAATCTGGCCGCGGTGACCACGCTGATGGCGCGGGACAGGGGGGGCAAAATGCCGATCTACCAGGTGCTGGTCTACCCGATCACCAACTATGACTTCAGCACGCCCTCCTACCAGGAGCAGGCCAGCGCCGTGCCGCTGAACAAGCCGCTGATGATGTGGTTCTGGCAACAGTACCTGCGCACCCCCGCCGACGGGGCCAACCCGTACGCCTCGCCACTACGGGCAAAAAGCCTGCGTGGGTTGCCGGCGGCCACGGTGATCACCGACCAGTTCGACCCACTGCGCAGCGAGGGCGAAGCCTATGCCGCGCGGCTGCGGCAGGCGGGGGTGGCCGTCACGGCGACCCGCTACCTGGGCGTGATGCACGAGTTCTTCAGCATGCCGGCCGTGCTGGACAAGGCCAGGCAGGCCATTCAGGAGGCGGCGATGGGCTTACGCGGGGCGTTTGCCCGAGGCTAGCTCACCCACTAACCAGGACCATAGCCCCGGGACCGTGCGGCACGGCGCAGGCTGCACGGTCCCGGGGGCGGAGGGCCGCTCAACTGGATCGGGCAAGGCAGAGGACGGGGGGGTAGACAGATGCATCAGGTACGGCGGGGTACGGGTAAGCCCCTGCTGCTGATCCACGGCTTGGGCGGGAGCTGGCGCTCGTGGACACCGGTCCTCGACGCCCTGGCCGCCCAGCGCGCGGTGATCGCCATTGATCTGCCCGGCTTCGGGGCCACCCCGCCGCTCCCCGGGGAGGTGTCCATTGCCACGCTGGCCGACGCGGTCACCGCGTTCCTGAGGGCTGAGGATCTGATCGGTGTGGATGTGGTGGGCAGCTCCATGGGCGCGCGCCTGGTTCTCGAACTGGCCCGGCGCGGCGTGGTGGGGGCCACCGTGTCGCTCGACCCCGGCGGCTTCTGGCGTGGCTGGGAACGGCCCTTCTTCGCCGTCTCCATCGCCCTAGCGATTGGCCTGATTCGCCTGCTGCAGCCCCTGATGCCCGCGTTGACGGGCAACCCAGTGGGCCGCACGCTGCTCTTTGCCCAGTTTTCGGCGCATCCCTGGCGGCTGTCTCCCGCTGTCACGCTCGACGAGATGCGCGGCTACGCGGCGTCGCCGTCCTTCGACGCGCTACTGCGCCAACTGGTCTCTGGTCCGGTGCAGCAAGGCGCGGCGCCCGGCTCGACGCGCGGCCCGCTGGTGATCGGGTGGGGGCGCCAGGACCACGTGTGCCTGCCCCGCCAGGCGCGGCGGGCGGCGCGGCTGTTCCCCGATGCCCGGGTTTATTGGTTTGACGGGTGCGGGCATTTCCCGCAGTGGGATGCGCCCCAGGAGACGGTCCAGCTGATCCTGGACAGTACCGGCTGAACGCCTGCCGCGTTCTGGCGCGGCGGGGCTCGCCAGGACCCGGCTTGGTGTGCCGCCTTGGGCCGATTGAGGCAGCGTGTGGACAGGCTGCTTGTCGGTTAGCTCAATAGTCTGCCACGATGACGTGGTTTTTGCGCTATACTGGTGGCATGGAGCACTACCTGACCTTGCGGGAGGCGGCAGCGCGGCTGGGCCGGACGGACACCAGCACTTTCCGCCATGCAATCAAGAAGGGTGTCTTACAGGCAGTCCGCCGCGGTGGAGCCTACTTCACCACACAGGCGTGGCTTGACGCCTATGTCACACACGTTGAGGCCACCCGCGGCGGCAAAGGGAAGAAAAGGGAACCGGGCAAGCGCCGGGACGACGGCAACGAGGACACGAAGGGATGAGCAGGGAGTAAGTAGGGGCATCCTGCCATGTGCGCGGCCGGCGTCATTTTCGTCCCACCAGGCGCCGCACCCTTCGGCCGAACAGCCCTGGGTGGTACCGGCATCACGACCAAGGACCTGCCGCGGGGGCGACGAGTCGCGCCGTGGATACAGGGCTGGCATCGGATCTCCTCCCTGGTGAACGGGCGCCGGTGGGGCAGGTAGAGCAGACCACGGAGCCATGGTGGGCATGGTGGGCGCCGGTTTGCTGGCAGGGTACAACCCCCGCTAATCATTGTCAATGCGCGGGAGGCAGGTCAGAGCCTGACGGCCTCGGGACCTGCCTGGCCGGGCCGGGATCGGGTGAGGACGTAGAAGGTGGACACGGCGGCGCCATTGAGGAGGACGATGACCACGGCCATCGGGACCGCCGTGTGCGTGCCCCCGAGACCGGCCAGTGGAGCGACGACGGCGCCCACCGCGTAGTAGAGCAGGCCGAGGAGGGCCGAGGCGTTGCCCGCCTGGTGGGCATGATCGGCGAGGGCCAGGGCGGTGGCGTTGGGGCTGTTGAGCCCGACGCTGGAGACCACCAGAAAGAACCCCGGCAGTACAAAGGCCAGGCCGAGGCCGAGTGACACAGCGGCAAGGAGGAGCAGGCCGCCGGCCGAGGCCACGCCGAGGCCGGCGATCAGCAATCTGCGCGATCCCACCCGCCCGACCAAGCGGCCACCGAGTTGTCCCAGAAGCAAAATACCCAGGGCGTTGGTCCCGAAGAGCAGGCCAAAGACCTGGGGGGAGAGGCCGTAGATGTCCTCCAGAACGAACGGCGCGCCGGAGACGTAGGTGAACGCGGCGCCCATGGCCAGCCCTGAGGAGAGGGCATAGCCCACGAAGAGGCGGTCCGCAATCAGCCCACGGAAGGTGGTCAGGGTGGCCCGGACGCCTCCTGAGCGGCGCCCTTCCGGCCGGAGCGTCTCGCCCAGTCCGACCGCCGAGGCGACGAGCAGGAGCAGGCCGATGGCGGCCAGGACGGCGAAGGCCCCGCGCCAGGAGGTGAGACGCAACAACTGGCCACCGAGCATCGGCGCGAGGATGGGGGCGAGGCCGCTGATCAGCATGGTCAGGGCCAAGAAGCGGGCGACGTCGCTGCCCTGGTAGACGTCCCGGACCACGGCCCGCGCGATGACCACGCCAGACGCCGCAGCCGTGCCCTGGATGAGGCGGAAGACCACCAAGAGCGGCGCCGAGGGGGCCAGCGCGCAGAGGAACGAGGCGAGCACGTAGGCGGCCAAGCCGACGAATAGGGGCCGGCGGCGGCCCAGCGCGTCGCTGAGCGGACCGGCCACCACCTGGCCAGCGGCAAGCCCGAGCAGGCAGGCGGTCAGCGTCAGCTGCACCAGGGAGGCGCTACCGCCGAGGTCCCGGGTCAGGGAGGGCAGCGCGGGCAGGTAGAGGTCCATGGACAGGGGGCCGAACGCCGAGAGGCCGCCGATGATGAGGACGAGCTTCAGACGCCCATTGGTTGGCGGGCTGGTCATGTTTCCCCCTGCGTGAGTACAGGCGCCCGGCGGCCAGAGGCACGGCGGCCCCCCTTTCGATTATACGTGGCCGTGCTCGTGCGGTCCGCATCGGGCGTCAGGGATGGGGCACAGGTGCGAGAGATGGTCTACGCTGCCAACTGTTGGCGCGCCTGTGCCTGGTTATCCTGGCTGCTCCCGCGCACGGCGTTCGCTGCCAGCACTCGTGTGCCTGCTGTTCCTGGCATCGGATTCAGGTGGCGGCAGCTATGGTATGCTCAGGGCGTAGCCCCGTCGGTGTGTGGCGCGACGTTTGCGGGTCGGCGGGAGAAAACGCGGAGACGGGCGATGCGGCGCGTAGGCGACCAGACGTTCGGTGCCCTGCTGCGAGGGTGGCGGCGGAGGGCGGGGCTGACGCAGGAAGAACTCGCCGAGCGAGCGGAGATCAGCGCGGGGGCTGGGCTACCTGGAGCAGGGGACGCGCCTGCCCCACAAAGACACTGCGCGACGCCTCGCGGAGGCCCTGGGCCTCTCCACCGAGGAGGGGGCCATCTTCACCGCGACGGCGCGCACAGGCACACCTCCTGGCCCCATCACGTCCTTGCCCAGCGCGGCGCGGCACAACCTGCCAGAGCCACCCACGCCGCTGATCGGCCGGGAGGCGGACGAAGCGGCGGTAGTGCGCCTGCTACGGCGGGAGGAGGTGCGCCTGCTCACACTGACGGGACCAGCGGGCGTGGGCAAGACGCGCCTGGCTCTGCAGGTGGCGGCGACTCTCCGTGAGGCGTACCCCGAGGGTGTCTGGTTGGTCTCGCTGGCTCCCCTGAGTGAGCCGGAGATGGTCACCTCGGCCATCGCGCAGGCGCTGGGCGTCAAGGAGACTGGCCAGCGGCCGCTCACGGAGGCCCTGGTCGCCCATCTGCGTGGGCAGCAGGCGCTCTTGGTGCTGGACAACTACGAGCACCTGCTGCCCGCGGCGCACGTGACGGCGGACTTGCTGGCGGCGTGCCCTCAGCTCAGGGTGGTCGTGACCAGCAGGGCTGTGCTGCACCTGCGTGGCGAGCAGGAGTTTCCCGTACCGCCCCTGGCACTGCCCCCGCATGGGCAGGCCCTGCTACCGGAGACACTCACACAGTGCGCCGCGGTGGCGCTGTTCAGCGCCCGCGCCCGCGCCGTCAAGCCCGACTTTGTGCTAACCACGACCAACGCGGCAGCCGTCGCGGAGATCTGCCAGCGATTGGATGGCCTGCCTCTGGCCCTTGAACTGGCCGCCGCACGCATCCGCGTGCTGCCGCCATCGGTGCTGCTGGAACGGCTGGGCGACCGTCTACAGGTGCTCACCGGTGGCCCACGAGATATGCCGCCGCGGCATCAAACGTTACGGGACGCCATTGCCTGGAGCTATGACCTGCTTACAGTGGAGGAACAGGCCCTCTTCCGCCGCCTCACCGTCTTTGTGGGGAGCTGGACGCTGGACGCGGCGGAGGCGCTGCATGCACCGTCGAACGGGCGTAGGACCGACGTCCTGGACCTCCTCTCCTCGTTGGCGGACAAGCACCTGATCTACCAGAGCCCCAGCGTCGAGCGCCAGGCGCGCTTTGGCATGCTGGAGACGCTACGCGCCTATGGTCTGGAGCGCCGCGCGGCGCGCGGAGAGGATGTGGCGGCGCGGCGGGAGCATGCCCTGTATTACCTGGCCCTGGCCGAAGCGGCCGATGCGGCGCCGGGCCAGGACCAGCAAGACTGGATGGTCCGCCTGGAGGCAGACAACGCCAATCTCCAGGCAGCTCTGGGCTGGGCGCGCGACACCAGGGAGGTCGCGGTGGGGTTGCGGCTGGTGGGAGCGCTGGCCTGGTTCTGGGAGGCCTGTGGCCGCTGGACGGAGGGGCGCGGCTGGCTGGCCGAGATGCTGGACCTGGAGGCGCTGTGCCACCATGCTCTGCCCACGCCGGTGCGGGCAAAGGCGCTGGCCGGCGCGGGCATGCTGGCGAGCCGGCAGGGGGAGACGGGCAGTGCGCTTGCCCTTCTCGAAGAGAGTCTGGCCCTGCAGCGGCGGATGGGCGCCATGCCGTCCCTCGCCGCCGTGCTGCGCGAGCTGGCGATGACGGTACGCGCCAGCGGCGACGACCAGCGCGCATTGTCGCTCTTCGCTGAGAGCCTGGCGGTGTATCGTGCGCTCAAGGACGGCGAAGGCATGATGACCATGCTCAACTACATGTCGTACGTGTTCGAGTCGCACGGCGCGTTTGCTCAAACAGAGGAGCTGTACGCCGAGGGCATTGCCTTCATGCGTGAGTTGGGCGACCGGCGAGCCCTGGCGAGCGTGCTGGGCCACCAGGGCTACGTTGTGGCCAGCCTGCGCGGCGAGTATAGCCGCGGCTGCGCATTGCTGGAGGAGAGTGTGCGGCTGTGGCGTGACCTGGACGACACCCTGTCCTTGTCCCTGCATCTTGGTTGCCTGGCCATAGCGTGGCGCGAACAGGGCGACTATCAGCGTGCTGCCGCCCTCTTCAAGGAGTGCCTGGCGCTGCGGCGGGCGCTGAACGACAGGCTCGGTGTCGCCTTCGCACTGGTCGGCCTGGGGGAGACGGCACGCGACCGAGGTGACCTGGTGGCCGCGCTGGCGCTGACCGGGGAGAGCTTGGCCCTCTTCCGGGAGCTTGGGATGCCTGAGGGCATTGCCTTTGCGCTGGACAACCTGGCGCAAGTAGCCTGGGAGCTGGGGCAGATGGAGCAAGCGTGGTCCTACTGCGAGGAAGGGCGGGCGCTCTTGCCCACCGTGGGATCGGTCGGGAACGAGACCATGGCGCAGGTGCTCGCCAGCCGGGGGCTGGTGGCCCTCGGCCAGGCCAACCTGGAGCAGGCGGCGGCTTCTTTTAGCAGGTGTGCGCGGCTCGCGTATCCGGGAGGGCCGCGCTGGCTGATTCCCAGCGCTCTGGAAGGTCTGGCCGGCGTGGCCACCGCGCAGGGCCGCCTGGAGCGCGCCGTGCGGCTCTTCGCGGCCGCCGCTACCGACCGCGCGGCGCTGGGCACACCCCTCCGTGCCGCCCTGCGCACGTTCTATGAGGGCGACATCGCGGCAGCCCGCGCGGCCCTGGACGAGGGGGGTTTCGCCGCCGCGTGGACAGCGGGAGAGATGCTGTCCGTGGAGCAGGCGATGGCTGAGGCCCTGGAGGAACCCGCCGCCGCCAGCGAGAGATAGGCACTGGCCTCCGGTCCTGTCTCTGCTAAATGTTTCCTGGTAGTAGTTGCGGCATGATCCCCAGAGATGAGGTCCGTCTGCATACCGCAAGACTTCGTGGGAAGCATTTAGGGGCGGGGCAGGAGAAAGGCCGAGCCCGGTGTCCACGACGGGGTCTGCTCGGCGTGAAGGGGATGTGGCGGCCCTGTGCGCGCCAGGCCGCCGAGGAGCTAGCACAGGTGGCGATCCAGCCAGTCTACGATCTTCTCCAGGAATGCGTCCGCGCCAGGCGCGCTATGCGGAAAGTGGCTGTGCCCGGCCTCTTCCTGGAGGGTCTTGTCCCCAGAGGTGATGCATGCGTAGAAGGCGCGGCTGGCCTCCACCGGGACCTGCGGGTCCGCCGTGTCATGCGCGATGAGCAGCGGCACGCTGATGGTCGGTGCAACCATCATCCGGGCCATGGCCGCTCTTTCCTCGCTGATCAGCCGCACAGAGGCGCGCGTATGCGTGAGTGGGTCCGCGTGATCGCGCGTGGACCCACCGCTGAACGTCGGCCAGTGGCGCGACAGCGCGCGCACCAGCCATACCACGATGGGCGGAAGGTCCCACCGCAGACCTGGCGCGGAGACGACAATACCGGCGAGGTCGTCGGGATGCTGGCTCCCATACTCCAGCGCAAGGAGGCCGCCCATGCTGTGCCCATAGAGGAAGAGGGGCAGACGGGGCTCCGCGGCCCGCACGAGCGCGACGAAGCGCCGCAGGTCGTCGTGGAACTCCGCCCACGCCATGATATGCCCCCGCTGCCCGCCCGAACGCCCGTGACCGCGGAGATCGTACGCCCAGACGGCGTAGCCGCGCGGGACAAAATGCGCGGGCAACGCCGCGTAGCGCCCGCTGTGTTCGCCAAAGCCATGCACAAGGATGATGGCCGCCCGTGCCGCGCCGGCGGGGAGCGCGGCGCGCCAGACGAGCTGTGTCCCATCCATGGCCTCCAGCATGCCGTCGAGCTCGCGCACCGCCCCTCCTCCTTGCGCCCGCCCGACACCCGTCACGCCTCTGGCTCCTTGACCGCCAGGGCGCAAAAACCCGCTGGCCCCTCCAGCGTCGCGCGTGTTTCGACCCGCACCTGCGTGAAGCCCGCCGCGCGCGCCATCCGCGCAACATCCCCCGGGCCAACGAGCCGTGCCCCTGCCAGGCTCAGCCCGCGCGCTGCCCGGGGGGGCATGCGCGCACGCTCCTGATACCCCAGAGCCAGTGTCCCACCGGGCCGCAAAACGCGCCGCAGCTCGCGCATGGTCGCCACCGGGTCCGGCCAGAAGTAGAGCACATGCGTGGCACACACCACGTCGAACGACCCCTCCGCGAAGGGCAGCGCAGCGGCGTCGCCCTGGCGGAGATCCAGCCGCCCGGCCGTGATCGCCGCGGCGTGCCGAGCGCGCGCCTGGCGGACCATGGACGCCGAGAGGTCGATGCCCGCGACCATACCGTGGGACGCGCGGGTGGCCAGGGCGGCCAGCGCCACACCGGGTCCAAACCCGACCTCCAGCACGCGGTGGTGCGGCGTGATCGCCAGGAGGTCAACAACCCAGAGGTTGAACGGGGCGTTGCCCCGGCGCATTATGCGCGCCACCAGCTGGCCCAGGGGTCCCCTGGGGCGCGCGAACTGTGCGCCGAAGGTGCGCGCGATGTAGGTCAGCGCCGCTGACTCCTTGCTCACCGCTCCACGCGCCGCGTGGCCATGTGCCCCGCCGCGCGTAGCCGGGACGTTGTCCTGCCGTGTGCCCTCGTTGCGCTCCATACGTCTACCCTCCCCCGTGCCAGGACCACACCACCGCGGCGGGTGGTCTCTCTCCTGGGGTCCAGTATGACGGAGGCGAGGGTCCACGACCAGGCGGAACCGGCAGTTGCACCCCACGTAATGGACCCACGTCCGCCGCGCCGCGGTAGACGTGACATGCTACCATGGCCCTATGGAGCGATCACCACCCGATGGGGAGCCGGCAGCCGTACGGACGTCCGCGGCGACCGCCGGCGCCGCGGCAGGGTCCGCGGGGGCGACTCTTGGCGCGCGGCTGCGTGGCTACCGCGTGGCCGCGGGGCTCTCCCAGGAGGCGCTGGCCGAGCGGTCCGGCCTGTCCGTGCGCGGCCTGAGCGACCTGGAGCGGGGGATCAGCCGCACACCCCGGCGCGAGACGCTGGCCGTGCTGGTTGATGCGCTGGGCCTCTCCGTGGAAGAGCGCCGCCAGCTGGAGGGCATGGCGCATCGCCGGACGGGTCCGCGCTCCGAGGGACGGCAGGGCGGCCCTCCCGCCGTGCTCCACCTGCTCACTCCCCTCTTGGGGCGCGAGACAGCGATGGCGGCGCTGCTGGCGCTGCTGGCCCCCGTGTCGCCCGCGGGTCCCAGCGCCAGCGCACCGGTGCGCCTGGTCACCTTGACCGGGCCCGGTGGCGTCGGCAAGACGCGGCTGGCGCTGGAGGCGGCCACGGCGCTAGCCGCTGCCGGTCGCCGCATCGTCGTCGTGCCTCTGGCCCCCGTCACTGATCATACGCTCGTGCTGGCCACGCTGGCGCAGGCCCTGGAGGTTGCGGAAAGCGGCGCGCAGCCCCTGGGGACGCGCCTGGCCGCCGCGCTCGCCCACCGCCGGACGCTGCTCGTGCTTGATAACCTTGAGCACCTGCTGGCGGCGGCCACGGCGATCGGAGACCTCCTCCTGGCCTGCACGGACCTGTGTATTCTTGCCACGAGCAGGGCGCCCCTGCGCCTGCGCGGCGAACACCTGTTCCCGGTGCCGCCCTTGGCTCTTCCCCCCTTGGACGCCTCTGCGCCGCGCACGCTGGCCGCCTCGCCCGCGGTAGCCCTGTTTGTGCGGCGGGCGCAGGCCGTGGCGCCCTCCTTTGCGCTGACGGCGGCCAATGGCGCGGCCGTGGCGGCGATCTGTCTCCGCCTGGATGGGCTCCCGCTGGCCATCGAGTTGGCGGCGGCGATGATGAGTTTCGTGACGCCGGAGGTGCTCCTGACCCGCCTGGCACACCGGCTTGCGCTCCTCACGGGGGGCCCGCGGGACCTGCCGGACCGCCAACAGACCCTGCGCGCCACGATCGCCTGGAGCTATGATCTGCTCGCGCCCGCCGAACAGGCTCTCGCGCGGCGTCTGGCCGTCTTCGTCGGTGGCGGCGCCCTGGACGCCATTGAGGCAGTGTGCCAGGAGGGGGGCGCGGCGGACGGCGTGCTCGGGCAGCTGGGGGGCCTGGTGGAGACGAACATGCTGCGCGCCGACGTCACCGGCGCTGTGCCCCGCTACGGCATGCTGGAGACGATCCGGGAGTACACGGTGGAACGCCTGGCGGAGAGTGGCGAGGCAGACGTCATGCGCCGGCGGCACGCTCTCCACTACCTGGCGCTGGCCGAGACCGCCGAGGCCGCGTTGGTGGGTCCTACGCAGGGGGCGTGGGTGCTCCGGCTGGCGACGGAGCACGACAACCTGCGCGCCGTCTTGCAGTGGGCGTGTGACGCGGGTGGATCCGCTCCCCTCGCGGTGCGCTTGGCCGGCGCGCTGGCGCGCTTCTGGGAGATCAGCGGGTACTTGACAGAAGGACGGGCCTGGCTGGAGCGCGTTCTGGACCTGGACGGTGGTGACGACGTGGCGCGGGCACGCGCGCTGGCCGGGGCGAGTGAGTTAGCTCTGGCGCAGGGCGACTACCGTGGGGCCGCGGCACGGGGTGGTCAGGCTCTGACCCTCTACCGCGCGCTACGGGACAGGCGGGGCATTGTGCGGACAGTGACCGGCACTCTGGCCATCTGTGCGTTGCTCCAGGGGGAGATCGCCTCGGCGGAGCGGCTGGGCCAGGAGAGCCGTGCCCTGGCCTCGGCCCTCGCTGACCCCTGGAGCCAGGCGCGCGCCCTGGACGTGCTGACGCTGGTCCAGGTCTTTCGCGGGGACTTTGGACCCGTCGCGGCGTTGCGCGAGGAGAGCCTGCGGCTCTACCGCGCGGCGGGAGATGTGCGCGGCGTGGCTCTGACGCTCAACCGCTGTGCCGGCCTGGCCCTGCGGCACGGCGCTTTTGCGCGCGCAGTGAGCTACGCCACAGAAGCCCTGGAGCTGTTCGACGCGCTAGCCGACCGGGGCGGGGTTGCCGAGTCGCTGTTCCTGCAGGGACAGGCCCTCCACGAGGAGGGCGACCTGGAGCGGGCAAGCGCCCTCTACGAGCGTAGTCTCGCGCCGCGGCGGGAGCGTGGTGACAGCCGGGGCAGCGCGCTGGCCGCCTTCTATCTGGCGCTGCTCCTGCGCGGCCGCGGCGCGATCGAGCGGGCAGCCGCGCTGGCCGCTGGCGTGTTGCCGCATGTGGAGGGCGAGGGCTCGGCCGAGGTGATCGACGTGCTGGCGCTGCTGGGGGCCCTGGCCCGTGACCGCGGCCACGACACGGAGGCCAGTGCCCACTACCGGGCAGCGCTGGCCCGAGCCCCGCACGCGCGGGCCAGCGCGCCGCCCGCTGCCTCTGCTGCCCTCCCCCTGGCGTTGCTGGACGCCGCGACGCAGGCCCACGCGCGCGGCGAGTCCCAGGGCGCGGCGCGTCTGGCCGGCGCGGTGGCGGCGCTGCTCGCCCACCACACCTCCACAGGGCGTGAGCCGGCAGCCATGTGCCTGACGTTCTCGCCAGCCGATGAGGCGACGCGCGGGCGGCTCACCACTGCCCTACGGGCGACGCTAGGCGAGCACGGCCTGGAGGTGGCGCAGGAGGAGGGGCGGGCACAAGGCCTCGCGGCGGCGATCGCTGCTGCCCTGAATCGGCAGGCGCCGTGACGTGGTCGGGGGTTGGGCGCCGACGCCGTGATCCTTGTCCGAGCCGCTGGGTCATTCAGGCACGGCACATGTCGCGATCTTGATCACAGCAGCCGGTAGACGATTTCCCGTGTCACCGGCAGCGTGAGGAAGCGCGCCTCGGCTGGCCAGTCCAGCAGCCGTCTGCCTGCTGGCGCGTCATCTCCATAGTAAACCTCATCACCCGTTCCTGCACCATCCATCGCTCTGATTTGGAGAATAGTACAACGATTCTCGATAATCATTCTATCAGCGTGCGCTCCAGGGCTCGTATCATTGACGGTAGAGAGAGGACAGTCATCCTGATCCATGCATCCACTCTGGGCTAGTACCCACGATGAACCACGAGACGTGCTGGCTGCGCTCGGGCATGAGACGATCTGGCTGACAGCCTGACGAGCAGAATAGAAAGGAGATTCATATGCGAATTACCAGGAACAGCAGCGCGACCGCGGCGGGACCGCATGAGTGGTTCACCGGCGCGGTCTACATTGACACGGTCGCCACGCCCTCCGCGACGTCGCGTCTGAGCGCGAGCAGCGTTCACTTCACCCCGGGCGCACGCACGGCCTGGCACACGCACCCGCACGGCCAGACCATCTGGGTCACTGAGGGGGTCGGCCTCTGCCAGCGCAGCGGCGGCCCGATCGCGGTGATCCGCCCCGGCGACCGCGTGTTCTTCGAGCCCGGCGAGGACCACTGGCATGGCGCCGCGCCGACGCGCTTCATGACCCACCTGGCGATGCTCCAGGTCGACGATGAGGGCGCCAGCGCGACCTGGGGCGCCCACGTCACCGACGAGGAGTACGCGGCAGCGCCGCCCCTCGACCACGACGAGAAGGAGACACGCTCATGACGGCATGGACGAGCGATGAGCTCACCACGATCGGAGCCGCCGAAGAGCGACGGATCGCGCCGCTCCGACGCGATGGCACGCTCCGGCGCCCACTGACGATCCGGGTCCTCCGCCACGGCGACGACCTCTACGTCCGCTCGGTCGACGGGCGCGCCGCTGCCTGGTTCCGGGGCGCCCAGGTGCGCCACGACGGCCATATCCAGGCCGGCGGCGTCTCCCCATCAGGGGGAACCGTGGCGAGCACGACAGGTGGCGAGATAGCGCGAAGCCGCCCGAGCACGGTCACCTCATAGATGGTGTGAACGCAGGTCATGAAAAGAGGGGACGGTCACATGGACTACACAAAGCTGGGCAACACCGGCATGGATGTGTCGCGCATCTGCCTGGGGTGCATGGGGTTCGGGGACGCGGAACGGTGGGTGCATAAATGGGTGCTCAACGAGGACAACAGCCGGCCGATCATCAAGAAAGCCCTCGACCTGGGCATCAACTTTTTCGATACGGCCAACATCTATTCCATAGGGACAAGTGAGCAGATCCTCGGGCGCGCGCTACGGGACTTCGCGCAGCGGGACGAGGTGGTCATCGCCACCAAGGTGCATGGCAAAATGCACGACGGACCGAATGGCGGCGGGCTCTCGCGCAAGGCCATCCTGAGTGAGATTGACAAGAGCCTGACGCGGCTAGAGACGGACTACGTGGACCTCTACCAGATCCATCGCTGGGATGACCACACCCCTATTGAGGAGACGATGGAAGCGCTGCATGACGTGGTGAAGGCCGGCAAGGCCCGCTATATCGGCGCCTCGGCCATGTTCGCCTGGCAGTTCCAGAAGGCGCTGCATGTCGCCGAGACACACGGCTGGACCCGCTTCGTCTCGATGCAGAATCACCTCAACCTGATCTACCGCGAGGAGGAGCGGGAGATGCTGCCGCTGTGCCGTGAGGAGAAGATCGGGGTGATCCCCTATAGCCCCCTGGCCGCCGGCCGTTTGACTCGTGACTGGTCGTCGGATAGCTCCCTACGCGCCGAAACCGACAGCATCGCCACAGGCAAGTACGGTGCGACAGCCGACACCGATCGGCGGGTCGTGGAGCGGGTCGCGGAGATCGCTGAGAAGCATGGGGCGCCGCGCGTGCATATCGCGCTGGCCTGGCTGTTACAGAAGACGCCGGTGACGGCGCCGATCATCGGGGCAACAACGATCACGCATCTGGACGATGCCGTTGGCGCTCTGTCCGTGACCCTGACCCAGGACGAGGTGGCCTACCTGGAAGAGCCGTATGTGCCGCATCGCGTCGTCGGGGCTCTGTAATAGCGGAAGACAGCCGTCACTCGCCACGCTCAAGGCCAGCGCGCTGGTCGGCTGCCCCGTCTGATTGGACCTCGGCTCTGCCGTGGGTAGGGCGCTGGGGGTGACCGAGGAGCAGCTACATGCGCTGCCACACTACCGCGAGAGCACGGTCTTCTCCCTACAGGAGCGCCTGCCGCGTTGCGCGCCGCGCTGCGCCAGTACGTCACGGAGGCGCAACTCGTCGAGGTGGGGGCGGCGAGTGCCTGGGAGAACGACCGGGACCGCTTCAACTACGTCTGAGCATAGGTCCCACGTAGACAGGGACACGGGAGGAGAATCATGAGCGACCACACCGGCCACGGCGATCCCACCGACACACCCCTGGCGAGCGAACGGCCGCCGTCACCCAGCGCTGCCGTCCCGGTGCGAGCGACGGTGGCGCAGGCCACGGTGGCCCCCATCCCAGCGGGACGAAGCTCGTCACTCCTGCTGGCCCACGGCAGCATGCAGGTGCGGTTCTACGCCCCTCGGGGCGTGGACGACCAGACCCCGCACACCCAGGACGAACTGTACGTGGTGATCCAGGGCAGCGGATCGTTCGTCCGCGGCGACCACCGCACGCCGTTCGGCCCCGGCGACGTGCTGTTTGTGCCGGCCGGCGCCGTCCACCGCTTTGAGGACTTTGACGACGACATCAGCGTCTGGGTCATCTTCTATGGTCCTGAAGGCGGCGAAGGGGCGCGGTGAGATCCGCGCGCGGAGGAGCCTGTTCGCCGCGCGATGCGCGTCAGGCGCGTGGTCACAGCGCCGGCCATCGGCACGCACGAGCGGCCCACCCTTCGTGCGCCATCCGGCTGGGTATCTGGGCGGTTGTCAACCTATGCGCTCTCCGCCCGGATCCCCGATCACGTCCAGTTTGGCGCGGAGCCTGTGCTGGAGTGCGGGGTCACCCTGGGCGCGCTGGCCGCGGTCACGACACGTCTGCGCCTGAGCGCGCTGGTCACCGGCGCCCCCTACCGGAACCCTGCCCTGCTGGCCAAGATGGGCTGTGCTGGCCGCATCATTCATCCGACCGCTACAGGGGAAGCGAACACGCAACCACGCGCCCGCTACGACGGGCCCGAGCCCCAGTCGTTGTGTTGTTCGGCTCTGGCGTTCAGGAGCAGCAGTATCACATGTTATTAGCGCCCACATCACGCCGGATGCCGGCCGACGCAGGGACACTCTACCACGGATGTTCATGCGCCATCATGCATAAAGATTCACTGCCATGCGTTTTGTGTGGACGGTTCTCCCGCTGAAACCCGACCCAACGAACCATGCACGCGACGAGCGCATAGCTCACGCTACTTTATGACCATTGAAGATCATACTGGTGCTTTAAGTGAGGCTGGCCCGGCTGTCATCTGAGCCGTTTGCCCAACGGACGTAGCAAGCGGCCAGCACAGAGGTCATGCAGTCCGGCGGGCAGCAGGGTGACGGCCACAGGGAGTCCGGCGGGGGGACAGACCATGTGCAGACGCCAGCCAAAGACGTTCTCGTGCTTGGCTGCGCAGTAGCCGCAGTAGACCCGCCCCCGCACCTTGCGGCAGCGTCGTGCCCGCACCCGGCGGCAGACGCGCAGCGGCATGCTGTCGAGCACGACATCAGCGATGGCCGCGTGGCCATGCGCAAACAACGCGCCCAGCGTCTCCAGCAACAGCTCCAGCCACTCCGCCAAGGCGTGGATGCGGCGATTGAACCGCGAGATGCTCAGAGGGCCAGACAGATCCCCCACCTCGGTGAGCAGCCGGAGTGCCCGCGTCTGATGATTCTGACAGAAGGCGGCGGCGACCACTGCCACGGTCAGGATTTCCGCATCACTGACCCGTGCCAAGGCGTGGCTGTGGTGACCCAGGTGCGTCATCATGGCGTCAATCACCACGTAGATCGCTACAATAACGGGTGCGTTCATGCGTTCTCCTCCGGGGTATGCTGGCGGTTTGCACGACCAGTCTCCCCTGGGAGGCGCATGAACGGCAACGAGCAATCACGGTACGTAATGTATGCTCACGCTCCCCGGCCGCAGCGATCGCTCTTCCAGGGCCTCGGCGACCGCCTGCTCTAGCGGCAGCGCTTGGCCATGCCTCCACGCTGCGTCACAGGCGTCGTCGCCTAACCGGCGGCGCGCGATCGCCAGTCCTTGGTCGTACTCAGCCTGGTTGGGCCCGCTCAGCTGCCCTCCCAGGGCCTCGATGACGACCGCGGCCGCGCCAAGCAGCCGGACCGTCCGCTCCGGCTGGGTTTCCGCGACCAGGCAGGCCAGAGCGGCCACCGATTCCGCCACGCCGCGTCGATCACCCAGCTCACGGCATAGGGCGAGCCCCTCCGCGACGAGCGTTCGCGCCTCTCGGTCGTTGCCCTGACAGTGCAGGACGTGCCCCAGGTTGTGGAGGCAGGTGATCCGCCATCCGGGCGGCCCCGCCGCCCCGAGCAGTTCCAGGCCCTCCCGATAGTGCGCCGCCGCCGCCGTGTACGCGCCTTGTGACCGTGCCAGATCGCCCAGGCTGCTCGCGGCCAGGGCAAGGCACTGCGTGCTGCCCAGCTCGTGCCACACGCGCCGGCTCTCCTCGATGCGGGCGTACGCCGTGTTCTCGTCGTGCGCTTGCACCGCCAGGAGGCCGAGTTGGTGGAGCGCGAGACCGACAAGGGGGCGATCCCCGACGGCTCGGGCCACGGACAACCCCTCCGCGAGCAGGTCGTGAGCGCGGGCCGCATCGCCCTGATCGGCGGCCAGCACCCCCAGGCCGTGGAGCGCACGGCTCATGCCCCGGCGATCGCCGTGTTCTCGGTAGATAGCCAGGCACTCCTCCGACTGGGATTGGGCAGTCGCGCCATCACCCAGGCACCACCGACACAGCCCGAGGGCGGCGAGCGCCGCGGCCCGGCCTGCGGTGCGGTGGGCCGGGGTGGCCACCGCCAGCGCACTCTCGAGCCAGGCGCACGCTTCTGTCCAGTGTCCACCGTCATGCCAGAAAAAGAACAGGGCGCCCCCTAGCTGCAAAGCCAGTTCGACCTCTCCATTGTCTCGGGACCACGCGAGCGCCGCCCGCACGTTGCCGAGCTCCCGGTTCAGGCGGCGCAGCCATAGCGCCTGATCGTGGCCCCAGAACTGCGCCTCCGCCTCCCGGGCCAGCGCCAGGACGTACGCCGCATGCCGGCGATGCACCGTCCGCGCCTCCTCCCCCAGTGCCGCGAGCTGTTCGCGCGCGTAGGCCCCGATCGTCTCCAGCATGCTGAAGCGCGGCTCGCCCTCCGGCAGCTCTTCCTGGTGTACCAGGCTCTTGTCGACGAGCGAGGCCAGCCCCTCCAGGACGTCGCGTGCGCCCGGCGCCGCGCCGACCGCCTCAGCCGCCTCGAGCGTCCATCCGCCCGCGCAGGTCGAGAGCTGGGCGAACAGCCGTTGCTCATCGGCTGTCAGCAGCCGATAGCTCCAGTCGATGGCATGGCGCAGCGTCTGCTGCCGGGCGGGGAGGTCGCGCGCCCCGCCCGTGAGGAGCTGGAGGGACGCTCCCCGGGCGTCTCCCGGCGACCCGGTGTAGGTGTGGTCGCCCTGTCCCAATCCCCGGCCTGTCAACCGCCCCAGCAGCGCGTAGGGGGGAAGATCTTGCTGCGGCCCGCAGCCAGCTCGATGGCCAGGGGCAGGCCGTCCAGCCTGCGGCAGAGCTCGTGCACGGCCGTAGCGTTCTGGTCCGTCAGACGGAAGCGCGTCTGCACGGCCCGCGCGCGCTCCACATAGAGGCGCACCGCGTCGTAGCGGCCGAGCTGCTCCAGCGAGACCGGCTCCCCGTCCGCAGGCACGCCGAGCGGAGGCACGCCGACGTCGTGCTCGCCGGAGAGCCGCAAGGAGGCGCGGCTCGTGACCAGCACAGTAAGGTGCGGACAGGCGGCCAGCAGCTGCGACACGACGGGCGCGGCCTCAAGCACCTGTTCGAAGTTATCCAGGATCAGCAGCGTGTGGCGGTCGCGCAGATGGTCTTCCACCGACGCGAGCAAGGAGCGCCGCGGCGCGTCCCGCACGTCCAGAGCCTGCGCCAGCGCGGGGACAACCAGCTCTGAATCGCGGATGGCCGCGAGCGGCACAAAGACGATGCCGTCCGCACCCGTCGTGGTGTCGCGCCCAGAGGCGGCCAGCTCCGCTGCGACCTGCACGGCAAGGCGCGTCTTGCCGGTCCCGGGCGGTCCGGTGAGGGTCACCAGACGCGCCGCCGCGAGCAACCGGCGCACCTCCTGTATCTCTTGCGCGCGCCCGATGAAGCTGGTCAACGGCCGCGGCAGGTGGCGGGTCGCCGGGCCCGGTCCGGGCACAGGGGCTGGCGGTCGGCGCGTGCCGAGGGGGTGGGAGGACGGGGCGAGCGTCGTTGTGTCCTGCAGGTGGGAGACCACCGCGGCGAGCGCCTGCCGATGCTCCCGATCGTACTCGCGACGACTGATGGCAAGCCGGGCGCAGACGTCGTCCCGGCCCAACGCCTCGACGTAGCGCAACGTGAGCAGCGTGAACCGGCGACCGGTCGTGGCGTCGTCCACAGGGGACGCGGGTTGCAGGGCCACGATGGCGTCGAGCAGGAGCTGACGCAACCGCTGCCCCTTGGTCGCCGGCGTGGCGCTCCGCTCCGTCAGGAGGCCGGTGAGCGGATGGGTTTGTAGGTAGACCGGGTCGTATAGGTGACGCAAGGCATCGCGCACCGCGTGCGCCTCGTCGGCCGGCGGGCGATCGTCCACCGGCGCATTATGGTGTGGACGGGACCTGAAGGACGGTCGGTTCCACCCGAATTCTCCTCGCCACGTGTGCGTCGCTCAGGCAGAGTATAGTCCTGGGTGTCGTGTGCGTCAATGGCGGCGTGTCCGGCGTGTGCAAAGGTGGCGTTTTCCTGGCGTTTTCCTGGCGCACAAGGCCTTCCCTGTGGGGCGTGGTGAGCGCATAGTGGTGATGGGAGACGGAGATCGGCGCCGTCAGCGCCGACCACCTCCCGCAGGTCACAAGGAGGACGACCATGACCACAGCACAGGATCCTAGCGCGGTCATCCGCGCGCTCGACGCGGCGTGCAATGCGCACGACCTCGAGACGGCGATGGCGCTCTTCGCCGACGACGCGGTGGCGACGCACACGCCGCCGCCGGACGGAGTCGGAGTCTACCGCGGGACGGAGCAGATCCGCGCCTGGTTTGAGCCACAGATGCCTGGCTTTCACGTCGACGCACACGACCACCAGGTGAGCGGCGAGACCGTGCGCTGGTCGGCCCTGGTGACGCATGATCTGCTGCGGCAGATCGGGCAGGATCAGCCGGTGGGCGCCCGCAACGAAGCGGTCGTGCATGCGGGCAAGATTGCGTCCTTCACGGTGACCAATCCATCCCTGATCGAGCGTGCCTAACCGCGGGGTCGGCCGGCGCGCGTGTGCGTCGCGAGCCATCGGACCAAAGACAGACGTGCACCCCGGTGGCCACCGGGGCGCGCGTCCTCCGTGGCGTTTTGGGCGACGCGGCGCTGCGACCAAGGCAGCGGAGATGGACGGATCGCCGCAGGTAGGTATGGACAGGAGGACGACCACGATGAGCACGACCGGTACACCAACAAACGGCGCGACGACGGCGCAACAGGCATGCGCGATCGTTGGGGCGCCAAGCCACACGACGTGGCAGATCGACCCGGCCACCGCGCGTGCCACGTTCACGATCCACAAGCGCCTCCTGTTCGTCTGCAGGCTGACCATAACGGGGCGCTTCACCCGCGTCTCCGGCGCCATTACCCTGGATGAGCGGGACCTGAGCACCGCCCGGGCTGAGGTTACGATCGACGCCGCCAGCATCGCGACAGGGAACCCGCGGCGCGACGTGCACCTGCGCACGGTCGACTTCTTCCACGTGGAGGAGCACCCGCACCTGACCTTCACGAGCCAGCGCATTGAGGTGGTCGACCGTGCCGCGGGGACGTACCGCGTCACCGGCGACCTGACCGTCCGTGGGGTGACGCGCGTGGTCACGCTCGACGCGCACTACACGCCCCCCATCACGGGTGCGCACGAGCCGTGCCTCACGCTCAGGCTCACTGCACCTCTGAACCGGCGCGCCTTTGGCATCGTCTGGGACACACCCGTCATGCACGTGGCGGACGATCTCACTGTCACGGTCGACGTCGAGGCCAGGCCCGCCTAACGTACGCGCCTGTGCTGGCCGTTTGGCTCATCCACCCGCGCAAGCTAGGGACATAGACAGCAGCATCGGGAGAGGAGATCTTCGCGATCGTTGGTCGTTGCTCTCCTTTCCTGTTTCTGAGCCGCTCCCCTTGGCCGCCACAGGTGTCATCTGTGCGCAATCTGGTATGCTTGTCTGGCCAGTGATCACACGGCAGATGCTCAACGAGGAGGAGGGCAGCATCGTGCAGGTATCCAGACCGGTCTGGCTCGACGAGCAGGCGATGGCGCAGCATGGTGCGGAGGCTGGCCTGGACGCCGCTGCCTTGCAGCCGCTGCGTGCGTGCGCCCAGCGCATCGCTGCGGACCCTCAGCTCCAGCACGTCGCCACCGCCGCCCACCAGGCGCTGTTCGCCACGGCGACCGACGTCGCTGCTGCCATGCAGGTCGCTGAGACCGCCATGGGTGGCGACGCAGGCCTCCTCCATGCCCTCTTTGTGCTGGATAGCCTGCGGCTGATCCGGGAGCGTCAGGCGGCGCGGGGCGTCCCTCCGTCGATGGCCCTGGCGGTGTTCCAGCGGCATGGCGGGACCTCGCTGCACACAGCGGCGGCACGCGGCGACATGGGCAGCGTGGACTGGAACGCCGACTGGCTGCGCACCGTGGCCAGTGGCGCGCTGTACCGACTCGGGCGCCTCGAGTTCGTGCCGACGACCTTGGCGTTCCCCCTGCGTGTGTACAGGCATGGGCGCACCGCCGCGGTCATCGCGCTGGCCGAGGCGGGCGAGCCGTTCTCTGATGAGGGTGTGGGCGTCGGGCCACACACGTGGGTCTCGACCCTCGTCGAGACAGAAGAGGCCATCGTCGGCACGGCGATCAGTCCCCGTGGACGAGCCCTGCGGCAGGCCGTGCGCCTGCCCCGGGAGATGTGGCGCCTCGTCCTCAAACCCGGCGATCCCATTCTCGACCTCCATGTGCCGGGGGAGAAGCCCTTGACCATCGCCGCGCTGCACGCGGCGCACACGCAGGCGGCGACGTTCTTTGAGCGGTACTATCCCGATTACCCCTTTGTCGCTTACCTGTGTGACTCCTGGTTGTTCAGTCCGCTGCTCGAAGAGCTGCTGGGCCCGGACTCCAACATCGTGCGCTGGCAGCAGGAAGGCTATCTACTGCCCGACGATAGCGCGGGAGAGGGCATGCTGGAGGGCCCCTTTGGCGCAGCGCGGATCGACATCGCCATGGCGCCGCGGGATACGCGCCTACGGCGTGCGCTGATCGCCCATCTGGAGCACGGCAAGCGACTGTACTGCGGGCGGTATCTGTTCCTGCGCCAGGACCTGCAGCGGTTCGGCACGCAGCCCTATCGGGCCGCCGCGACGCAGGCCATTGCGCAGCGCACCATTCCCGGGCCATGAGGGAGTGGCCGATCCTGCTGGGAGGGCGGCAGTCTGCCATGGCTGAACGCGGTATCCTGGGATGGCTGCGTCACCTTATGCGCAGGAGCAGGTGAGATGCGTGGCAACAGCGCGCCGACTGCATGAGGCCCTACGATCGGGGGCAGTGGACGGGTTCCACATGTCGAATAAGAATCCAGCAGAGTGAATAACCATACGGTGCCGGGGACAGGAACTGGGACCGGCAGTGACCGCTCAGAACAACGTCACCATCTACACGTGGGGAGCGCATAGCTCACGCTACTTTATTACCATTGAAGATCATACTGGTGCTTTACGTGAGGCTGGCCCGCCTGTCATCTGAGCCGTTTGCCCGACGGACGTAGCAAGCGGCCAGCACAGGCGCTGACTCGCGGCGGGATCACTGCTCCTCCGCGCCAGCGTGCGCTTCGGTCTCCGGAGGCGGATGGTCGGCGACCCACGGCTCGAACCAATCGCGGTCAAACTGAATGGCCTGGACCAGCCATGCCCGCTTCTCGCCGAAGAGGCGATACACCTTCTGGGCCTGTGTGTGCGCCTGGTGAATCGCCTGATCCATCTCGTCATGCGTGCGTTGGCCCGCCGTCCAGTGCTGGAACTGCTCGTAGAGCGGATCAAGCACTTCATGCCAGCGGTGGTCGTAATAGGCGTCGAGGAGAGCCTGTTCCCACTGCCATTCCGGCGTGTCACGACGCTTGTTTCGGCTCACGATACCTCCCACCGTCCAGGCGCTCCGTGGCCCGCAGTGAGCGCTGTACGCAAGTCCACGGGGTCGAACCGGCTGCATAAGTATATGCCGCACTGTATCATGCTGCATCCACAGGGGTAGTGCCCAGCACCCAGCGGTAGCTAATCAGCGAGCTGCATCGGGACAGTCGCGACGAGCGCATCGCTCGTGCCACGCTGTCACTGATCAAAGTGGACGTGGGGCTATGCTGGCTGATCGGCAGCACGGAGCCTCGAATGTGCCGAGCACTGCGCCGCTACGCCAATGCCCAACACTGTGTCGTAGGTACCATCGCCGGACCCGGAATGCGGTCGTAGGGTGCAGGAGGTCACGGGCAGCCTTCAGCCCCCTGAATCGCGGCGTTACCTGCTACCATAATCTCCATGGATGTCACGATGCCCACGAGCGACAGCGAAGCGCCACCGGCCTGGCGTCGCACGCTCCTCGTCGCCTTTGTCGCCCAGGTCCTGGCCCTGATGGGCTTTACGCTGATCTTCCCCTTCCTTCCGCTGTATATCCAGACGCTCGGCGTCCATGGCCGAGCCGTGCCGATCTGGGCAGGAGTGATCAGCTTTAGCGGGTCACTCCCGCTAGTGCTCATGGGTCCCGTCTGGGGCAGCGTGGGCGATCGCTACGGGCGTAAAGCAATGGTCATCCGCGCCATGAGCAGCGGGGCCGTCACCATGGGCCTGCTCGCCGTGGCGCCGAACATCTGGGCGCTGGTCACGCTGTTGATGCTCTCCAGCCTGCTCACCGGCGTCAACGCGCCGCTGCAGGCGCTGGTCAGCACAGTCGCGCCCCGGGCAGAAATGGGGCGCAGCATGGGCTTGATGCTCTCCGGGATCTTCACCGGTGTGGCGCTTGGTCCCCTGGTGGGCGGGGTCCTTGATGATCATCTTGGCTTCCGCGGGACCTTCGTGTGCAGTGCGGGTCTGCTGCTCACCGCCGCGCTGCTCGTGCTGGTCGGTATTGAGGAGCGCTTCGTCGCGCCACGGGTCATGCCAGGGCAGAGCGTCCTGAGCCCCTTTCGCACGTTCCTTGAGGTCGCCGTCACCCCCGGCTTGCTCCTGATGGCGCTGGCGCTCTTCATGGTGCAGACGAGCAGCACGACTCCGGCGCCGCTACTCCCGCTGTTTATCCCGCGGCTGACAGGGGTGCCGGTGGCGCATGGCGTCCCGCAGACGTCCACCGCTGTGGGACTCATCCTGGCGGTCTCCGGGCTGTGCGCCGCCCTGGCCTCCTGGGTGGCTCCCCGCGTGAGCGGCGCCTATGGCTACCGCCGCGTGCTTATCGTCGCCCTGGCTCTCGCTGGCGTGCTCTACGTGCCCGCGTTCTTTGTGCATGCCGTGTGGCAACTGGTCCTGGTGCGTGCGGCCGTCGGACTGGCCCTGGGCACCGCCCTCCCGGCGGCGGGAGCGATTATCGGGCTGATTACACCCGCGCCCCGCCGCGGGGCAGCCTATGGCCTCACCTCGTCCGCCGAGTCTCTGGGCTTTGCGGTGGGTCCGCTGCTCGGCGGCAGTCTGGGCGCACTGCTGGGGATACGCGTTGTCTTTCTCCTCACGGCTGCGGCGCTTCTTGTCGTCGCTGTCGTGGTCGCGCGCCTCGTGCGTGAGCCCAGAGATGAGACTGTCGCGGAGTCAGTCCCTGGAAAACCGGCGCCTGCGCAGTGATCCGGGCATGGGTGCTGCCGCTATGGTGGCGTGATCGCAGCGGGGTGCGTCGGCGGAGCAGCGTATTCTGCGCGTGGCCGATAGGCATCCAGGTGCGCTCGGTCGTTCCCCTCATCCTGCGCTGGCGATGTCATACAGCCGTACCGTCTGCCCAGCCTCCAGCAGATGCGAGCAACAGGACAGGATCTGCCCGGCCTCTGTGGCCCGAACACTGCGGCGGTTCACATCGGGCGCACCAGCTCACGCCTGGACGATGATGACATGAGCGCTGGTGCGCCCCTCCCCGTCCCGCCGCGTGTTCTCGGTAGCCCAAACGGTCCGCGCACGAGTGGGAGCCCGGCACGGCGTTCAGCGCGGAAAGCTCCGCCTCGTCGCCCACAAGAGACGTGGCAGGTAAGCAGGGCATCGCCACGCCGAGGCAACAAGGGCGATCATGCGGCAGATTGCACGACGTGGCTGGCTGGTCGACGCTCGTCTTTTTCCCTACGGCCAAAACCGCGGATGGACAGCAGGGGGCCACCTGGCGAGTCACGGGGTAGTAAGGACACGTGCGTTTCTAGAACTTATGTGCTATTATATGGAGGCGAGGCGGCGTGGAGTGCAGGGGATAGCTGGTGAGACGGGGAAGACTGAGTCGAGAGATGAGGGGAGGACCAAGACCATGTGCGGTCGCTATACGCTGACGGCCCCTGAAGGGCTGACTGAGCGGTTTGATGTCCGGGAGGCAGGGCCAGGCGAGGCACGCTACAACATCGCGCCGGCGCAGCTGGTCACGGCGATCCTGGGGCAGGCAGGGCATAGGACTGCCCGGCGGCTACGCTGGGGCTTTCGGCCCAGGTGGGCGCGGGAGGAGAGTAGCCACCCCGCGCCGATCAACGCCCGGGCCGAGACTCTGCTGGACCGCCCGCTGTTCCGCGGCGCGCTCACTACGGGGCGCTGCCTGATCCCTGCCGATGGCTTCTACGAGTGGCAGGTCACCCCCAGTGGGGCGCGCCAGCCGGTCTACATCCGCCGCCGTGACGGCGGGCTGTTCGCCTTTGCCGGCCTGTGCGCTACCACCAAAGCCGAGGGCCAGGCCGGGGGCGCGACCTGCGCTATCGTGACCTGCGCGCCCAACGCGCTGGTGGCCCCGGTGCATGGGCGCATGCCGGCCATCCTGACTCCTGAGATAGAAGACCTCTGGCTGGACGCCGACCAGACGTCCGACCAGACGCTCGCGCTGTTGCGCCCGTACCCTGCCGACCTGCTGGAGGCGTACAAGGTGCCCCCTCTGGTCAATGACGCTCGCCGGGAGGACGCCACTCTGATTCGACCACTGGCGGCAGCCTGAGGCTCCTGCTCCTGAAGCAGGTAGGAGACCGTTGGGGACAGCTTCTGAGGAGTAGTAGAGGACACACCATCCAAGGAGGCGCCTGTGATCCACCCCTCTGGATCGCCTGCTGACAGCCTGGACCTGGTCCTGGGCGAGATCAAGGCGGTCAAGGCGGCGGCGGCGGCCCAGATCATCAGCCTGGACGCCAAGGCTGGCTTTGTGCTGGGCTCGGCCAGCTTTCTGGCCGCGGCGGTCAGTGGGCTGCAGGGTGTCCTGGCCAGCCACCACATGGTCCAGCATGTGCCGCTTCGGCTGCCACTGATCATGGGGGGGCAGCAGCGCGACCTAGTGGTCAGCGCCGCGCTGGCCGTGCAGGCGCTCTCGGTGGTGGCCCTGGCCGTCTACCTGTTCACCGTCTTCGCGGCGTGGCAGGCCTACCGGGCCACCACCACCTACGTGGTCCCCGCGCCACGTCGGCTGGAGGTCTACCTGACCCGCCCCGACGAGGTAGTCAAGCGCACGGTGCTGCGCGCCCTGGTGGCGTCGTATGAGATGATCGACGCGCCGATGATCCAGTACAAGGTGGCCTGGACTGGGCGCGCCCTGGGCGGGCTGTTGACGGAGGCCGTGCTATGCGCCATACTGGTCATAGTCGGCGGTGTGCTTGTAAGCGCCGGCTAAGGAGTGATGAGGATGGCCGAGCAGGCGCGCTTCCCCCGGCGCAAAGATGGCCCGAGAATCCAGGACGGCACGGCGCTTGACCCCGAGTTGATTGATATCCTGGGCGCGGGATCACTGCTCAAGAAGACAGACAAACAGCGCGACCCGCGCGACTATGCCAGCTACGTCAGGACACCGCAGCCCCACGACGACCCCGCCGCCGCCTGAGGTGTGCCCCCACTCACCAGGAGGCGCTGGCGACCTATCCGTGTGTCCCCTCACCAGAGACCCGCAGGTTAGAGGCCCGGTTGTGGCGTTCAGATGTGGGTTGTGCTGGGACGTGTGGCACAAGGGCATGGCGGCAACGGCCAGAACCCGAGGGCACTCACGTCCACTGGCCTCAATCCGCCCGATGGCGCTGAGGTCCCGCGGGCGCGCCGCCGTGGAGATGGGCACGTGCGGAGTATGAAGGGTTGCCCTCAGACCAGGTAGCGGTGGGTATGGCGGCTGGCGGCTCCCGTGCTGGCACTGGTTGTCCTGGTCTGGCTCAGGGAAAAGATCGGGGTGAGCGGCCAACCCAGGGCAGGGGCGCACGGTGAGAAGGGTGGTGCGGCATAACCACGAGCGGACCGGGGGAACGGCAGATCATCCGGGTGGGATGCGTGGGTTGGTCGGTCCCCCGCCCGGACGCGGAGCTTTTTGGCTTGGGTGAGAGCCATCTCGCGCGCTATGCAACGCGTTTTACTGCTGTCGAGATTAACTCGTCGTTCTACCGCCCTCATCGGCCGACGACCTACGCCCGCTGGGCGGACGTCACGCCGGACGGGTTCCGCTTCGCGGTCAAGGCACCCCGTACCGTCACGCATGAGGGCCGCCTGGTGCACACAGCTACACAGCTAGATCGCTTTGTCGATGAGACGGCCGCGCTCGGAGTGAAGCTCGGACCCGTGCTGGTGCAACTGCCACCAAGCCTTGCCTTTGATCCCGTTGTCGCGGCTGCCTTCTGGCGGGGCCTGCGCCACCGCTTCGGGGGTGAGGTCGTCTGCGAGCCGCGCCACCCCAGTTGGTTCGGGCGTGATGCGGACCAGCTACTCCAGTCCTGGCACGTCGCGCGCGTGGCGGCTGATCCTCCGCCGGTCCCACAGGCGGCCGATCCGGCCGGCTGGCCCGGCCTGCGGTATCTCCGGCTCCATGGTTCCCCGCGCATGTACTATGACGCCTACGATGACGTCTATCTTGATCAGCTAGCCCAGCGCCTCGTGGACTACGCCCGGCACGCGCCCGTCTGGTGCATCTTCGACAACACGGCGACCGGCGCAGCGACGCGCAATGCCGTCCGCCTCCTCGATCACCTGCACACACGGCACGTGCATCCCTGACGCAGGCCCATTCTCCTCAGAGGCCGGTATAGTGTACAGGTCATTGGGTGACCGGGCGATAGGGTGGCACATCGTCAACGAAGGTGACGTCGTCATGACAGGTGCAAGCACGGGCGGCCTGTCATGCTCGCCCCCTGAAGCGCAGAGTAGGCCGGGCTGTGCTCGCTCCTTCAGTCATCCGCTCGCTCAGAGTGGCCGGTACCACTCCAAGAAGGTGGCGTGATCACCGAGAGCAGAGCCCCTGTGTCCAGGGGTGTTGTCCACGGCTCTGTTCGCAGCTTTCGACCACGGATGAGGTAACCAGCCAGGATAGGCTATTCCGGCGCCAGGGCGCGGATCGTCTCCAGGCTGTCCGCTTCGCCGATCGGCTTATCCCGCCGCCAACGCAGGATACGCGGGAAGCGCACCGCGATGCCCGACTTGTGGCGGGTGGAGCGCTGGATCGCGTCGAAGCCTAGCTCAAACACCAGCTGCGGCGTCACCGCGCGCACTGGGCCGAACTTCTCCACCGTGTGCGCCCGCACAAAGGCATCCACCTCGCGGATCTCGGCGTGGGTTAGGCCGGAATAGGCCTTGGCGAACGGCACCAGCGCTCCCTCACTCCAGACGCCGAAGGTGTAGTCGGTGAAAAGGCTGGCCCGCTTGCCGTTACCCGGTTGCGCGTAGATCAGCACCGCATCGACGGTGTACGGGTCGATCTTCCACTTCCACCAGTCACCCCGCTGCCGCCCCACGCGGTACGGCGCGTCCAGGCGCTTGAGCATGAAGCCCTCGGCCCGCCGCTCCCGACTCTCCGCACGCCGCGCCGCCAGTTCCTCCCAGGTCGCGCCCTCCACCAGGGGTGAGAGCCGCAGCCGCTCGTGGCTCACCGCCTCAACGATCTCCGCCAGCCGCGCCCGACGCCAGGCGAGTGGCCGCGGACGCACATCGTGCCCCTCATGCTCCAGCAGGTCGTAGGCGATCAGGGCGGCGGGCACCTCCTCCAGGATCGTCCTGCTGAGCGCCTTGCGGCTAATGCGGCGCTGCAGCTGCGCAAACGGCAGTACTGCCCCGTCGCGCCAGGGCAGGATCTCGCCGTCGAGCGCGGTGCCCTGGGGCAGCAGATCACCCAATTCCACCAAGTCGGGGAATCCCCCGGAGATAGGCTCGTCGCCGCGGGACCACAGGTAGGTCTGACCTGCGCGACGGATCAGCTGCGCGCGGATGCCATCCCACTTCCACTCCACCTGCCACTCTGCCACGGCGCCAAGCGTCTCTGGCGCCGCCTCCAGCGGGTAGGCCAGATGGAACGGGTACGGCAGCCCGGCGGCGGTGCCTGAAGCCTCGCCGGCCACGACCTGGCGGTAGAAATCGGCCGTCGGCTCCCAGTCGCCCATCAGCCGGTGGGCCACCACGGCCACCTCAAGATCGCTCACCTGCGCCAGGGCACGGGTGATCAGCAGCTGCGAGACGCCCACCCGCATCTCGCCGGTGATCAGCTTGTTGAGCACGAAGCGGCCGGGGGTATCCAGCGCCGCCCAGGCATCGGCCATGACGGCGCGGCGGGTCGCCTCATCGGCGGTGCGCAGCGGGACCAATCGCTCGCGCACCCACCACTCCAGGGACTGATCGTTCTCCTCGGTGGGATGCGCCTGGTCGGGCAGGAGGAGGGCGATGGTCTCGGCAAGGTCGCCGACGGCATCGTACGACTCGGCGAAGAGCCAGGGCGGAATGCCGGCCAGTGCGCCCGCCCAGTCTGCCAGCTTACGGGCGGGCAGCGGCTGCCGGAGTTTGCGGCCGCTGAGGAAGAAGAGCGCCCAGGCCGCATCAGCCGGGGGCGCCGCGCGGAAGTAGGCGACCAACGCCTGCACCTTGCGGTTCGTGCTGGTCGTCTCGTCGAGCGCGGCGTAGAGGGCAATGAAGCGCTTCATCCCGCCCTGTCCCCACCGCTGTGCTCCTGCGTCGGCAGCTCGGCCGGATCATCGTGCTCCCCCGCGAACTGTGTGGCGATGGCCTTTGCCTCCAGGCCGCGCTCGCGCAGCAGGCGGGCCAGTGTCGTGCCATGGCCGTGGGTGACCCAGACCCGCTCGGCGCCGGTCTCGGCGATGGTGGCGAGCAGAGCGGACCAATCGGCATGGTCGGAGAGGACGAAGCCGCGATCAACGGCGCGCCGGCGGCGGGTGCCCCGCACGCGCATCCAACCCGAGACAAAGGCGGTGGATGCGTCGCCGAAGCGACGGCTCCACGCCGAGCCATGCGCGGACGGGGGCGCCACGATCAGGGCGCCGCCCCAGGAGCCGCCGCGTGCGGGCATCTCGCGCACCGCCACGGTCGCCGGCAGGGTGATGCCCACCTCCCGATACAGCGCGGTCATACGCTCCACGGCGCCATGCGTGTAGATGGGGCCGATCGTGGCATCCACGCTGGCCAGCAGGCGCTGCGCCTTGCCCAGGGCATAGCCGTAGAGCAGGCTGGCCCGGCCCGCCGCGGCGTTGGCCTGCCACCAGGCATCAATGGCGGCGAACACCTCACCCGCGGGCGGCCAGTGGAAGATGGGCAGACCAAAGGTCGACTCGGTGACGAAGGTGTGGGCGCGCAGCGGCTCGAAGGGGGCGCAGGTGGGGTTCGGCGCACGCGTGTAGTCGCCGGAGACCACCCATACCTCGCCGCTCCGCTCGAGGCGCACCTGTGCCGAACCGAGGATGTGCCCCGCCGGGTGCAGCGAAACGCGGACGCCGCCGAGTTCCACCACCGTACCATACGGCACCGCCTGCACGACGACCTCTGGTTCCAGCCGAGCTCGCGCCACTGCCAGACCCACCTCAGCGAGGAGGTAGGCGCCGCACCCCCCGCGCAGGTGGTCGGCGTGGGCGTGGGTGATCACCGCCCGCGGGACGCGGAGCCCGGGGTCGATGTAAAAGTCACCGTCCGGACAGTACAAGCCGGCCTCGGTGGGCTGGAGAAGCATCGTTCGGTTCACCCTACCAGTATGCCACGCCAAGGAGAGCCGCGATGTGCTGGCCGCATTGTTCATCCGTGCGCTCGAGGAGCGGGGAAGGATTGCTGGCGGGCGGCCCTCGCTGCGCTGACCACAGCCTGAATCCCGTACCGTGAGCGCCGGATCACCCCTGTCTCATCGTGCGGCACGGACAGCACAGGAGGGGCGGATGACCGAAGCGGCCAGCACAGGGCGTGAGCGCGCAGTTCATCGCTAAGGTCGCCAGGGCGCTTGGGGTTGCCGGCAATAATGGAGTTCCCGATGGCCACCGGCGCGATGCCCCTCCAGGGCCAACGGCCACATTCCCGCTGATGGTGCTGTTGATAATGAGCCCGCTAGCCCCACTGAGAGCGGAGAGCATCTCGTCCAAGTGGCGCGCCGTGGAACTCTGGCGCGCCCGTCGGAGGCGACGCCACCGGTCCGACCCGTCGATCCTGGACGTAGGCCAGCTTTGTGTCAACCAGACCGGAGGACACGGGACCAGCTCCGTTCTCCAGGTCTCATTTCGTGGCCTGCCCGGACCGGACCGCTCCCAAATCACGAGCGCCAGGGACATGAAAAGCTGGGCAGCAGGTGGGGACGAGCCGTTCGGTAGGCGGGTCAGTCAGCGACATCCATTCCATAGCGCTCGAGTGCAACCCGCACCTGGTTGAGCCCCTCGATTCCCGTGGAGCGCCCATCGGGGAACTGGTCGTCTCGATCCCAGCGCCAGGCCGTGACCATCGCAAGCACGAGGACCCGGCACGCGCGAAGCAGGCCATGATTCACCGCTGGATAGTGTGCGCTGACGTCCTCGGGTGCATGGGCAAGGTCAAACTCGACCGGTCCGCGGCAACACGTCTCCAAGTCTATAAACAGCAGCCCTTTCTTCGTGTTCAGCACGTTGCCCGGATGCGGCTCGCCGTGCAGCAGCTGCTCGGGTGCTCCCCGATCGACGATCGCGCGCCTCAGACCCCGCAGCGTGGTGCCAAGAAGCGTCCGTCCCGTGTCATCAAGCTCCGGTGTCTGGGTGCGGTCGCCGACCAGCCGCTGCGCTTCCGCTACTCGATCCGTGAAGTGCGGCGCCGTCAGGTCGATCTGGCGCATGCCAGCATGGTGTCGCTCAAGTGCCTGCGCATACTCGGCTGGCGCGATGTCGTGAGGCGGCACCGCCTCGTAGTAGGGCCACAGGGTGATCGCGAAGCCGTCACGCACGTAGACGCGCGGCTCCACCCGAGGTTCAGGCTCTGCCACCGGGCAGCCCGCCGCAGCGAGTCGCCGACCAACCTCGACTTCGAACTCAGCGCCTGCT
>JAABUM010001336.1_pt1 | contig 37287 bp, 54 predicted proteins | sample 5559161 | NCBI WGS metagenome assembly JAABUM01 (sample SAMN10711868, study PRJNA513369) | rock metagenome | isolation source: Antarctica rocks | place: Antarctica: Victoria Land, Siegfried Peak nord
CACTCTGCATTTGGGGCATGTCTTTGTCATCGGGGACTTGAATGCTCGTACTGCCACTTACCCGGACTTCCCGGGTACCACCAGCCACCCCATCCGTGAGCCCTTCCAGTCCACAGGTGCCCGACCCGCCAGTGTGTCCAGGTGCGGCTTCACCAGGTCGCAAAGTCCTCGTTATTGTCTGCGGCAGCAGCGAACTAAAGATTCATATCAACGTTGGGCACCTTGTGAGTTTCTCTCCAAAACCACATAAAGTTGCTCATTGGCCGAGATGCTGTGCGCCAGCGCTAGCAGGTGCGCCTTCACCAGGTCACAACATCCTCGTCCTCGTCCTCGTCTGCAGGGTCGAGGAAGATCGCAAGATTGTGGCTTTCGCACATTCGGTCGAATCGAATGCAAAAGAAACTGCTGCCCGCCTCTGCGTCCAGGTGTGTCTTGACCACGTTGTAGTCTTTTCTGCGGCCTGAAGCACTGAGAAGTGTCAAACGTGATGGCGTTCAGAAACGGAAAGAAAGGCATGGCGGCTCATGGTGTGAGGACAAGCCGCAAAACTTGCTCTCCGAGGGCTGCCCTCGCGCCCAAGTGCCGGCGTTACAGCTTTGATGCTCCTGGATGCGCATCCTCGACAGATAATGCACACCATGCACTGTTGGATACTGGACGCACCTTCGCTGTCGAAGGCAGCAGCGGCTGCGGCGGCCTGTTGCTTCTTGGAGGGATGCTGTGCCTCGCGCTTCTTGGTCGGCGTCGGCGTCGCGGCCTGCTCCTGCTTCTTCCGCCCCTTGGCGGAAGGAAGGGAGGCAAGGGCTTTTCAGATCATGCTTGGGTACTGCTGGTCTGCGGCAAGGCTCCGGAAGGATACAAATTTGACACACAAGCAAAGCTAGAGAAGCAGGCAAGACGACACTGGAAACGAACCTGCAGGCAATGACCAAGACAAAGCTGTACAGCCTAGACAGGAGCCCTGGAGAGCGGAGTGGCGGAAAAAGAAACGGCTGCATGAGGCAAAACGAAACCTTGGAGAGCGGCGCGGCGGAGACGCTGGCGGTCTTCTTGCCCTTCTTCTTGCCGCCCGCGGACGGCGGCGGCGGCGCCTTCTTCGGCGACGTCGGCTTGACTGCCTTCACCTTGATGGGGCCTGGGTTGACAGTGGGACTTTGTCAGAATCTAGCGGCTTTACGAAGTTCGGATGTCTTTCCACTTCAAGAGGAATTTAGCAGCAGTGAGCCAGCCCACAGACTGCTGGGCAATGTGTTCTGCCCCTGCCATGTGACATGCGGCATGATGCAACAGCACGGCAGTCAACCATCAACGGGTGAGTTCACAAAAGCCGCTGGTGCCGCGCTGCTGTGCTGATGCGCAAGTGACAACTGCCGGGCTGCCTCTGTGTCACATTGTTGCATCTGGAATGCGCTGCTCGCACACATCAAGACACAAGGCCACCTTTTTGGATTGAAGGTTGCTGCGCAACGCTATTTATTTGCAGAGTTTCGCACCTCCTCGGAGGGCAGGTCCTCTAGGTCCGACCAGCGCTGCCACCAGGTGCCGCCCGAGGGGTTGGGCGGTCCACCACCAGCTTCGCGTCCTTCGGCACATTTGGCTGCGGGCACATGCCTTCCTCACCTCACAGCTTCGCCCATCATGTGTGGCTCAGCATTGGTGATGGCAGTCCGGCAAAGGCTGCGGGTGAGTGTGTTGACGAGCGGTGCAGATACAACGAAGAGCAGCAGCTGCGGCCTTAGTGCTTACCCGGTTGTGGATTGCGTCGCTCAGGTCCTGTAAAGGTAACTAAGTAGTTTTACATGCTCATGCAGGCCCACTGGTCTTTGGTGGGGCTCCAGCGGGAGCGACATGTGTCGAATGATCACAGCTGCAAATCAAGGCTGCAAAATGCAAAAACCACAAAGAATGTCTACAGACATTGAGATGGAGCTGAGATGGTGCCAAGCAGGTCCCTGTGCTGGGGCGGATAATCCCCACGCAAACTTCCTGGTTTGACGTTGGCAAACGTTCAAACATCAGCTGTCGGGCCCGGGGGCACAAACATGGAGCTGTTGGGGGGCGCGCGCCTTCGGGTTGTCGACATCAGCCGTGAAGCCGGGAGCCTCCTTTGGGAACTGCGCAATGCAGCAGACGAAGTCAACAGAAATAATTCTTGCTCAGCGCTGAAAATCACCTCAGCGCTGAAGCATGCTGTCGCGAGACATTTTGTGGTCGGCATCATCACATCTTGATCATGGCTGAGTTTCATGCTGAGCGCATAATGCTTACTGGCGGAGAAGAGCATGAAAAGGCTGGCTGGTAAAAAGTAAAGCAATGGTCGGCACAACCTCAAAACGTTCCATGAGGCTGTGTATTCTGCGGACTGATCTGTCCGGCATTACAGCGTGAGGCATCAGCTGCACAGTGCAGCGGCCGCCATGGAATCTGCAGGCGGTCACAGATGGCCGCTGTCGTGCAGACACCTGCTTGTGCTCGTGGTTGACTGTCGCCGCCTGGATGGCCCTCTTCCCCATGATTGCTCGTTGCTCGCAGCCTCGGATACAATGCGCCGAAGGAGTTTGTAGGGTAATTGCTACAGTGCTCTATTGTGGACTCGGCCAACAGCTTTTGTACATGAACCTCGTGACCGGCCTTACATGCAGCTGCACAGTCAGCAGATCTCCAATTCCATCGAGCTTTCTGGACAACCAAAAGTTGTAGCATTGCGCTTGACTGCACGGATGTTCTCTCTGACCTGCCGCCGTTTATAGCAGGTGCGCACAAAGTTGTCCTGGAGTATCGACACGATGGAACCTTTCACACTTGGTCGCCGCAAAGCTGCGATCTGCGTTTGTTCGTGAAGCAGTGGGCGTTCCCATGCAGCTTTCTCATGTTGCAGATGTGCCCTGCCCCAGAAAGTATCTGTATCCATGCATCTGAGCGGGCCACTGATGGCGGCCTGTGCTCCTACATGCAGGCAGCTTCAAAGCTCTACTCCTCCCTCAAAGCAAAGAAACACAAATGAAGCACCTCGGCATTAGCGCCCTCGGTCCGCTGCAGCTGCTGGCGCGCCGCACGCCTGCCTGCCTGCCAGCGCTGCCCGCCATCCGACGCAGCGGACCGCGCTCCTGGGCGACGGCCGCCGCCCGCTCTACTGCGCTGCGCCACTACAACTCGGGCGGTGCCCCGGGCGGCGTCCCCCGCGCGTCGCCGCTGACGTCGTCGCCGCCCATCGAGTCGCTGCAGGCGGGACCAAGTGCAGGTTCGCAGGTTCACACCTGCCAGCTTGTTGTGCACTTATGTGCACTAATCTGAAATTGTTCGGCCGAACTGCTGCGTCTTGTGCTGTACTACCTGAGTGTCTGATGCGTCAGGATAATGGCCACTGGAGCTACTCATCTGCACACGTTCGAAAGTCAGTCACCTTTAATATCTCAGCGGAATGTACCTCACTACCCACGTCAGTCAGCATGATGCGTCTGAGTGTTCACACAGCCCCTGCTGCTGACCGCAGCCGTCGGCGTCGTGCCACGCATCGGCGCCGCCATCCCGTTGCCTTCGGAGCAGCTGCCGGCCAACCTGGTGGCGCAGCTCAGCGGCGACATCAGTGAGCTGGAGGGCTTCATCCGCGCCACCGAAAAGGAGCTGCGGTGCGCGCACGACTTATCAACATGCATATGTTTGTAATTGGGTGCACGTGATGATCGTGGCGCTAGCGCCACGTAGCGCTACGGAGCAGAGTCTGTCTCTATGTATGCATGTATGTATTGAATTGGGGACATATGGCTGGTGACGAAAGGCGATACTTGTTGTCATTACTCCAATGCCTCAAGATTAATGCTTATGCATTCGCGCTGCTGCGACGTGCATGCCGCAGGGGCGTGCTGGCGGTGCCCGGTGATGACAAGGCGGAGAAGGACGCTTGCATCAAGCTGAGGCTGCACTTCGATATGGTGCGCAAGCTTGAATGCGAATATATTTTTGGAACGGTTGATTGCTCTGCAGAGTGGACTCATGAATCCATTGTTCCCCTGACAAGCGGGCTGCGTGTTGCTACAGATTCAGGCAGCAATGGCACGAGTTTCTCTGACTGCGAACCTTGATCGTGACTGCAAAACCTGTATCAAGCTGGAATTGATGCAGGTGCTGGAGCGGCCGGTCAAGCGGCACCAGCGCCTGGAGAAGATGCGCACTTTGCCAATTGTGGAACATGCATGTTACTGGTCGCAGAACATGAATGTCAAGGACTGTGGATGCAAGTCAGGTGCTGGAGCGCCTGGTCAAGCGGCAGCAGCGCCAGCTCTTGCAGCTGCGGGTTCGAGATGAACGTGAGGGACTAGCGTGAATTAATTGCAGGTGCTGGACCGGCTGGTAAAGCGGCAGCAGCGCCTGGAGAAGTCGCGCCAGCGCCTGGCGCTTGGCCTGCTGCGCGGCGCTCACTACGACGATGTTGACGATGGAGATGACGACGAGGACCAGGTGAAAATCCGACCATGATTGTTACCCGCCTGCCGCCATCTGGCACTTGCAGGCCTGCAGATCGAGGAGGCCCTGCAGGCGCTCTCAGCGTCACCTTGCGGCGGCCCAAATTCCTCGAGTGAGGCAGCACATGTTGCTGCGCTGCAGTGGCTGGGCATTGCCTCCCCCGGAGACTCTCCCGGATTGGCGCTGCCAGGAAAGGCACCTGCCGCGCTTCTAACTTCGCCTGACTGCAGTCGGTTTGGGAGCGCAGGGCGAGACGCTGGAGCAGGAGGAGGTGTGGCAGGAGCGCGAAGATGCGGAAGAGTTCCGCTGAGTGCCGCACGCGCTGCTGGCGTGTTCAATTGGACCCGCGGGACGCGTGCTCAATCGCACCCCAATAATTTGAGCCCACCTGCAGTGTGTGTGTCCGAGCTGCTAGCTCCCCATTTGGGGCAGCATTCAGGGTTTACGACAGGCGCTTTGTCATCCATGGCGAGAAGACGAGCTGGCAAGAATTCGCGAAGAATTCACCAGAGCTTTTCCGCCTTTCCGGTCGGTTCAATTGCAGAACAGCATCAACCAGCTGTTAATTGCTTGTGACTTCGCCAAACTTCTTTCCCGCATCGCCTCGCTGCCGATACCTCCGACAGTAGCGTGACAGCTACCCCCGGCCTAGGGAGTACGAAACTTCAGAGCACAATCCGGTCTGCATTGCGCGCTGCCCGTCCCGATCAGCATGCGGCAGCATGATCCGACTGCGCTGCACAAAGGATCCTGAGCGCGCCATGAACGGCAGCCTCAGCTCCAGCAGGGCACCGAGCCTGCAGACGTCCATGTCTGGAGGCACGACCATTCCGGAGGTGCCCCTGGCACTTCCCAGTGGCAGTAGGGACATGTCAGCGACGGATCTGGTGCGCCTCGCCAGCCAGATGGACGCGGACGCCATGATGGCGCAGCGGGACAGGGACAGCCCGGGAGATTCACCCACCAGCAGCTCCGTCTCGGAGTGGCAGGCGGGGAGCCTCAGCACCTTCCAGGCTGAGGCGGCCAGGAGGCAGCAGGCGTCGTCGGCGCACGCGGTGGGCGAGGCGGCAGGCAGCGCGAACGCGCAGTCCTCACTGCCAGCTCCGGAGCAGTCAGCCAGCCCGCTGCTGCCGGTTGCCGCCTCGAGGCAGCACTGTGGAGGCGTGCCTGGAGAGATAAAGGCGGCGTCTGCAAGGTCGCAGACCTCCAGCGACGGCGGGTCGACATGGCTGAGCCGGGTGACAGCCAACACGGATGCCCTGCGCAAGATGTTCGAGCTGCCGCCCTCGGAGGTGAGCTGCCGTTCAGCAAACGCTGCACATATGATCCCTCGACTCACTTTCGGATCCACTGGGGCCGGTGGAGCTTCACAGGAGGAGCTGGTCGGGGGGTAGTGGTCCTGCCATGGAAGCGGTGGGAAGCTCGTATGGCCCGCCTGCGAAAGCGTGCGGCAAGCCTCAGCTCTCTCAAGCGCCGCAGAGGTGCTCTGGCACCGTCGGAACGGCAGTTCGGTCCTTCGAATACCGTGCAAACATCGGCATGAGGTTCCCCCTGCATGATCCACTGTGGGCACGGTACATGTCGCTTTTCGGCCGCTTTTACTGCGCCGAGCCAGACATAAGCCCAAACTCAGCACGGGCAGACCTCTGCGTCCGTGCTGCATAGACATGCACGGAGGGTGTGCACGACCTACTTTCATGTGGCGTCCCACATGGGCCGCTGCATGAGTCGATGTACCGGCCAGAGGGGGACCACCCTCCTATGGTGCTTCACTGCCAGCAGGTGGCCGAATCGGAACGGCACTGCACTGTGGGAGCAAAACGATGATGCGTCTTTTGGCGCAGACTCACGCGGGGGCGTAGGCAGCTGTGCGTCAGACTGGAGGCATGCGGGACATGCGCAGCAGATGGAGTCTCCAATGTATCACTCTTTCCATCGTGACACGATGTCTGTGTATCAACTGCAGAATGTGATGGACGACTTCATCTGCGCGCTCCAGAAGAAGTTGCTGCTGCAAGGTGCGGCGCGCATGGGAAGGATGCGGCAGTGGCAGCTGGCTAATGCACGGCCTGCCTGCCGCCCCGGCATGTTACTGGCATGCAAGCTGCCATTCCCTTTGATGCCACTGCCGCGTGACTGCAGGCCGCATCTACGTGTTCGAGCACTACGTCTGCTTCCACTCCAACGTGTTTGGCTATGTGAAGAACAAGACCATCCCCCTCAAGGTGCGGCGGCGGCCTGGGCAACCCTATTTTCTATTGACCAGCCAAGCTGGGCCGGCACTGCTCCATGATGACACGCATGTGGCGCATGGCACATGTGATCAGCAGCGATCAGCAGCGGCGGCAGCAGCAGCTGTGGTCGCGCTGGCGACTGCACAGCAGACACTATGCCGCGCTTCAAGACAGCGCTTTCGACTCATGCATGCTGCATGGTCCTACCCTGTGGAACCCACACCCCCGCAGGAGGTCACGGCGGTGCGCAAGCGCAAGAACTTGGGCATCCCCAACAGCATCGAGATCCACTGGGGCGAGCGGCGGCGCGAGTCCTTCACCTCCTTCCTGTCGCGGGAGGACGCCTTCAGGCTCATCGTCGCCGCCTGGCACCAGTCCGCGCCCGACAAGGCGGCCGCGCAGATGTTCTCTACCGGCAACCGCAAGCGTGAGCAGTCCTCTCAACTCCTCTTTGCCGCCAGGGAGGCAGGCAGGCTGTTGCTTCTTCTGTCGTATGGTCGCGGTTCCTCAGCGGGCGCGGCAGATCGGGACGGGGATTCCGTGCGGCAATCTTGTGCCGGACATCGTCAGGCAGAAATTGTGGCAGCCGTATGTCCAGCTGTGTTTTACAGAGCTTCTGTTCAAGCTTGTCTACCCGCTGCTGTGCAGCGGTGAAGACCGCGCGGTCAGCGACGTCGGCGGAGTTTGCCTCAGCGCTTGCCGCGGCGCGCGGCAACGGCGGCGGCGAGGACGCCGCGCCGGTGGAGGGCCAGGACAGCTTCCTAACCAAGTCGGCAAACCTGCTGATGCGGCCAATGGTGTCGGTGCAGCGCCGCGTGAGCGAGCGCGCAGCGGGACGGGCAGGCTCCGCCACCGGCGAGGTGCGTCCATTTTCGACTCCATAGAAGTACAACCAAGTCCTCAGCACTACGAGTTCTCAGCACGACTCGTTTAGAACCACATCCAAAGCTGTTTCCCTTGGCCATTCCCTTTGCTTTCACTTCGCAGAGCGCACGCTTGTCAAACAAGGACAGCTTCGACCTTCCGCAGCGGTGTGGTTGCCAGGCTTCTGGCAATGCCTCGTTCTGATGGCATACGATGTACAAGGAGCTGCTCAAACTGTGCCATACCCTGCCCTGCAGCACCACACTTCGGCGGACGGGAACGGGCACGGGCACGGCGGGCCGGCGGGGCGGTTTCCGAATGAGCGCGTCAGCGTGGCGACGACGGCGGAGCGGTCCAGCAGCTGGCACGACTCGACGCCGTCAGATGACGGCGACGCCACCGCCACGCCGGACAATGTGGGTTGCTGTATAATGCTGACACCCCAGCTTAAGTCCCGGCACTGAGTTGTTGCACGTTTTAAGGCATGGCAGCTATCATTCATGAGGATGATGCATGCAGCCGGCAGATGCATGCTGTGCGCGTGTGGGCGGCCGCTACACAGCTTACTAGAAGACACAGGCGACAAGACTCGCGCTGTTCTCACACACCTCTCAATCGAGAAACAACGAACAGGTGCTTGGCTTCTGCGCCGCGCTGGGCAGCGAGGAAGGATGGTGGAAATATGTGTGGGATCATTTAAGCCACACAGGGTGAACACAGGCTGCAAAGTATCATACTTCCTGGCGCGCAGAGCAGTGAGGCTGGTTTGGAGGCTTGGAGAAGGAACAGAATAGGCAATCTTACCACGATACTAACACTGGCAACCCGTTATGGGCACGCAGGGCAGCGAGGACGGCGATGCGGACAGCGTGACCATCCGGGACCACTGGGCGCCGACGGCGGCCGCGCCGCCGCCGCTGGCGCCCGGCATGCAGCCGCTGGTCGATACCCAGCTCCGAGGTGCACCGCAATTGACTCTTCCTGGTGATGACTGTGTCCCGAGACTCCAATGCTGGAATGTCAGGCGGCCCGGATGTGTTCGATTGTTTGGCATAGTTGACATTTCGCGCTCTGGAGTCACTCTGGAGTTGCTGTCTTTATTCTCTGGCAATGCTTGCGCTCTATGGCTGATGTGTGCTAGATCTTTATGCACCGGCTCCTGCTTATGCAACTTCCCAGACACGCGACCTCTCTGACGCCCAGCCGCCGTCGCCGCGCGCAGGCATCAAGATGCAGGAGATGTGCCGCCGCTTCCTGAGCGACGACTCCACCTTCTACACGGACTTCCACACGGCGCGGGGCGACGAGCAGGCGATCATCAGCCCCTGGCGCAACCATCAACCGCTCGGGCGCGTGCGTGAGCTGCAGTTCGTCACCATGCTCAAGGTGGGCACAGCTCGCTGATGAACGGGCGTAAAAAAGGCGTCAGTTTCCTGGCGTCCGGATCTCGACCTGCAGCACGGAGGGAGCCTGCTGGCCGCCCTGAGGGCTGCTGGCCATAGGCTGACAAACATGCAGCGAAGTTGCGCATGTTAGCAAAGGATGTTCAACAACAGTGCCGACACGGTTTGGCTCTCGATTCGTGCAGTCGAAGATTGGGCCGCCAAAGACGATATGCTACCAGACGCAGCGGTACCGCATGTACGAGGGCGACCGCCTGGTCTTCGAGACTTCCCAGGTACGCCGTGCAGGCTCAGCTGGCAGATCCGACATATGACGCACTGTCTACGTAGACTGAGCAGAAGACAACACTTATTGACTTGACGTTGTGCATGTTCATGGTGGACGGCGCAGCGAGGAACGGGGGTGGCGGCAGCAGCCGACGGACCTGCTGCTGTGGATGTAGATGCAGTGGTTGTGTGTCAGTGGAGCAGTGTGACCACTCGTGCTCTGGGGCCCTCAGCACATGTCCTCCAGGGCTCAGCGTCAAGCGTCAACTCCCTTCACCAAACCGGAACTTTACTCCTCCATTGCAGGTGATGCCGGACATCCCATATGGCGACTGCTTCACGGTGGAGGCGCGGTGGGACATAACTCCCATGACTCAGTCGCCGGGGCAGCCGCCGGCGCTGAGCGTCAAAACGCATGTCATGGTCGACTTTGCCAAGACCACCATCTGGCGCAAGGCCATCGAGTCGGGCGTCATCAACTCCTGTCGCGGCTCGCACGAGGAGTGGCTCGCCGCCGCGCAGAAGTGCGCCGCCACAGACTTGTGCCAGCCTGTTGTGTCCCAATGTGCTCTGCATTGGGACACCTTTGCAGCGATGCACTCACCACGGCACCGCCCTTGCAGCATATACATGTGAATTATATCCTGAGGAGGAGCTGGGGTGCCGCGGAGATCGCAGCTGCACTCCGTTGTGACACAAGCTCTCCTCCTACAAGCATCCTCCAGAAGACTGATTGAGCGGCACATGATTTGGCACGCCTCTGTCCGCAGGGCGATTGACGAGGGCGCGCTGAGTGCTCCTGCGGCGACGCCGCCTTGCTCGGGCGGGCCTGGCGGCGCCTCTGCTGCCGGCCCAGCCACGCCAGGTAAGCTGCCATTCAGCGGCCCGTGGTATTCAGATGCCTTATGACCCTGCGCGCATCACTGTCTGGAGCCAGTCGAATGACTACAGATGAACCCTGCGTGCTTCACCGCTTGAAGCCAGTCGGAGGAGCCTGCCCTGCGCGACCGGCGGCAGCTGTCCGCCCAGCGCCTGTGGACTGCCCTGACGGGGCCTGCGGGACAGTCGTCGGCGCCAGCGCCACCGTCGCCGTTTGGGTGTCAGCGTCAGTGCACGTGCATGGCCTGACCTGTCCAAAATCACCATTGCGGGTTACCATCGCGAGATGTCCCGTGCTGCCCCCGCTGCTGGCGCCGGCAGCGCGGCGACGAACATTGCGGCGCCGCCTGAAAGCTGTCAGGGGTTCCCCCTCGTCCTTGCTGCAATGACAAACATGCCGACACGTTGCACACCGCAGGCGCCAGCAGCGTGGCGCCGAACATCGCGGCTCCGCCCGGCAGCCCGGCGCACCTGGCGGGCCTTGTGGAGCTGCTGCCGCGGGAGCACCGCGCCGCAGTCGGCCGCCTGCTGCGCGGCGAGGACGCCGGGACACCCTCCGCCTCGTGAGTGGCCTTGAGCATGCCTGCTTGCACGTACTCACCTGCAGTGCTGGGTTTCAATGTGGGAGGTTTTGGGCAGTTTGATGCGGCCTGTTGCGCGGCGCGGATGGTGGCTCCGCCCCCACCTCTTGTGTCGCATGTCTCTGCCCGACTAGCTCTCAGTGGGTTGGGCTTGCTGCCGCCGCACAAAGGGATTGGGCGTGCTGTTGCCGCAGAATGCATGGCTGCCGACCGTGCAAATGCACAGTGTCGTGTGCCTGGCAGCAAGCCTGCTATGATGTTAGGTTGCGATGTTGTTAACGAGCGCTTGCATGTCTTTGCTGTGCGTGTTCTGTGTGCCTCAGAGGAATGCCGCACATCTCCAGCTGCCTTTGACGGCACCATTACAGTGCCGAAGTGCTTTTGCGATCCTGTCTGCCGCAGGCCGCAAGTGAAGCGGCGGCTGTCGCTCGGCAGCTCGCGGGCACGGCCGGAGTCTGGCGGCGGCCGCGCCCGCGGTGGCCTGCTAACCAAGCGACAGTGGGTGCTGCTGGGGCTGTCGGCGGCAGTCGTCTCGCTGCAGCTGCTCATCCTGTGGCGCTTTGCGGCGCTCGCTGGTGGCGGCGGCAGCGCCGTCGTTGCCAGCGCCGCGGCGCCTGTGCAGTTGAAGCCGCCACTGGATTTGAGCAGCACCGCCCCGCTCCTCGGCGGCGGCCCGGCCGGCGGCGCCGCCTATGGCAGCATGTACCCTGCCGGAGCCACCGAGGCGGCGGCCGCGGACGGCGCGTGGTCGGCGCGAATGCAGTTGCTGGCGGGCGACGTGGACGTCATGCGGCAACGACTGGAGCTGCTGGCCCGGGACCTTGCAGCGGCGGCTGCGGCAGCGGTGCCGGGCGCCGCGGCGGGCTTTGCTACTGGCGACGCGTCCTGCGCCGCTCCCGGCGGCGCCTGCGCCACGGACGCCGCCGGCGCATGAGGATGGGCTCGAGCCACCTCGGCGAATGATGTGCCCAGTTGCAGCCACCTGTACAGTATATGTGTCAGCTTTCAGTGTAGCAGGCACCCCTCTTGAACCCTGCACGTTGTGCATTCGACGGCCGCAGTTTTGCAATGTACAAACCAGTGCAAGATTGGAAGCCTGCTTGATCTGGATGTTGTCGACAGTCATCCTGAATCCTGGTGGACACTCGTGTCTAAATTCATTCGTTTCATCTGCTCATGTACTTGTTGAACATCGCAGATCAGTCTGAGTGAGGCTGGAACAGTGTAAACTCTCTCGGGCACCACAAGTGTTCATTGGTGCCCTTTCCGTACATTTTCAGCGGCGGCCGACCCTTTTGAGCGGCGGAATGTCGCCACAAGACTTGAGCCACGTTGCCCGACGCATTTCCACTTTGTCAACTCTGGCATTCTGGCCCGCCAACTCTAATTCCTGCTGTTGCAAAGCTTCGCCGCGGTTCCTGCGTCCCCAGTGCTTACTTCGCTGGAAAATTGCGGCACATTGCCAACCCGACATTGCTGGGTCACACTGCTGCGACTCGTGAATCGACCCACGCGGTGATTCGCAATGCGACGCCTCTTGCTCGCTGTTCCGCCTGCTGCAAGGCAGTGCCTGCTGCAGCATGCCAAAACTGCCGACCTTGCTGTATCCTCAGCAGAGGCCCTGGCCCTGGTGCACCGCCTCAGGGGAGCGTCAGCAGCCGGCGGCAGGTTCTCCAGCGCGACCGCAGTGTCGGAAGCGGTGAGGTCACCTCGAAACGTCACCTCCATCTATGATCAGCAGTGCATGCTGGCGCCGGCGGCTTGACCTGGCGCACGGCTGTCGGCTGCATCAATAAGCACCTGAGCCTCGCTACTGCGAACATGTGTTCGCATTCTTCGAATCTCAAGCAATCACCACCGCCCGTCTTGTTCCAGCAGGAACCAGAACATGCGGCACCAGCGCCGGACGCCGAAGCGGGCCTCAAGCCGTCTCCGGCGCCGCCTCCATCCCCGACCCCTGCAGCTGCGCAGGGCGCAGGCGAATCCACAGCAGCGGCGTTCGCCACGCCAGCGTCTGACGGCGCCGCTGCTCCTGCTGGCGCCGGCGCAACAGCAGCGGCGACTGCCGCCGCTGCAGAACCGCCGGACGAGCTCACGTCCCAGGAGCGGAGCGAATGGAACCAGAAGGCGTTCACGGTGCAGCAGGAGATGAGCGACCTCATGAAGGCAGGCCGCCAAGGTGGGAGTGCAAACTTGAGCGACCTCATGAAGGCAGGCCGCCAAGGTGGGAGTGCAAACTTGAGTGAGTCTACAGGCGACTGGACATGCAGCGCTGTGCAAGAATCTGGGCAACAGATGGCCAAAGCGAGTTGCACATAGCTGCGCCGCCAGCGCTTGTGAGTGTGCAACTGAAAGAAACTCGCAGAGGCTCTCTACCCAGACGACTTCCTGACGCTGGAGCCGTCCCCTGCACAGAGAAGCCTGCAGAATGCGCAAGAGTCTTCACTGTTGGCGGCGTATCCCAAGCTGCAACTGTACCATTTCCATTGTTTATTAAGTTGAAGAAAAACAAAAACTACCAACATACGCTGGAGGTTCCTCACAAAGCTAAACCTTGTGAGATCCCTCACAGGATTCCTCATCAAACCCTTCCTACCTGTAGGCGAGGCGGTGACGCTGTTCCAGCGGCATGTGGCGGAGTGCGTCGCGAAGGCCGCAGAGACGCGGGCGCTGCCGGACTCGTTGCTGCTGCTGGCGCTGCGGCCCAAATACGTGTCCTTCAAGCTCTACTTCATGGCTGTCAAGCAGGCCGGGTGAGCCTTCCAACTGCCAGCTTTCAGAGTTCCTGCTTGACACATAGCTCTGCATCGCAGCTGCTGCGGGCGCTGCGGTCCAAGCATGTGTCGTTCAAGCTTCACCTCATGGCTGGCAAGCGACCCAGGTGAGCTTCAGTGAGCTTCATCTGCACATTCGCCTGCTGCCAGAGCTCTCTGCCTGCAGCCCTGACTACAGAGCTTGCAGCTGCACCGCGTCAAAACTGCACCCGGTGCGAAGCAGAGTGCCGCAGCCCACGGCACGAGTTGTGACGATAAAACGCGCCAGATGTGGTCTCAGATTTGTGTTCAAGATCTGAATATGCGCGTGCACATGTCAGACGTTGCCGTTTACTGCAGCCATATCCTGTGCAACGCAGGGTGCCGCAGCCGATGGATCGCGCAGCGGAGTACCTGTGCCACATGCGGACCTTCGGCCACGTGCCCGACCAGGGGGTGTATGAGCCTGCGCTGGCGGCGGCGCTGCCGCTGAACAAGCGGGACCCGGTACGCGCTCCCGATGCGCTCGCCGCGGGGCGCCTGGTAGGCGAGATGCTGGTGAGCAGCTGCGATCCTGACAGGCCGTCCTTTTCAAACTCCAGCAGATTGTGTGAGCAGTTGTTAGACTGGCGCTTGTACCCCTGCCGCATCTCCCCTTCCCTCGGCAGTTTTCGATGGATGCCGATCGGTCACAGTAGTGTTGCATGAAAGCATGTTGGTGCTGCCGTGGCGGGCCGCCGCAACAGCGAGATGCGAAAGTTGAAAACACACGAAACTGGAGCGCTTGCAAGGTCTGATGGGTCAGGATGGGCGTCGAAGCTTGGCGCGTGGCGCCGCAATCCAAAGCCCTGCCAGCAGGGCGCCCGCCGAGCGCCGCCCATGTGCCCTTCGCTAGATGCATCATCAATCTGCAATTGATTGACTCTGAACTTCTGGTTGCAGGACAAGGGCGTGAAGCCGAACGCACAGTGCTTTTTCCTGTCCATCATGGCGTGCGCCGAGGCCAAGGAGCTCACCATGGCCTCCTGGTGCGCATTCTCTGCATTCGCTGTTTTCCATGCTGTCATTCAACAGCTCCAACAGGCAGTGAGACGCCAGAGACGCCAGCGGACTGGCATCGATGTCGTGAGCGGAGGCCAGGGAGCATAGTATGGAGTCTGGGTTGAATCATGGAAACTGCTACGATTTAACGTGCAATTGCCAAAAGGCTGAAAGACATAGCTGTCCTGTCTGGTTGCAGTCAGCAGGGTTCACTGATCAGCAGGCCCCGAAGTGCTTCTCATGGCTGGCAGGCTGGTGCGGCAGCTGGGCAGCGACATGGCAGACCTGGAGGGGTGCCACCCTTGCGCAATAGTCTAGTTTGCTATGAAGCTCAGCTTCTCTGGAGCTCGGTTTCGGTCTCATGTGTCGACATTTCTCTGCATAACTGGCAGGCTGGTGCGGCAGCTGGGCAGCGACATGGCAGACCTGGAGGGGTGCCACCCCGGCGGCCTGCGCGCCTGCCTGACGGGCGCGCTGCTGGCCAATGCGCGGGCGGGCCGCCTGGACGATGCGGCGGACGTGCTGGACGTCGCGAGCCGCCTCCACATCCGCATCAGCGCCGGCGCGCTGCAGGTGGATCAAGTTGCTGCTTCCTGCTTGCTGTATCCTGGCTGTCGCTACATGGGGCCTGAGTATTTTGCGCACTGCTGGCTCTTCGCGCCTGCGGTTGACGTGTGGCAGGTTTGCATCTGTGCCAGGCTGCGCTTGGAGGCAACGTCTTCCGTCCATCCACCTCACAGCCTTTCTGGCCATTTCATCAGCGCAGCCTGTCTGTCGCAGGCAATTCTGCCGTTTGTGACGGAGCGGCTTCGGACGGACATCCTGCGCCAGGCCGTGGACACTATCTCGCGGCAGGTCACCACCGAGGTGCGCTGCCGCAGCATTCTACATCCAATTTGTTCTGCATCCATCTCGTTGCTTTGTCCGTCATCGGTGGTGGCGAACTCCGAGCTGCAAGGACGGCAGATGATGCCGAAATCAGCCAGATGCGACAATATGCATGCATGCAGACCAACATGGACCAGGTCAGGCATTGTTTCGAACCTTGCACATGGCTTTGCACATGGCTCAGCGCGGCACATCCGTTATTGCAGGGGCGGCAGACGATGCCCATCAAGATGGACGAGGGCACGCTGCTGGCGGTGCTCAATGCCGCAGCGACGCAGGCTGACGGCCAGCTGGCGCGCGACACCTGGGCGCTGCTGGTGCGCACCAGCGTCTCTTGTGTCTGACTCTGTCTTGACGATGCAAATCGACACTCAACATATACACGCAATGCAGATCGTCAAATCTGCTTCAGAGTTTGGGTTAGGTTCATATGTCGCCTGACCCAGGTAGTCGACGTCAATCGATCAGTTGCGTCATCAGTTGCGGTCTCCGGCAGAGCATAACGATTTGACCGGCTGCCGCTTTTCCCGGCGCAGGTGCGCTCGCTGGCGCAGCCGGCGCTGCGGCCGCTGTCGGCGTCGCTGCCGCCGCCAGATAGCCAGTCGGGCGGCGTCCCCGCCGCGGCGGAGCAGTCACTGCCTGCAGGGCCGGACGCCAAGCCGCCGCCTGCTGCAGCCGGCGGGGAATTCGGCCAGCCGGGTGGCGCAGGCGGTGCGTTTCATTGTCGCAATGTGATGGAATTTGACATGATGGGCTGCAGCGACCTGATGTCCAGAGTTTAACTGCCTTTGCAGCGCCATCGTGAGTGCGATTGCAGCAAGGCATTTTTTATGGCATCGTGCATCAGAGGGAAGCGGCCACACAGACGGAAGTCGAAACTTTGCTGCCGGGCAACGCTAGCTTGCAGGGACGACGCTGCCGGGACGTGTTTTGACGCATTTCATATGCGCTCGCAACAGGCAGCGAGGCGGCGGCGCGGCTGCAGCAGCGGCAGCAGCCGGCCGGCGGCGACGCGGGCACGGTGCAGGCTGAGGGGCGACACCGGGATTACGAACCCTCCAGGTCGTCGCCGCTGCATGCGCCGAGCATCTCATCCTTTCATGCGATGATCCATGCGCTCGCTGCGTCCGGGGACCTCAGGTGCGCGCCGCCAGGTTGACGGGGACAGATTGACCATCTATCATTGGACATGCCCTTCGTTCTGGGGGAGTTTTTCGCACAGACCCACGCCTGCATGCATCTTTTGTGCAGTCAAGCGAGCCGGAAGGCCAGTCGGTGCGTGAAGGGGCAGGCGGCGTCCGGACAAGGGCTGCAGTACTTGAAGTCTACACAGCCGGCGACCGCAGCGGACTGCGCATCGAGTGCACTTGCTGAACGGGAGGCCCACTCATGGCACCCTGCACTCTCCTCAGAACCGTGGGACTCCCGATGCTGCAGGGGCGCATTCGACTTCGTGCGGGAGCTGCAGCGGCAGCACCCGGCCGCCGTCGGCGCAGCCGCGTGGTACCGCATCCCCTTTTTGGTGGACGCAATCGCGCCCTCTGTCGAGCAGATCGACGCCGCCTACTTCGTGCTCGAGGACATGCACTCCAAGGTGCGCAGAGTCTGCAAAGGTGCAGCGTCTCAATCTCAATTTGATAGCCTCACAGTTGAAAGAGGTGAGCCCTGCGAGAGCAGCAACTCGACGCCGCCTACATAGTGCTGCACTCCCAAGGTGTGCGGCTTTGACTGGTTAGTCCTGGTCATGAGGAGGCACACGGTGCACTGCGGCGAGGTGGTTGCACAGAAGCACTGTGAGCGGAAGAGAACATGTTGGCGATCACATGCTGGCAATCACAAGGTCACACAAACACCTTAAATAGAAACCGTCTGTATGTGAAACTGCAGGGGGAGGTTGTGGCGATTTCCATGCTCAACGCCGTCGTTGCGGCGTGCGCCCAGGTCGGCGACCTGGCACGTGCCTTCGAGACCTTCGAGGTGCGCTGGCTATGTCTGTTATTGTGAAATTCTGCACACATATGGCCGCTCTGATTGGCAGAACCACTCGCCCTGTGCAAGTGGACTGGTGCGTGCACATTTGGCTGCCACACTCACAGCAGATTCTAGCCCTTCGCATTTCAAATTAGCTACTCCATCTGGGGTGCCTTCAGGTTCAATATCCTATCCATTCCGGACTCTGCATGCAGGCGGCGCCGGCGCTGGGGCTGACGCCGGACGTGGACACCTACAATGCGCTCATGTGGGGCTGCATGCGGCATGGGCAGAACGCCAGCACGACCAAGGTGCGTGCTTTGCAGCTGAGGGGCGCAGGCAGATATCTCTCTGCAGTGGCTTGAGCGCCAGGTTGTGGTTTTGCATCACCTTGTCTGCTGGGGGGTTTGTCAGCAGCTACGCAAAAGCAGTGCTTTCCAATTCTGCATCAGTGTCTCCGGCTCACTCCCGCACCCGGTCGGCAGTAGGGCTACGTCTGTGGGCCAGACTTGCAATATCGCATGCAATGATCGGCACATTAGGTCGCACGTGGCAATGGGCCAAGTGGAAGAATGAGCTGGCGGGGCCCTGCCGCGGCCAAGTGCGAGTTTATCGCATTCATTCTGCCCATCGCCACTGCCGAAATCGCACTGCAGCTGTAGCCAGCTGTAGCAAGTGGAGGCATCAGCCTTCAGTTGCAAGTGGATATCAACAATACATGTAGGATAGTGTTCTCGCAGCTGCTGGAGGAGTTGCGGGCGGCGGGACGGGCGCCCCAAATGTGTCACGTGTTTCTCAAAACATACCCACTGAATCAAACAATGAACCCTTACTTGTGCAGCTGCTGGAGGAGCTGCAGGCGGCGGGGCTGGCGCCCAACGCCAAGACGCACGAGCTGCTAGTGGACAGCGCCGTCGTTGCCAACAACGTCCCCGGCATGCTCGCCGCGCTGCAGGTGGGGATCCTTGGCAATCCTTGACGTCTCTCACATCCAGGTGCTCCCGATGCTTGCCATATAGAGGGGGGCAGAAGGAGCAGGCGGCATTTCAAGTGGGCTCATGATCTCGCCAAGGCGAGCACAGAGTCCAACGGCTAGGTTTGTGTTGAATCGAACGACTACGCTCTCCTGTATTGTAACGCCTGCCATCGCATGGCAGTCGTGGTTTCACACGGAGAGCGGACAGCGAGCGCTGGGAAAACACAGGGCATCGCCTGCGTCGGCATCATGTGCATGCTGACCGAGATGGCGCCTGCCTGTCGGATTCCTCGCACATCCTTTACACCAAGACTTTTTTTGCTGGCCGCCAGCCTTCCAGCTTTCCTTCAATAGCTCATATAGCTGCCACATGTAAACGATGTGCTCATATGTGCAGCTTCCGATCTCACACGAAATCCTACACCCTCCACTCTGCCGCCAGCATACCTGTCGCGCTATTCCCAATTCCTGTCGCTCAACAGGACATGTCGGCGGCCAAGTCCCTGCCGTCGATCGCGCTGCTGGAGCGGTGCGTGATGCGTGCCGAGCGCGCCGGCGACGTGCCCACCCTGCAGCTGCTCATGGGCCGCCTGGACCTGCTCAACTACAAGATGGTCGGCATCGCCGCCAAGGTGCACCACGAATTTCCGTGCCTTGCTGTGCCTGCTGTGCTGCCGCATCTGCAGACTGTCAGCAAATTCGGTCTATCATCAGTGGGGCAGAGGTGCGCACCTCGGCCGTAAACACCGTATTTACATCATTGCACTGATTCCTTGAACCCGCTGCCGATTGTGCTGCAGCTGCGGCGGTGGGAGGAGGAGGGCGGCATGCCGGTGCTGGTGGGCGGTGGCAGCTTCGTCAGCCGTCCCATGTCCGGCGGCTACCGCCATCCCGACATCTTCAAGTGCGCCGTCCGTCCCTTCTGTCTGCCTTCCCTTGCTCCACTGAGTTTGCGGCGGTTCCGTTGGACCCCTTTTGCGCGGCTGATCACTTTGCGGCGTCGCTGACTGCTTTGATAGGCTTGACATGCTGTGGAAAGATATTGTGTAGAGAAGCAGTGCGGCTGAGCTGCCGTCGCTGCGTGACACCCCGCAGGAGCACAACGCATGGCGCTGCGGAGACGCGCCAGCGGCAGCTGGACCAGGAGGCGGACCAGCAGCAGGGCCTGGAGCCGGACATCGCCTTTGAGGACTGGAACTCGCTGGGCGCTCGGGCGGAGGCCGGCGGCGGTCAGCATTGACGCGCCTGGAACGTTGGGTTGTGAGCACACGCGTCCGCTGGAGCGGTGGTGGCGGCTGCTGACGCGAGACTCAGCCGCTGAAGCTGTCGCGGGGTGCGCTGGGGCTGGCAGCAGCAGACGTGCTGGCTGCACCAGTCCATTTCTGCAGGAGTTGTCACATCAGGGTGCAGAGGCTTCAGTTAGCCTGTGTGGTCAACAGCGCAGGGGCCAGGCTCGAGAACAGCAACGGCCGTGAGACTATTGAAGTCTGCACCAGAATGTGCTCCATGCTTGTGGCTCTAACGACCTAATTGCACACTTCATGGCTCGCCGCTGCTGGCCTGTGCTGGCGCCAATGGCCTTATGGTGCGTACCTACAGGGCTTGAAATCTGGATCGCAAGCAACCTTGTCGCTGTTCTGTCAAAAGCACCACAACTTCGAGCACTACAAGGCAGCTGCAAAGCTGCACACTTTGGTGCACACTCACGAAGTTAACAACATTCATTGAAACTGTACCTGACTGATCACCAGAGGCCGCATCGATTGTGCGCCACGCTGTACTCCGCCGTCATCTCCGACGACCACCACGGCGTGCCAGTACAGTTCAAATGATCGCGAGCCAGAGCCGCTTGTGATCGCTGGCCTTCCGCACGAGTAGCCATCGCCTGCTGCCTCACCTCACGTGAATTGCTGGTACGACCGCTGCTGCCAACACTCCAAGACGATCCTGCCCTCTCTTCCAGCGCTGACTTCACCGCATTTCATACGCCAAAGTGCTCCAACGCGACTTCCTTGTCCTATGGGCTGGGTATATAGGAGGTTTCAGCTCCGGAACGACAAGGACACACAATCCTTCCTTCCTCGCCATTCGCAGATCGCTAGCTTCTTCCCAATGTCTTTGGAATTGTGACCTGAACCTGTAGCTGCCGAGTGCGTGAGCAGACTTCTGCAGCTTTTGGCTGCCTCAGGTCGTTCGACGTTGCCACTACAGGTTGCCAAAATGATGGACAATGATGTGCAGTTGCTGGCGTTGCCTCCGAAAAGTCTGCTATGTGTTTATGTATAATCTGAGTGATTTTATATGATGTGCAGCAGAGGCAGTGCAGCAGGAGCAGCCGTCATGGGTGCCCAAACATGGCCTGATGCAACGTCGAGATCCAGGCTGGCGACCCCGATGGCACTCGCGTGCGTAGCCCAACTGGCCTCGCCAGTGGATGGAAGGAATATGCTGCAGAAAACACAGGCGTCCGGTGAGAATGCATGCTCGCGCAAGACGTAGAATCGCAAACTCACAAATTCGATGTTCTCTGCTCACGAGAGGTGCAGCCTGGAATCCTGGGACGCAATGCCTATTCGAGTGAGCAGCCGTCATACATTTGATGTTAATTAACAGTTTGAGGTCACAGCAACGCGGTGCACCTCCTTTGCATTTTCGCAAATCATGGCCAGTGCACCCATAATGGTGTGCTGCACAGGCGGCGCACCGCTGACGCCCACCGTACTCCTCAACCGATGAGCCTGTGTTGTCAGGCCCCCATCATGTGGGGGCATTGTGCAAGGATGTTTTGACATGTGGTCAAAGGGGTAGCTGGGCGCCCGCAGGTGAATGTCACTAATGACCTGCCGAATGACTATCCGTCCATCACCAGCGGCGGCATTTCTATCCATTGGCACGGTTTGAGCCTGCGAGATCACCCTTGGTGCGCCCGGCTGATGTTCGTGGCTTTTCGTCCGTTAAAACATGCATTTGCACCTCCGATCCCGCTCATTGAGCACCCATCTGCTGGCTGCTGCACTTCAAGCACTCGTGATTTGCTGCGATGTCATGGCATGCGCAGCCTTGCGCACCTGTCGCACATTGAGTGTGATCCTGATATCATTCAAACCTCGGCACTACCTGGCTTGCACGCAGGTATGACGGTGTGGCGTTTGTGCACCAGTGCCCGATCGCCCCTGGATCCTGGTTTCTGTACCGCTTCCCCATCACCGATGCACCCGGTAAGACGAATGTGGACGCCTGTAGTAAATCAAGTATTTCAAACATGTTGTTGATTCGATGAGTGTGTGCTGGTGCACTGGCTGACCTGGGCAGCGCTGCTTCTCCCAAAGGATCCTACTTCTGGCACGACCACGCGTCGGGCAACCACGCAGACGGCCTGACCGGCCCGCTCATCATCGAGCCCGAGGACGGAACGCCGGTGAGCAGCAGCAACGTTTTCTTCAAATAGGACTTCGCTCATGGCTGATGGAGCTGCTGTCTCAGCTGCATTCTGGCAGGTTAAGAGGCCTGCATGAGTGCCTGTCTAGCACCTGCACGTTGCCCAAGGCTGGATTGGCCACTCACTCCATATGCTGAGCTGACGCTCCGGCGCTGCCAATGGTTGCTCAGGTCTTGGATCTGTACGACGAAGAGAAGACGATCTTCCTGCACGACTGGTTCCACACCCAGGTGAATTGCCCCATAATGGGCTCAATACTATGCATAAAACGATCACATTACCAAAAGCCTACGACTTTTTGCCAGCAGGCTGCTCACCCCTCACCACTTGACTGTTTTCGTGCAGGGTGACGTGCTGGCAATGAGCCTCAATAGGTGCGCCTTAGGCAGCGCAGCTGCTGCTGCACACCGCCAATGCAATGACACGGGCAGTCCATGCGGCACTGCAATGAGTGTACACACGTGCTTTGGAGTGTGCTGCTGGATACTGGAAGCATTTCAGCAGGATCACCGCACATGACGGCGGCAGGAGCCTGCGTCTTTGAGGGACAGACGATCGGCACCAACCTGTCTCTTGCAGGCCCTTCGACCCGGCGAGGATGAGTGTTGGCCGCGGCGCCTGGAACTGGGTAAATGTGCCGCAATCCATCCTCATCAACAGGAAGGCATATGCCATGGACTGCCCCCTAGGGTGATTCATTCGATAGTTGAGATTTATCTTATACATCATGAGTGTGTCTAAAACATAGAGCGTTTTGAATTTCGGAGTGCACAACGCCGTCCCGCGCCGCGGGCGCAGGCTGCAGCATCGCACACAGATGCAGGCAATCAGATGGGCCTCGTCCGCCTGCTGGAGGCGCTGGCAGGCGCCGGGGCGCACAGGCACATTGTGACGCTTTGCTTTTCCCGCAGGCCGCCGCCCGCTGCGCCCAACCTGACATGCGCCGTCAACAGGTACACCATAGCGCCCGGCCTTGCGGGACAGCCGATGGCGTCCGCTGCCAATCCAGGTGCGTGGTGTACTGGAGCTGTGTGTGAGAGAAGGTCCAGATTTGTGCTCTGCAATTGTACTGAAGGATACTCAGCTTGTCATCAGCACACGCTGGTTCCTGCCAGGGCACAATCAGAGCTGCTCCTGGGAGTGCATCAATTGTCTCCTTTTGCAGCCGCCATTCTGCAATGAAGTTTCGTTCAAGTGATGATCATGGCTTCCTGCTGCAGGCTGCTCGCACCATTCATGGACTGTGGAAGCCAACAAGACCTACCTCATCCGAGTGGTCAACGCCGGAACGCTGAACATGCAGTCGCTGTGCTTCGAGGTGGAGCCCCTTTCACGTTCCTCCTCCCAGCAGGTCTTTTAATAGTTCTGCTGGCCTTGAACGCACGACGACGCTTGCTAACCGTCCCTGGTGGAAACATGAGCAAGCCTATTGAAGACACAGCGACAGCGCCAGCACCCGGCGAGCAGCGTTGAGCTGTAGTGCAGGCTTCAGCCGTATTTTGCAGTGTCATACTGCACCATTTGAGTGCCTGAGACGCCAGACTCACTTTCTTCATCTTCATGTGTAGAGGGGCACACGGTGCGGTCGTGGCCGCAGACGCGACGCCCACTGAGCCGCTGTCGGTGCCGTGTGTCGACGTGAACCTGGGTCAGAGGTGCACTCTGGCATCTGCCCCTTTGCCTATCCCCTCCGCCTCACCGGCGGCCGTTGGGGGCGGTTTCGCGAGGCTCTTCAGCAATCGAGCACATGATTGCATGTGTGTTACGTGATGTTTGCACGGCAACACACACCGCAGGAGGCTGCGCGGCAAGAGCTGTGCCTGATGCTTGAAAGCTGACTGAACTTGGTGCACGCAGGTACGACCTGCTGCTGACGGCGAACCAGGAGCCGAAAAACTACTGGATCACCTCCGCCTCGCAGGCAAGTTATGTCTCGCAGTATCAGTCAGAAGTAGGGCACCACGCTGAGCCCTGCTCGAAACAAATATCCTTCTCACGCAGCGCTGCCACGCAGCGGCATGCTGTTCTGACGGTTGGCCACAAACATGACACAGCACGTCAAAGCATGCTAATTAGCGGTCTGGCTTGGACAGTACCGTGCTGGGTCACCCAACGGCTTTGGCGTGCTGCACTACGCTGGCGCACCCAATGCCACCTTCCCGACCACGCAGCCGCCGCAGCCCGGGAAAATCGCTCCCTGGAGTCTCAGTACCATCAACATGGTGCGTGCACTGCACGTTGCTGCGGCTCGTAGCAATGTATCCAATGATTTTTCTCGCCGCGAAAGGCTCTGGATCAGGGCTGTCAAAGAGAGGGTCAAGTACAGCATTTGCCCTTCAGAAATTAAAGCAGAAGTGTGACGTGAATCAGCGAAGTACACATGTGGACGTGCTGTATCTGCAGGTCAAGCCCCGCAGCATCCTGTTCAACGCCACCGCCGCCGCGCCGCTCAACTTCCCCTGGCCGGGCAACCAGACCTCGCTGGCAGTACCGCCAGCCACCAGGTCAGCAGTTTCCTTATCAACACCCTTCTCTGTCTCTGGCCCTCATCACCGGCAGTTCTGGGCGGAAACTTCTTGGAAATAATGCACAGAAGTATGCCGGTGGGGGACCGGGAGGAAGGTGCTTGTGAGCCTGATTGAGGCTAGTGGCGCGGACGGTTGCACATAAGGCTGGTCAACTCCGGATACTACATCGCTCTCTGGCTCCTTGTCAACAATCCTTATCTGACAGATTTCTGTGTTTCACAGGAACTATAATATCACGATTACACAGCCCATCATCTCGCCGGTGACTGATTTTGCTTGACTGGTTTTGTGCATACGCATCCTGCTGGTGACTGTATTTTTGCATCCTTGATGTGTGCATAGTGTCGAGTCGATGCCTTTCACAACGTGCATCTGGCCAGGAGGCCAAAAGCTGTACAGTCTGAGGATGTGTTCTTGACTCGCTTGAGTATCTCTGTGCTCCTGCAGACAGGGCAGCTGCGCTGGGGGCTGAACAACATAGCCGCTGCTGACACGCCGACCTGCACCCCGCTTCTCGAGGTGAAGGCGCACGGATGCTGTCGGATGCTGTCGGGGAGACCTTGAAGAGCACCTGAACATTGCGGCGGGATGTTTTGACTGCCGCAGTCATGAACCTGGACACATCAGGCACAGCTCGGCTCATTTGCAGCGGGCATTTGCCTTGCACTGTTGCTGCTGCATGTGGAGCAGGGCACTAGGGACGAGCCAGAATACCATGTGGGTGCGTGCGGTGACGCCCGGCTACATCACAACTGTACGCAACGTGTCAGGTTCCTGACACTGTGCGGCACGCGGCCTGTACTGCAGGACATCAGGAGCGAGCCTAACTTCCTGCGGGTGCAAGCAGTGACGCCCGGCTACAACACAAGCGGCAACGGCGTGCTCGGCGCCGAGTCCTCAGGCGACCGGCCGCAAGGTGTGCTTTCGCCAGCGGCTCAAGGTTGCACCCTCTCACCACTGTCGAGAAAAGGAATTGAGGCACATCGCTTTGGGGTGGTGCGAGTCGAAAGGTGCCTGCCTTCCCTTTCCCCAACAGACGGTCAATCTGTTTATGGAATCACCGAGTGCGACAGCCTTCTGATCATTGGTTGTTACACCAGTCTCATGTCCCATTCATCATCTTCAGGGCGCGATGTGTACCTGGATGAGGTTTTCCCGGGCACACCCATGGGCGGACGCCACGTAGCGCGTGTCAGCGTCGGAGTGCGCACCTGGAACACTCTAAAAATTTTAAAACGAGTGTATTCTCAAGCCACGGTCTCGTGGCAGCTGTCAGCCGTGGGCATTCCCAAAGCGCCTCCAGACAGCTAATTATAGCTCATGACCGACTTGCACTCACTGGTGTGTCCAGGACGTGGTGGATGTACTCATTCAGAACGGAGAGGCCTCCGCTTTCATGGGAAACCCTGCCAACATAGCGTGCGCTCATCTGCAAAATGCACAATGTGTGTTGTTGGATATGCCTCTTCCATCAGTGACGTCGCCCAACAAATTGAGGCCGGCAGTGTATCCGCCTCGGGTCATGGTGCATCGCTAAGCTGCTCAAGATGCCATCCGCTTCCAAGCGGCCGCATGATGTTGATGCTTGACCTTCTTGTGTGAAAATCAAGATCTCCTCCACCTATTCATTGATGCGCATTCTGTTCTCTCCTCTGAAGCACACGCAATGCGTCTGAGCAGCACCCCTTCCATCTGGTGGGTCACCGTTCCCCTGGAATCAATTGTATTGTCATGATCATCTTGCTGCTCCCCAGCATTCTTTATTAACGACTCACGTCTGAGGTGTCTGTCTCTTGCTGCAGCACGGACATCATTTCTGGGTGCATTAATATCCGCTTTGCTGCCCTGTCCCAGCATTTCGATTCACCAACCCCGCTCGCATTGGAAATCGCATGCGTGCACCTACTGTCCTCCTGACATTTGCTTTTGGCATGCTGACATGCACACTGATTAACGCACCCTTCGGTATGCATGGTGTGCACGGTGTTCATGCTTTTCACAATGCAGCTGCTCGGGACGGGATCTGGGCAGTTCGACGCCAACAACGCTACACTCAACACCGTGAGTTTGACAGCGGTAACGGGGGAGCAATGTTTGGATCAGTCTCAACAAATGCAAGTGAGGCTGTGATGATATTAAGGCTTGTGATCGATGCAGGTCAACCCGGCTTATCGTGACACTGCCACTGTTCCGCCAAGTGGTTGGGTGATGTTCAGATTCCTGGTAGGCAGGTTGTAACACCTTCGTACCTGCTCGAGCATGTGATGCCTGTTCTGGCTGCCAGGGCGTACTGCAGATCATGTTGTACTCTTTAGCTCTGACCGCTGCCGTCTGTTGAAGCATTAAACTTAGATGCAGGCTGACAACCGCGGCATCTGGCTGCTGCACTGCCACATCTTCTGGCACCAGGTATCCAGCTGGCTTGCCGCTCAATTCCTGCTGTTCTATCACGCTCTTATCTATCATAGCAGGATGAATGCGTTGCTGGTGCATTTACAATGCCGCCTGCGGCATCGGTGCATCTGGTGAGAACTCGGGACTGCAGCGTGCATGCTGCGCTGTTGCTGACGCAAGTATTGTCGCCCGCCGCAGTTCATGGGCCAGACTGTCATTTTCTCCGAGGAGGCTGAGCGGGTGCGTGCTTTGTGGACTCTCTGTCCTTATCAGTCAATGTTGTTCGTGCCACCGGGGTCACCTTGCATGGAGGCTGGAAGAGTAAAATCGGGACACTGTGTGTTGTCTGACATGCTCTGTCCGGCCAGAGCTGCGACACACCTGTGCATGTGTCGATGCGCAGGTCGCACCGCCGCCGACCGACCTGCCAGAGTGCCCAGCACGGTGCCCAGTTGTCCACCGCTGACAAAAAACACCACCCTTCATGAATGCCGGTGTCTGAACTACAAGGAAGGACACGTGGCGCAGCAGCTGTATACATGTCGCGGCAAATCTCAGGGACGCTGAGTAAACAATATTCGTGCTCATGCCGCAGGTGTCCGGCACAGTTTGCGCCCTGGCGCCCGGAGGCGCAGCTCAGCAGCGGGTCCGGCGGAACATCGCAATCTCAATTTGAAATTTTATGTGGACGCGGTTCATTGAGGAGCGAAGTTTTCGGAAGCTCAAGCCAGATGGCGACGACGCGCAACCTTGGCGTGCCGGCAAGACGCCATTTGGTGATGCAAGGAATGTGCCGGTCCTGTGATTTCTCCCGCAGAGTGGGGCAGCAGTCAACAGCAGCGACACTGTGCACATAGGAATTGCTGGTGGTGCACTGCAATCATGTCTTTAAGACCTCAGCTACATGACCATCACAGCATTGATGCATGGGCCTGGATGATTTAGCGCAATTGCAAAGAGAATAGCTACTTGCGCCAATTCATATCAGATGTTGTGCCTGCAGGCAAACGCAATTGCGCATCCTAATGCTACCAGCCGTCACGTAGGCATTGCGCTAATAAAAGAGGAGATTAGAACCATGGTGTCGCATGTATCGCAATCACAGCTGACTGTTATGTCGGTGGCAGCGATTTTTCTGGCTGCTTCACCAGCAGTCTCGGTGAGCTAATTCTCTGAACGATATTGAAACTTTGCTGTCATGGGAGCCATCTTTCCCAGTCTCACAAAGCCAAGAGCAGTTTGTGCTGTATCGTTGAAATTCTTCTGGCGACCTGCACTGCTGCAGCTGCTGCGCGGCAGCACACTTCATCAATGTATTCTGCAGCACCTCTGCTGTGTCTGGCGGCGGTCGACCTTGCTACCTGCAGCGATGTGACAACTGGTCGTCCTGACGTCCCGACACTTCTACACAGCACGGTCTGCGTAAAATCTGACAGCTGCACTTTCACCGCAGCAACCCTGCGCCGGAGGATGCTGCAACCCGGGCGACGCCTGCGCTTCAGACGGCGACTGCTGCACCCCTCGCATCACAGTGCCGTCACAGCTCGCTTCGTGCTACTTTGGCTGCGTCCCAGCCGCGGCGCACGGCGTCTGCTTGACCCAGGGTTCCATCGATCAGCTGGAAGGTGTGTAATCAATTCGACGTGTTGACATGATCGGATGACCTGATGAGCGCATGCCGCAGCGGCTGGCGCGGCCAGCTCAGCAGCTGCAGCCGAGCTTCAATCATCCACCACACGCACTGAAAATTCCATTCCATCAGTCTGGTGAACGAATTGAGAAGTTGCTGCTTTATGGCAAGTTGCTATCTTTCTGGCAGGCCGGCCTCCGTCCCCGCCGCCGCCGCCGCCGCCCCCAACATCGAACCCGCTGACGTCGCCAGACCCTCCGAGCAACTGCACCATCAGTGCGCTGTGTTTCTTCATGCTGACGACTGCACTGCTGGGCAGCACCGAATTGCACTTTTGCTGCAGAGCACTCTGATCATGTTGAGCTTATGCTGCAACATGCCTGCTATGTCTTGACAGGCAGGATAACACATCATATTAGCCAGCGATTTGTGACTCTCTGGATGCGTCGCGTGGATTCACAGGAAAGCTTTTCTCTTCCTGCAGATGGCGGAAACCCATCGAATGGCCTGGTAAGTTTATGCGCATGGTGTATGGAAACAATTGATTTCTATGCTCTCCATCGTATGTGTCTTCGAGTTGCTTTCTGTCTGCATGCTCAGGAGTGCTATTGTCGGACACACATTTGCAGTGCATGTGGTTGCTGCCATTAGCAGCATGAAGTCACCAGTGCTGCTGCACTTTTGAGTTCACACCCTCTGCTGCTTTGCTTCTGACTGATGCAGGTTCTTGTGCTCGACTACAATCTCGTCAACAATGGGACTGGCCGGCCGCTCGTGTCCTCGCCCCAAGACTGCTGCGCACAGTGCCAGCTCGACAACACCCCTGCCCAGACTGCGGTGAGCCCGTAGCCATTCACACTGCATCATCAGGATTGTTTGCGCAGCAGCGTGCTGGCTGGAGTTTGCACCGTTGCACAGGGCGCTCCATCAGCAATTAACAGTCGGTTTCCGCTCCCTGTAGTGCAACTTGTGGATCCATTGTGGCATGTATGCCGGCTGCGGACCATCCGGCGCCTGCATCGACTATGCTGCGACTGTCGGAGCGGTGCCAGGACAGATTAACAACTGCACAGCTACCGGCGGACGCTGGGCGCTGTGAGTGACTGCAGCATCTCCGCTTATGCAGGCCGTGCGTGCTTGGTCCTGACGGTGATGGTCACCCATCATGCGCAGTGTGACGTCACATGACACTCGAGTCCGTCTGACGGCGCATCGCCCTTTGCCATTTTAATTGGATGATGCGAAAGATCGGCTGCGAATGTGACGACTGCCGGACTGCAGGAACACCTGCACGCTGCGGCATGCTGCAGGCGGACCCAGCAGCCTGATGCTGCGCTCAGGAGCGGATGCAGCTGGCTGGGAATATGGTCTTCTGCCATGATAGTGACGCACCGTAGCTTTGATTATTCAAGGCGACACGAACATTTTTTTCACTGGAACGCGGCATGAGCGAAAGCCAGCGCCAACGCTACAAGACAGCGAATCTCGCCGACATGACGCCGCCAGGCTCATGTGGCGATCCATGTCTTGTCTGCGGCTATGTCCTGCATTTCTGAATGATGTAAGTGGCAGGATGCGCGGTGAATGCTGCAAGCACCCGGCTTCCTCGTGTCGTGCAGCTTCCTGCTTCTCGTCAGGCAAAAGATGCTTGATTTCTCAGCTGCGCAGTGGAATCTTCTTGATTTCTCGCAACAGGATGGTGGCCATGCAATTTCCGCTGCTTATTAGCATGGCGCTGCTGCTGCTCGGCGCCTCTCCTTCCACGTCGGTGAGCGAAGCAGTTGACGCCCACGCGCAGACATATCGCCCTGCCTCCAGGATGTTTCGTCTGATATGATCCTTTGCACCTCCAAGGGGCTGCATGGGGCACACGATGGCAGGCAAGAACGTATTGTCATCTCTGAAAGCCAAAGGGACTGAGCTGCGCCTGACGTCACCTGCAGCAATGCTTCGGCGGCTGCTGCGCACCAGGAGACGTCTGCAGCTCCAGCTCGGACTGCTGCCAGAACGAGGCGTTGCCCAACCAGCCGCTGAGTAGCGTGGTGTGCTGGCTCGGCTGCTCGGCAGCGCCCGCGACGCTGGGCGTGTGCCTCACGCAGGGCACAGTGAACACGCTGGAAGGTCATGCACCTTCTGCAGGCTCTCATTGCTGTGCCTGCAGGCTACATGAAGACTGTAACCGATATACACCTGCTGTCTGAAGGAGACAGCCGCATAAATCGCTAGCTCCATGAGCCGCCTGCGCTTAATAATGCCGCAGCCTGCACGCTGCGGCAGTGCGCTGCTCCCCGTGCGTTGAGCACCTAGACAAGGACAGGTGTTGCAGATCTGCGAGGCCGTTCCATTTTCCATTCAGGGCGCATGCAATTTCACCGTCTGCTTGTTGATGTCATGCAGGCGTGGCCCCAGCACCGCCGCCGCCCCCTGTGCCGTTCGTTACGCCCAGTCAATGCCACACCAGTGCGCCATTTAAGCTACCGTTACTGAATGTTGGCTGTACGAAGACGCACCTGTGAAGCTGAGCTAAACCACCGTCATCTGTGGAAGTGCTCTGCATTGCCAGCAGTAGCGCATCATGCAAAAAGCAAACGTGTTGTGCTGGCTGCAGGGAATGGTAACCCAGGGAACATTCAGCAGGTGAGTTCCCGCATGTATCACTGGGGAAGCAGCCATTCCTGAGGCGGCCCCGGACACCGCTTGCTGTGTGACGCCTCACAGCTGCGGCTTCTCTAGAGGACCTCAGATGCTGCATGCCACATGCACCACAATACTCTGCCTTGTTGGTGTCCAATGTCGACATGTCTTTCGTGCAGGTTTTGGTCCTAGATGTGAACGGCCTGCGAGCGCCGGGCCTGCCCCGAGTGCAGACCCCACAGGACTGCTGTGTCGCCTGCCAGCTTAATTCAGCCGGCGTGAGGGTTTTGATTCTCTTTCGGTCATACCTTTGTCGTGTTGCCCTCTTGTGGTTTGTCACATGGCAAGCGCTGCATGGTAGACAGCTGCATCGCAACTGTATGTGGCGTGTCATGTGAACCATTGTCATGCCAGACCACGCAATAACAGCTCTTATTCTCAGCACATCATTATTGCTCTGATCATTCATTCATTGTGATGTGCAGTGCAATTTGTACGTGTTGTGCGGCCCTGCCGCCGGCTGCGGCCCGCGTGGAGGCTGCACCTCGTTTGCCAGGACCACGCCCATCACTGACCTGCCGGGGGGCACGGGAGCAAACTGTACCAGCTCCGGTCGCTGGGCTCAGTGCGTCTCTGACAGTGCCCGCCATTCTCCAATTTGGACGCTGCTTGGCTGCACCCTAAATTATCGGGCCAGCCGCGCCTGAGCGACCCTGGTATTGTTCTGTTTGGCCATCCGCATATCATAAGACCATAACGCATTTATGTGGTGTTCCAGTAGTTGTCTTCATTGGCTTGACATTGACGGGTTCCGGCTGAGCGGCGGCGAGAGGTGCAGCGAACTCTGACATCTGGTTTTGATGGGCACACTTGCAGGGGCACCTGCTCATTGAAACTGGTGGCGGACACCAGCAACCTGGGGCTGCAGCAAGGCGAAAATGCTGCGGGCTGGCAGTTTGGGACTCTGCCGCGCCCGTGATGCAGGTGCCGCTGCGGATGGCCAGCCGCTTTCCCGGCGGGAGCGCGCATCAGCAGGTTGCAATCAAATGTACAGTTGTCTGCAGACGAGCTGAAATGTAGCTGATGGACCCGCTTGCGTGATGAGCCTCTACAAGTTTTCAGTTTGGTGCAAGTGGTCCTTGTTCGTTGTCAGAGGTAGAGCCTGATGAAGTTCATTGGACTCCTGCCTTTCGCCCAAGAATTTGCATTGGCAATTCTGGTACCACTTTGAGCCCGTTAACGGGCTCAACGGGAACGTTCAACTTTCCTGGGATCATTCTATTTCTGACTGACGAGCTCCAACGGCGCAGACGTTGCACCGCTGAGCGATGCTTCGAAGAACCATAATGTCTCATGATCTGAACATACTGTGGCGGAATATCCGGCGGAAGGGTTGACTTGCTGGAACTTTGACCCTCTCGGCTGCGAGCCAAGCAAGGGTAGCAACCTGCATGCATTCCTAATCTGCTCAATCGCGATCGACGAATGCTGCAGGCTCTCTCGTCATTGACGGTTTTGTTATCGGCGACCACTGGAGACCAGACGCAGCGCGAGACGCCGCCTAATCAGTAACAGCAGGCCGAATGTCCGTCGCAGGGGCAGAACAATCGCCTGCAGATGAAAATTGTGACCCTCAAGAGTGGGACTGGCAGTCTGCCAGCAGTATGACGAGTTCGCTGGCTGGTGCCTCGGCGCCAGCCGCCGCGGGCGCCGGAGGCCCGCCGCATCATGATCAGCAGATGACGCTGCAGCTGTACCACAGCCAGGAGGCAGCGGCGCCGCAGCAGCGGGAGGACAGCACTGCTCTGCTGCAGATGCACGCAGCAGCAACGCAGCACAGTGGGATGCAGACGCCTGGCGCGGCAGAAGCACCTGCAGCCAGGCCTGCGGCAATATCGCCGCCACCAGCTGTGCAGCCAGGAAGCAGTGCCGCCGATGCTGCAGGATGTGGGACTGTCTTTCTCCAGGCAGCTGCTACTGCACAGGCGCTGCAGAACAACCGCTGGATGTGTGACTTGTGCTCAGTCGGCTGCACCTCGCAAGCAGACCTGGAGGTGCGGTCTTGGATGTACAAACATGTCATTGCCGTTGGCGCGCCGGCCTGTCATGCCATGATGATTTGGTAAAGAAGCGGCATGGCAGCGGACCTTGTGCTGGTGTTGTGCGCACTCAGCGTTATATTTTGTTGGTTCTTGGACGCTGTCACGACCTCCGCATCTGCCAGAACCTCGCGCAATGCCATCACACTTCTCATTGCTGTCATGTGCAGAAACACCTTGGAGGGTCGAAGCACAAGACAGCAGAAAGGGCCTTCGTGAGCACACACCCTGGAGAGCCAGTACCGGGCACCACCGTCAGGCAGCCGCTGCCCCCTGCCGCGAGGCAGCTGCAGCCGCCGCGTCCCGTGCTATGCGGCCTCACCTGCTGCCCCCACAGCCTGCGCCGCCATCGGCCCCTGCCACATCTGCCGGCGCAACCGCCGGCAGCGCTGGGCCAGGGGCCAACCGCATGCTGCCAGCGCCGCCGCCACCGCCGCCGCAGCGGCTGCCGCGTGCCGGCTTTGCATCCGGCCCTGTCAGATCAGGCAGCGCAGTCTCCAGCGGCCCGACACCCTCGCCGCTGCCGCGGCGTAGCAGCATGTCGCTGCCAAACGCCGCTCCTGGGATGCGACTCGGCCACCGACCGTCGCTGATGGTGCCACGGCAGGTCGCCCTGGGGCAGCAGCTGCAGCCAGCTCCAAGCGGCGCAGCCCAAGCAACTGCAGGTGCGAGGCGCAACGAAGGCTTCAGCGCAAGCGGCCGGCGGGCCGTCACCACTCCCAGTGAGCAGCAGCGGGTTGCGGCAGCAACAGCCGAAGCTGGCGGCACACCGCAGCATTCTTCGCCGCCAGCCACGCCTGCGAGGGGCGGCGCTCACCGGGCAGAGTGCAAGGTCTGCCGGTGGACAGGATCCACAGCAGAACTCGCACAGCACTTCCAGGCAAGATCCATTATCTCTTCAATCGAAGGTGGCACAATGCTCACGAACAACAGGTGATCGCAACATTCATTCCCGTTGTGGAAGAGTTCAGCATGACGCACAGCAGACAAGATATGAAATCGTTATATAAGAACGTTCATCGAGACGGGTGCGATGCTTATTGCAGGGTGCGGATCATGTGCGGATCTGCAACGGCCTCGAGGCTAGCCGGCGCACCGTCTGCGTGCCGTGCGGCATCATCTGCCCTGACGCCCACAACCGCAATGCCTATCACAACATTGGAGGCAGACACCTGGCGCGTGTGGCAGCGCTGTCCAGCTGCTTTGGAAACCCCGGTACATGATCATGCGAAGTGCTTTTTATTTCTTTGAACTCCGCCGCGCTCTGCGTCTCTGGCACTCTGTCCTTGCATGTTTCGAAGGTCACCTGCGGTCAAAATTCATGTCAAATAGGCTGTAGCAGTTCGTTTCCGTATTCCTTGTCACGTAACGACCTGCAATGCCGACAAATATGTTCTTGTGTGATGTGGCAATCTGACAAATGCAGGTCCGCCAGGGCGGCCACCGTCGCCAGCACAGCGCACAGCGCCCAACACAGGTGTGGCACAGCCAGACGCGAATACCGGAATCGGGTGGGGCCAGTTTTGCTTGCCAGGTGCATGGGGCTTCTATGGCTGCTACCTGACCCCGTGTCCACTCACGTCGTCCCCTGGCTGTCTAGATATCTGGCAGCGCATGTGCATGCTGGTGCAGTTCTTTCATCATTCTGTGCCAGCGGGCGTTCAGCCCTGCTCCCATGGACGGCGCTACATCAAAAGTCGGTGAGTATGTATCACAGGCGCTGCGGCTGCGGAGCTGAGCAGCACCCTGCGGGCGGGACAGTGGTGCGCCGTCTGCAAAGCCGCTTTCCAGGACGCTGCGGCGTTGGCCCGCCATGTCACCAGCCTGGGACACCAGGTGCAGTGAAGCTGCTGCACACGTCGAACTGCGTGCGAAGAGCTGGCCTGCCATGCATCTGCAGTCCGCCTGAGTGGTGTCTCGTCGCCTGAGCGGTGTGTCATACGGTGCTGATCGGCTGGATTGCAGACCTTGATATATTTTCGTTGCGCAGGTGCAGATGATGGAGACGCAGGTGCAGATGATGGGAATGATCGCCAAACTTCGTGCAGACAACGCTCGGCGGCATGACTGATAGATGTCTGCATGTCTGCTGTTGTGTTATTCCAGCTAGTTCACGTTGGCGCCACAGGGCAGCCAGGCTTAAAGGGAGGATATACATACATGCTTCATGCGCATCAGGCAAATCAATGAACTTGAAGACTGATGACAACAAAACTTTCGGCTGCGCACTCATCATGCATCAACATACTTGAGGGCCAGAAGGCACAAAACACAGCCCAATCCTCCTCCAAATCCAGTCTCAAATCTGTTTCACCATTGCAAGTTTCCGTCGCAGGTTGCAACTCAAAAATTCAACATGCGTCAGCCGATCAAGAGGTTAGGCCCCCTGGGCATTGCGGCAGCGTGGTTGTCAATCAGCCACAGCAGTATTTGCCAAATTGTGGTCGTTCTGGAGTGCTGGCTCGAGCCTTCTTCGCGTGTTGCAGAGCTCGGGTGTCACGCGCATCAAGCAATTCCCAAACAAGCGGGAATGCTGCAGAGGTCCGCCAGCTGCAGCAGCGACCAGCGCATCGCAGGGTGCGCCGCCGGGCGCAGCGCCTGCCCCAAAACGATGACGTGGTCACTCGTATTCCAGCAACAGCCAGACACACCGTGTGAGTGGATGATGCCAGCTGGACATCCGGGCCAATCATTGCATCGAAGCTCCAATTTAAATGCATACACTTAATCCACTGCGAGCGATCACTCGTATAATATAGAAATGAAGTGGCTGTGCCGCCGCACCTTCTGAGTGGCGCGGCCCATGCTGACGAACATGGGCTCCGCGAGGCGCAGGCTGTGCAGGAGGCGGAACGCCCAGGGCGCAATGCGGTATGCAAGCCGGAACACGCCCATGGCAGCATGCGAAGCGGGCTCAGAGCCCAGATAATTTCCAGAGTAGGAGCTGGCCGCGACGCCGTCCACCACGATGTTTCCTGCAGAGCCAACGAATGAAGTCTGCAAACTATAGCGAGAAATACGCGAGGCACGCTGGCGGCGTGGGGCCAGCGTGTCATGTCATGTAAACAGCTTTCAGGTGTATTGATAACAATATGGCAGGTACGGATGCGACCTTACGATCTTTTTTCCTGGCATAGCAGTTATGTGTTGCATGATTCTTTTAAATTCCGTCAGGCAAATCAGCCACGCTCACCGCACATGGTCATTGGGTTGACCAGGCCTTGACCGCTGACAACATCTACAGACGTCACAAGCTCCAAGACGGCTGCGCCAACGCCGCCACTCTCCAACGTGGCGTGCCACATGTAATTGCCAGCCTTGACGGAGGCAGCAGGCAGGGCTGTGCGGGCGCTGAACGCTGTAACATTGGACGTCGCAATGGGGTAAGCCCAGTGTTCCGCCGTCATCCGGACCTGCCACATCAAATTAACGGCGTCGCCGTGAGCTGCGTCAGCTCCGAGTTAACAGTTCTGCGCCAGCTGAGCTAGCAGATTTTTTATCACAGAGCAGAGAGATACAAGACCTACAGTGCTGACGGTCAAAAGGTCGGTTTGAGCATTTATGTGGAGCGACTTCTCAACTACATCCTTTCGTCAGTGCATAGCAGCACAAACGGCTGCGTATCAGCATTCTGAACACAATCTGTCAATCGTGGCGTACCCATGGGCGCGGGAGTTGGCAACCCTGTCGGAGCTGCAGACGGAATGGCAGTGGGCGTCGCCGTTGGCTCTACACGGGAAAAACCCACTTTACCACGGCGATAAACCATGGGCTACCACGGTATACCCTGGTTTTGTGGTGAACCACAGAGTGCAGCTTGGTGCACCATGGGCTGGCACCATGGTGCGGACTAGTGGCTGTAGGTACCAGGGTAATCATCCAACTGCACCATGGTGAACACGTGTGCCTGCTGATTGCCTTACTAGCGGCTGAGAACAATTCGTTTGATCGTAGGCAGGCTTGGAGTTTGAAGAAGAAGGTGGAGAAGAAGCAGTTGGTAGTTGCCGAATAGAAATCCGCAAACGCCCTGCGGAGGCATGCAGGCATATCAAGAAATGTGAACTTCAAACCTGGCACCGCGATGGAAAGCACCAGCCAGCATGAGCACACTTTACTTGTATCACGCGCCACCTGTGCCGCTTGTGGCCGCCATTGAGACATCTGGATACCAGCTGCCACCAATATCAGGAACGCGCAGCAAGCCCGCAAAACCCAATGTGCAGTCAATTCAGTCATCTGGTC
>JAABUM010001340.1_pt1 | contig 37224 bp, 32 predicted proteins | sample 5559161 | NCBI WGS metagenome assembly JAABUM01 (sample SAMN10711868, study PRJNA513369) | rock metagenome | isolation source: Antarctica rocks | place: Antarctica: Victoria Land, Siegfried Peak nord
CGCCTCCCAGACCTCGTCGCGGACCTCGAACACCGTCGCCATCGGCCACCTCCACGCCCAGGGTTATGTCGTCCTGAGCAGAGAGTTCGCCGCGAGCACCACGACCCCTTCTGAAACAGCCTCTAAGAGCGTTGACCGCAAGCTCTGGAAGGTGGTCGGCGTCGCGCGCAAGGACGGGGAGCGCGTCGCGAAGCTCTTGCCGGCCGAGCCCACCGGCGCGGAGTCCGTGGCGGTCGAACGTGTCGTCGCGGATCTAGCCGTCGTGGCCGAGTTTCGGGATCCGATCTACCCGGGTCTCGCGTCGACGGGAAAGGTCCAGCGGGGCGGCGACAAGCCGTTCCACACCGTGATCAACGCAGAGAACTTCCACGCTCTCCAGCTCCTGCTCTACACGCACGAGGGCAAGGTCGACGCGATCTACATCGACCCGCCGTACAACACCGGCGCAAAGGACTGGAAGTACAACAACGACTACATCGACGCCGACGACGTGTACCGCCACTCGAAGTGGCTCGCGTTTATGGAGCGGCGGCTCAAGCTCGCGCGGCGGTTGCTGAATCCCGCTGGTTCGGCGCTAATCGTCACCATCGACGAGAAGGAATACCTCAGACTCGGAATACTTCTCGAACAGACATTTCCAGACGCCCGCATCCAGATGGTCAGCTCAGTTATCAACCCCGCTGGAACGGGTCGACAGAACGAGTTTTCCCGCACAAACGAGTACATCTTGTTCGCGCGCATTGGCGACCTCGCGATCCAGCCGATGCTCGCTACCGACGCATCGTCGGTAGCCGTGGAGTGGGAGCCTTTTCGGCGACGCGATCTGCAGTCGCGGCGCGGATCGCCCAAGGGAGGACGAGCACAGTTCTACCCAATCTACGTCGACCGGGAATCGGCGCGCATCGTTGGGACTGGCGAACCGCTGCCCCCCGATCAAGACCGCAGCACGGCGACGGTCCGGGAGGGATGCGCCTCGGTATTCCCGGTGCGCGAGAACGGGACCGAAATGAACTGGTCGTTGACGCGCGACGAGTTCGAACGCCGCCTAGCGGGCGGTTATGTCAGAGTCGGCCGCCACCAGCCCGACGGCCCCCAGGAGTACGTCGTTTCGTACCTTCGGACGGGCCCGATCGCGGACATCGAGGCAGGGCGTGCGATGGTGGTTGGCAGGAATCCGGACGGCAGCGTGATCGCTAACTATCCAGAAGGCAAGCAGCGCATGCCGCTTACCCAGTGGGACTTCGCGTCCCACGACGCGCAGCGTTACGGCACAACGCTTATTCAGGCCTTCACGCCCGGTCGGCGATTCCCGTTCCCGAAATCGCTCTACGCGGTTGAGGACGTACTCCGCATCGCGAATGGCCCACAAACCGCATGGGGTAGTCGTGGACTTCTTCGCTGGATCGGGCACAACCCCGCACGCGGTGATGCGCCTCAACCGACAGGACGGTGGCGGGCGCCGCTCAATCTCGGTGACGAATAACGAAGTAGCCGCAGACGAGCAACGCTCGCTGTTGCTGCGCGGGCTTCGCCCAGCCGAGCCGGACTGGGAGGCACTCGGCATCTGCGAGTGGGTCACGAAGCCGAGAATCACGGCAGCCGTCACAGGTAGAACACCGGAGGGCGAGATCGTCGAGGGCGACTATAGGTTCACCGACGAGTTTCCGATGGCAGATGGATTCGAGGAGAACGTCGAGTTCCTCACGATGACGTACGAGGCGCCTCGCGCGGTAGCCCACCACCGCTCATTCGAGGCGATCGCGCCCCTGCTCTGGCTGAAGGCCGGCGCGCTGGGGAGTCGAATCGACAAGCCGACGGACAACTTCGCGGTCGCGGATGCGTACGCGGTCCTCTTCGACACGGACTGCTCCGGGGAATTCCTCACTGCGCTGCAGGATGCCGACGGCGCCCGGACGGTGTTCGTCGTGACCGACGACGACCGGGCGTTCCAGATGGTTTGCGCCGAGCTGCCCGCCGGGGTCGAGGCGGTTCGGCTGTACTCGTCGTACCTGACGAACTTCGCGATCAACACCGGGCGGGACTGACCCGGTGCGCTTCGCGCTCAAGGACTACCAAGTCGATGCGGTCGGAGACGTCCTGCGCAACATTGCCGACGCGCGCGACGATTGGCATCGCAAGCAGCGCCCGGTCGCGTTCTCGTTGACGGCCACCACCGGCGCCGGCAAGACGGTCATGGCCGCTGCGGTCATCGAGGCGCTGTTCGAGGGCGACGCCGACTACGACTTCGAGGCGGACCCCAGCGCGGTCGTCCTGTGGTTCACCGACGACCCGTCGCTCAACGAGCAGACCCGTTTCAAGCTTGTGGAGTCCGGCGATCGGATCGCCGGCTCGCGTCTCGTCGTGATCGAGAACACCTTCAACCAAGAGAAGCTCGAGCCTGGGCGCGTGTACTTCCTCAACGCGCAGAAGCTCTCGAAGAACTCCCTGCTGGTGAAGGGCGCCCCGGATGGCGACCAGCTTTTCGCGACGGCCGGATCCCAGATGCCGCTGGTCGACGGCACTGCATCACCCGACTTGCGGCAGTTCAGCTTCTGGGACACGCTGAGCAACACCGTCGAGGACGAGCACCTCACGCTGTACGTGATCCTCGACGAGGCCCACCGCGGGATGAAGGCGCGATCGAGGCAGGATCGTGCCGAGAAGCAAACCACGGTCAAGCGCCTGGTCAACGGCGCCAACGGCGTCCCGGCTGTGCCTGTCGTCTGGGGGATCTCTGCGACCGTTCAGCGCTTCGACGCTGCGATGGCCGACGCCGAGGGCCGCACCCGCTATGCCTCCGTCGTCGTCGATCCGGCGCGCGTGCAGGAGTCGGGGCTGCTCAAGGACGACATCCGGCTTGACTTCCCCGCCGAGACAGGGCAGTTCGACACCGTGCTGCTCAACCGCGCGACCAAGAAAGTCGTCGAGTCAACGACCCTGTGGCGGGAGTACGCCGAGGCTCAGGACCCGCCGATCGAACCGGTCGCACCTTTGCTTGTCGTTCAGGTGCCCAACACCCCGTCCGACGAGCTGCTGCTGGCAGCGCTCGGGACGATCCGCGAGGCGTGGCCGGCCCTGGGCCACGATGCGATCGCGCACGTGTTCGGCGAGCACACGGCGCTCGAGCTCGGCGGCGAGGTCATCCCGTACGTCAGCCCGGAGACCGTGCAGGACCGCGCGCACGTCCGCGTCCTGTTCGCCAAAGACGCGATCTCGACTGGGTGGGATTGCCCGCGGGCCGAGGTGCTCGTCTCGTTCCGCCCGGCGAGCGATCAGACCCACATCACGCAGTTGCTCGGGCGGATGGTCCGTACGCCGCTCGCTCGGCGCATCCCCGGCAACGATCGCCTGAACTCGGTGGAGTGCGTGCTGCCGCACTTCAGCCGCAAGACCGCCACCGACGTCGCCGAGGTGCTGCTCGGCAAGAAGGTTGACGACGACGACGACGACGGGACGGGCGGGTCCGGGGGCGGTGGCGGCCGCCGGGTCCTTGTCGCGCCCGCCGACATGAACGTCAACGCCGCGATCCCGGCCGACGTCTGGCTGGCCTTCGACCAGCTTCCGTCGCAGACCCTTCCCCGCAAGGCGGCCAAGCCCGTCAAGCGGCTCAGTGCGTTGGCCCAGGCGCTGTCGCGCGACAACCTGCGCCCTCACGCCCGCAAGGACGCCTACGCCGAGCTGTTCGGCGTCCTCGACGGCCTCGCCGCACGCTTCAAGGACAAGATCGAGGAGGCGACCTACGCGATCCTCGAGGTCGAGGGCGAGACGCTCGTCGCGGCGGTCGGCTCCGCCGCTGCTCTAACCCCGGAGACGTTCACCGAGATCGCCGACGACCGCTCCGTCGAGGCGGACTTCAGAGCGGCCGGCCGCGTGCTCTCACCCGACCTCGCGCGCAGGTACGCCGACCACGTCGCCGTCGAGACCGAAGACGACGACGGCCTGTTCGACGCGCACGTCGCGGTCGCGGCGCTCGCCAAGATCGACGATGTCCAGGGCGAGCTGGATCGCGCCGCCGACGCGCTGGCCAAGCGATGGATCGACGAGCATCGGGTGGCGATCAAGCCGCTCGCCGACGAGCGTCGCGCGGTCTACGACGAAATCATCGCCATGTCGCGCGAGCCGCAGCGCATCGACATCCTGCGGCCTCGCGTGCGGGCAGAGGAGACCAAGGACGGCAACGGGCAACTGGTGCCGACCGCGGCCGGGCACCTCATGTCGGGGGATGACGGCGAGTTTCCGATCGGAGTGCTCAACGCCTGGGAGCGGAACGTGCTCGAGGCCGAGATCGCTCGTAGCGACTTCCTGGCCTGGTACCGCAACCCGGGCCGGGCGTCGGAGGATTCCCTCGCAATCGCGTACAAGGACGGCAAGGGCAACTGGCGGCGCATGTGCCCGGACTTCGTGTTCTTCCACGGTGACGAGAATGCAGTGCGCGTCTCCATCGTGGACCCGCACGGCTTCCACCTCGGCGACGCGCTGTCCAAGCTCCGCGGGCTCGCCGACTATGCCGAGCAGCACGGCGCCGACTTCCACCGGATCGAGTCCGTCGCGGAGATGAAGGGCGGGAATGCCCGCGTCCTCGACATGAAGGTCGTCGCGGTCCGCGACGCGATTCGCGATGCCGATGATGCGGAGGCGCTCTATCTCAGCAGCGTCGCGACCGACTACCTCTGACCTGCCGAGGAGGCACCGCCTCGCGACCACCCGCGTGACCCCCGTTCATGCCACGACCTTAGGTCACACGATCGCCCGCAGCCACTCGCGCACCTCGTCGGTCAAGGGCGGAGGCGCAGCAGGGTCCTCGCAGCAGGGCGGCTTGTCGCGCGATCGGCGACCCACGGTAGAGAGCCCACGAAGGACTTCAGCGAGTACAACCGCTGGGTCGTGAGACTTCGTATGGCGGTCGATCGCAACGATCACCACCGTCTTCTCATCCGGGTACGTGGTGTACATCCGCCAGTCGTTTGCGAGATGTCGACCGCACAGGGGGTAGTCGTCGCCGTCGGTAGCGGCCATGCGATGTCCGCCCGCCAGACAGCCGCGGCCACGCAACTCGTCTCGCGCCGCCTCGTAGCCGGCGCGTGCCGTCCCGTCCATCTCCCGCTCGACCACCCGACGCGCCTGCGGCGTGCGCAGGACCTGGAGGGCCATCAGGCCGGTTCGAGCTCGCCCCTGCGAACCTGTTCGAGGCCCTCCGTGACAGCGCCACTGCGGCGCGCGCGATCATCATCGAGATAGTCCACGAGCGCCTGCAGCCAGTCGCGATCCTGGCCGCGCTCCCGCAACTCGTCGACGGCGCGCGCAGCCAGGCGCAGACTGTCCCGATCGACCTGTCTGGGCTTGGCGTCGGGCACCGCCTGCAAGGCGCCTCGCGCGATCCACGCAAGCACCGTCTTGCCGGACACGCCAAGGCGAGCAGCAGCCTGCGCTACCGGGACGCCGGGCGCATGCTCGACATCCTCGAGCAGCCCGGCGGCGGTCTCGACCGCTCGGAGGGCGGTATCACGCTGGTCCGCTGACAACGCTTCGCGAGCGTCCGTGAGAGCCATGAGCGCCACGGTGATCTGCTGTGCGTCGCGCCTGCCCATGTTCACAACGGTAGCAGAGAACTTCCAAAAAACAGGCCAGTTTCTAGAAGCATGGTTCCACTGGGGTCGACTGCTCGCTACGACCCGGCCCGTTCCCGGCTCACCTGACCGCGCGAACCACCTCGCCCGTGCTTCGTCGCTTGACTCGCCGCCCGCCACCAGCCCGTTGCGCCTTTGCCCCGGCTTTCCCACTCCTCCTTCCCGCCCACGGCTCCGCGCCTCCAACATCTTCTTCCTCCAACCAGCTTCTCCGATCCCACCTCTTGCCCTCACCAATCTTGCCCTGTCGCTTCTCCGCTGCTTGCCTGCTCCCACGGTCCCAACACATCTATGTGGTGTTGGTCGAGGAAGGGTGGTCACCGGCGAAGCAGGTGACCACCCTTATGAAGACCGGCCCGTGGGAGCAGGCTTGCTGGCCGGCATGAGGGCACCCGCATCCGACAGGAGGCCTGACTCTTTAAGGAGTCGCCCCTGATGTCAGGGCAGGGACGCGGAGAAGTCGCCTGTGCCCTGGGCAATCACGTACGCCGGTTCGGGTCGCGAGCGGATCCGCCGAGGCTCTTCGTCGCCGTCCCGCTTGCGAGTCGAGTGCCGATCAAGCCCGCTCGCCAGCGTCGCGTCACATCGGCTCAACCACCGCTGCCGCATGCGCGCCCGCGTCCTCTTGCTCTTCTTCCGTCCCTGCCCCGGCGTCGCTCTCATCTTGAGCGCGTCTGCGATGACGCCGTCGTCGAATCGCACTCCGAGCTCCGTCAGCGCGTCTTCGACACGCACGCGGGTTATCGCTCATTCGACGCCAGTGGCCCAGCGGCTCCTGTAACGATGTACCGCGTGGTGCTGATACGTCAATCCTGAGTTGGTGCCGCCCCAACGTGCAGCTGGGCCCCGTTCCCAATCTCGGCAGTAGCTGCTCGATGGACTGCGGATCCGGCGCATCGAACACCAAATCTACCCAGTCCAACCTGTAGCCATGCGGCTCAGCACTTTGCTGCTCGTACGACGGTCTGGAGACACCGCACGCGTTCGACCTACCCTAGTGGCGTGCCGGTCGAACGTCAGGTTGAACAGTGCATCCAGGCCTTGGACTGGCAGCAGTTCGAACGGATGCTCTACGACCTCATTGAGGCGGAGCATCCGGATGCGATCAGGCCGGCAGCTCCCGACGCGGGTGCTGACGTCGTGCTCTGGAGGTTTCCACCTGCCTCGGGCGCGCCGGGGAGGACGGAGATCTTCCAAGCAAAGCACTACCCCAAGACCATTGACTGGGACGAGTGCGTAACGTCGCTGAAAAGCGCTGGGCTACGAGCCCGAGCGAATCACGTTCGTCTTCTCGCGGGACCTTTCGAGCAAGCCGCTAAAGACGTTCAAGAGGCGGCTTGTCGACCCCTATCCGCAGGTGAAGGTCGAGGTGTGGACCTTGAGCAAACTGCGGGCGGTGCTCCAGCGTCACCGGGCGCTGCGCGTGAGGTATTGCGGACCCGACCAGCAGACACTCATGGAAATGCTTGTCGAGCAGAAGGCGCCGGACCTCCTTGATCGCCTGCTGGACACGGCTCGGAACGCGACGGACCCCGATTTTCGATACACCGCCATCGTCGGCGAGAGCGCAGCACTCACGCCGAGCGCTGAAGTCTGGGTAACGCTCGAATACCAATCGGGCGATCGTCGTCTGCGGGTCCTGGCCGAACGGACCGGTAATTCCGAGGATGCTGTGGTAGCTGCCTGGGGATTTGCTCACGACGAGGAAGGCGAAGGCGCACGCCATGAGGCGTTGCTGGCCGTGGCCGGCGGGGACGAGCAAGTAGTTATCGAGCGAGGCATGACCGTCGTCTGGAGGGACGCGCCAAAAGCAATTCGTGACGCTTTGAACCTTGCCTCTGAGCAATTCGAAGACCTGCATGGTCGGCTTACGCTGACGCCGGGGCCGCCGATATTTGTTCGGATCGTGGCTCACGGCGAGACCAATCCCACGCTCGCTTTCGACGTCCGACCTTTCCCCGCTACCGACGGATTTGCCGCGGCGTACGTTGGACGCGCAGGAGCCCTAATGCCCTACTTAGCTTTCCGTCTGCCAGTGGGCAAGAAAGTTGAGTTCGCGTACCGACCGCTCTTCGAGCCGACAGGCGATGCGCGAACCGACCGGGATGGCATGGAATTCCAGCTGGCCTTCTTTAGGGCCAGCACCGTCGAGTTCAGCGGCCCCTTGTTCGGCGGTGGCACCGCGGTCATTGAGCAGCCCGCACGTGCGTACGACCGTCAGGTCGTCGAGTTCACCGAAGCGCTCCACTGGGTTTACGACACCGTCGTGCGCATCGAGGACCGTGTTGGCGCCCGGATTCCGGTTCACGCTCTGCCTTACACCACGCAGGAGATCGAGGACCTGATCGCCATTTGGGAGATGCTGCGCACGGGCATTGGGACGGGCCGCGTCGGTGAGCTCTCGCTGGAGGTCCAGCCTCAGCAAGTGGATCGGATAGGTGAGCGTATGACACGCCACCCACAGGTAGTCCTCCCAGCTGTACGCGACGTCCTCGGACAGTCGGTCAACCTAGGCCGAATCATCCTTACGTTGCCCGATGTTCGGGTCGTCCCCCTCGCATCGCTGGTCCGGCAGTCCGTGAATCTCAAAGTCCTGCCGGTCCGAGATGAAGACATCGAATTCCGTCTGCTTGGCGCCCACGAACGGCCGCCCCCCGATGCGATCACGTACAACCCGCCGCCCCCGAGAACGGATTCGGGCATATGGCTTCCGCCCGCGAACGCCGAGGCGGACTAGTTGCAGCGCCCCGCCTAATATTCCTCGGATACGCGCGCGGCCCCGTCTAGCGTCCAGCGCGCATGGCTGCGATTCCACTCGGAAGCGCAGCCGCGAACCCTTCGTCAGTCAAAGGGGTGGCATCGTAGTCGGCGTCGTCAAGAATGGTCCATTCGGTCGCCTCAGAGGACTCGGCTGCCACCAGGCGGTGAGCGGGGCTTACAAGGGCCGAGCGCGGCACGAATACGCGCCTCACGATGGGAGTCAGCTCTGCCGCGAGGCTAAGGAACGACCCCCATGGACCTCGGCGATAAAACGCGGCGGCCCGCCGTGCGGAGAGAAGACTCCTTCAACGATGTCCTGAACTAGATGCAGGGTGAGTAGCGGTGGCTCCCGGAGGCCGGCCCCCACAGCAGGGTCGAAGTGCACCGCGGCGTGCCGCTGCCCCTCCAATTCGTTATAAGTCGCAGCGAGAGCATCGGAAAGAACGCCCCAGCCTTGAAGCACTTCGACCGCGGAGCGCCAGTTCGTTAGGGGATGTCCCCGTCGGACGCGTTTGGTCGTCGACGCATGGTTGGTGTAGTCGTCGCGCAGCGCCACGATGAGTTGGTTGAAGATGCGCTCCCCGAGCGCACAGGCGCCCACGAGCGCCGGATAGAAGTCGCCGTGCGCGAACGATGACCGAACTTGCGTCAGCAGAAGGTTGTGCTCGAACACAACAGACCACGGAGCGGCGCCCATGGCCCGGTAGTTCTCGATCTTGGCTTCGCCGCTTGCGGTCCCGTGCTCGGCAAGCAGCCCCATTCGAATAGCGGCTTGGTTACTGCGCCACTGTTCCTGGATGACTTGCTCCCAGCCTTCGTCTATTTCCTGCTCCAGGAGGACGTTTCGTGCGTCGAAGGTCACCTGAATTGGCCGGTAACGGCGGCATCCGTCGGCGCTTGTTCTGGCCTCACCCAAGGAGACAACTCTTGGACGCACTCGTCACCCCCTCGCCTTCAAGGCTTCGGCGCAAGACGGATTCGACGGATCTCTGGCTGCCCGCCACCATGTGTTCAGGCGCCCGGCTCCTGCTTACCGGCATAGTCGAAGGGGTCACGCACGGACGTCTCAGAAGGCGCTGTGACTTTGTCAGCTTCGGGTGTCATGCAAGGGACGTGGTGGGCGTCCGGTCATCGGAGCCAGCAAGCGTCGTTCCAAACCCTTTCACAGCTCGGCAACCGAGGCTGGACCGTGGACGTTTGCCGCGCGAAAGTGCATGCAGCAGAGCCGCGGGTGGGGGCGATGGCTCTGTTGTCCGCGCCGGGGTTGTTAGGTCCTCGTAAGCGGACCAGCAGGCCCGCACCCGCGGAGGACCTCGTCCGGTACGCCGGCCTACAAGCGCCGCGCCCGCCAAGGCTTCTACGTACAGGTTGCCGGTCCTAGTCGCTCAGGTTCAAGTCCGTCGTTCGTTCTGCCCAAGTCCCAGGCATGTCCCTCTCGACGGTTGTTCTTTGCCGTCATCGCCTCGCCTCTCGCCCTTCAGGTCGTATGTTGCGTCTCCGGCGTGGTTCCCCTCCGCCTTCGTGCCTGTCCGTCTTCCCCACCCCGCCCTGGTTGCCTCTCGACCTTTCGTTTCTCGCTCAACTTGTGGTCCGCATCTCTCTTGCTTCGGTCTGCCTTCCCCAGCCCGTCCGGATTCTGTTCTCGGTGCCCTCTCGCTCCCCTGCTGATTATCGAAACCCCTTTCGTCGTTCTACGACCCTTCTCTATAGACGCAGCTCCCCTCGAGCGCTCGGTGATTGGCTTGATGTAGCCCAGGCGTCGGCGTCCCGACGCGGAGTCTGCGATCGTGCTCTCGCCCGAGCGAGCGCGACTTTTCGAGACCTTCCGGCCTGCCGGTTTGGGATCATCGGCCCAATGACCATCTCGAGGATCCGCCCCGGCGTGTTCTTCTCGCCTCGGAGCGAGCTCCCGAGGGGCCGCCACGCTCTCGATCGCGACGAGGTCCAGGAGGTGCAGCGCGAGCGCCTGATGGTCGCCTTCACCGAGCTTGTGGCGGACCGCGGACTCCCCGCCGTGAGCATCACCGACATCGTTGCGCACGCCGGCGTCTCGCGCGCCGCGTTCTACGCCTACCTCGGCGACCTCGGCGCCTGCGGCGAAGCCGCCTACGAGCGCTTCATCTCCGTCCTCCTAGGGCGCCTGGGCCAGGAGATGGACCCGACGGCCCATTGGCAGGACTTCGTCGAGTTGGCCATTCGCGCCTACCTCGAGGCGCTGCAGGCCGACGTCGTCGTGGCGCGTGCGCTCTAGATCGAGATGGATGCGGCCGGCAAGCCTGCGCGTGTCCGGCGCTATCGGGCGCTCAAGCAGATCGTCGACGTGATCGCGTCGCGCCACGCACAGCTGCGCGAAGAGGATCCCCGGGTGGGGCCACTCCCCGAGGAGGCGCACCTCGGCCTCCCGTTCTCGGAGGTGATGCTTCGCACGCTGCCTGAGCCGCGTCGCCACCGCGAGCACGCGAGTCGCTCCAGCGCCCCCGTCGATGGCCGACGGTCGGCCCGAAGCCGCCAACCGCTTAGACGGGACCGAGGTCAGCGGACATGTCCTCGAGTGCCTCGTGGCTCGCGTTCAGGGGTCGGTCGCTTCTTGGGTTTGTTCCCAGTCTTGGATGGCGTTGAGTCGGTAGCGGTAGTAGTGGCCGAGTCTTATGGTGGGGATTCGGCCGGTGCGGCTGGCGGCGTAGACCCATGAGCGAGGGACTTGCCAGCGCGCCGCGAGCTCATCCGCGGTGAGCAGCCGCTCACCGGCGCTCGCTGGGTGTTCAATGGCTAGGGTCGACATCTCGGGCGGTCGGGTGGTCGGGTAATGCTCTGCGCGTTTGCGTATTGAGGTGGGCTACCGCCGTCGCTTACCGGCGTTCTCGGGTCTACTCCGTGGCGCCGTGCCGGTTGGGGCTCGATCTCCTCAAGTACGCGGTTCCCGGTGCGGTGCGACCAAGCAACGGTGCGCGCTCTGGCATCCGAGGGCTGCCATGTGGTTGCTCTGCATCCGCGGCCGGCGATCGGCGCCTCGCCTTGACTTAGGGATCTAGAATCTTGACTGACGGGTTGCCGCCCTGACGCGCGTTGCGTGCGGGCGTCGGCTTTGAGCGGCCGTTGTCCAGGAGGGGGCGTGTCGGGGTGTGGTGGGTGAGCGGAAGGTGGCGGTTTCTAGCCCCGTTGCTTGCTGGCGGTCGGAGTGGGGCGGTATGAGCGTCTGGGTTTCTTCTGCGCGTGCGGGCGCACGGAGGCGCGCCGCGCGGTTTCAGCGCTCACCCGCCGGTTCGTCGGGAGTTGATCCGGCGGAGTTGGTGGCTGAGGTGGCGGCGGAGAAGTGGGCGGTCCTTCTGCGTTCTTACGAGGGGCGCTTGGAGCGCGGTGATCTTGAGGATTGTTTGAGCCAGGCGACGTTTGAGCTGGTTCGCGTCGTGCGGACGGGCCGCTGCTTTGACGGTGCGGAGCATGTGGCTAATGCGCTTGAGTTGAGGTTCCGCTCGCGGATCGTTGATCAGCATCGCGCGCGGAGCGCGCGTCCGGCGGCGGTGGCGCTCGGCGAGGAGGACGAGGATGAGGGTGCGGTGGTGGTTGAGGATCGCTCGCCGCGGTTTGAGCGTGGGGTGGAGGCGCGCTTTGAGCTTGAGCGGTTGCGGGAGTTGGTGGGGGAGCTCTCGGTGGATGAGCAGCGGGTGTTGGTGTTGCAGGGGGCGGAGCTTTCGCGGCGCGAGATTTGTGAGCGGTTGGGGTGGGCGCTTGAGCGCTATCGCTCGACGGCGAAGCGCGCGACGGAGAAGCTCGCGGGGTTGGTGGCGGCCGCGGATCGCGGTGAGCGTTGTCGCTCGCTGCGGCTGCCGTTGTATGCGTGGGTGGCGGGGGTGGCGAGTGAGGAGGAGGCGGGGCGCCTCGCGGTTCACGTGGGTAGCTGTGCAGGGTGTCGTGCCGAGGCGGCGGCGCTCCGTCATGCACGTCAGCAGCTCGGGGAGCTCGTCCCGTGGCCGGTGTTCGTTGCTGGTGGCGGTGTGCTCGGTTGGCTCTCGGGTCGCGCGACGGGCACGCGGGTGCGGGTGAGCGCGTTGGTGGGCCGTGAGCCGTCGGGTGGGGTGGGGCATCCGGAGTCGGCGGCGGGTGGCGCGCTTGCGGGCGGGACGGCGGCCAAGGCGGTGCTAGCGGCGTGCCTGGCCGGTGGGGCGGTGAGCGGGGCGTGCCTCTCCACCGGCGTCTTCTCGCCCGGCGTGGCGCATCGCGTCGAGCGCCACGCCCACCGCACGGACCATCGCCACGTGCCGCGTCGACACACCTGGCGCCCGCAGCACCGGGCGAGCGTTGCCCACACGAGGAGCGCGCCGCGGGTTCGCGCCGCTCGTACGCTCAGGCCTCGACGCGCGAGCGCTCCGCCGCCGAGTACCTATGCGCCGAGCCCGCCGCCTTCTTCGAGAAGGGGGGTGAGCTCGCCGTCGTCGGCGGGCGAGTTCACGCTGGGGCCGAGTCAGACCTCGGCGCCGCGGGCGCGTGCCGCCTCGCAGCCGGCGCGCTCCCCGGCCCCGGCTCCGGCTCCGGCGAGCGGCGGAGGGGAGTTCACGCCATGACCCGACCGTCTCGAGCATTGGATGATCGACGCACCCCGTTTGGCGAACCGAACGTGTCGGCGGGGCACCGGGTAGCGCTGCTCGTCGGGCTTGCCGTGCTGGTGCTTTGGGTGCTGCCGGGGGTGGCGCGTGCGGGGACTTTCACGGTGCTCTCGTGTAACGCGGCGGGCGGGAACCATTCGTGGGTGGCGCGCCAGACGCCGTTGATGAGCACGGGGTCGGTGTGCCCTACGGTCGATGACCGCAGCGGTTTGAAGAGCCGCTCCTCCACCTTGCGCGTGCGTGCTGGCCGCGGTTCTCACGCGGAGTGGCGGTTCACCGCCCCGCCCGGCACGACGATCGTCGGGCTCTCGTGGGTGGGGCGGATGGCCGCCTCGCAGGGGTGGGAGTCGACGATCGAGACCGACACCGGCCGCCTGCTGGCCGGCTGCCGTCCCGCCGGCGACCAGTCGTGCCGCCAGCTCTACGGCGGGCGGGGCCGCCCCGCGTTTGTGCGCGTCCCCGCGGCCACGTCGATCCGGGCGGTTTCGGCGTGTCTGCGCCGTTCGGGGTGTCTGACCGGAGACGGGCACGGCAACCCGTTCGTGAGCAGCGAGCTCTACTCCGCCGCGGTGGTGGTGAGCGAGAGCAGCGCCCCTCAGCTCGTGGCCGGCGGCCCTTTGTGGGCGCCGGCGTGGCTGCGCGGCCCGCAGGCTGTCACCTTCACCGGACATGACACGACGGGGATTCAGCGCACGAGCTTGTTCGTGGACGGGGCGCTCTCCCAGTCCACCAACGTGCCGTGTGACTTCTCTCGTCCCGCGCCCTGCCACGACGTGAGCTCCTCCTACACCCTGGACACCGGCCGCCTGAGCGACGGGCCCCACAACGTCCTCGTCGCGGTAGGAAACCCGGCGGGAAACCCGACCGGCGCGCAACGAACGATCTACGTCGATAACACGCCGCCTGATCGCCCGCAGAGCGTCGCGGTCACCGGCGGAGAAGGATGGCGCGCGACCAACGGATTTGACGTGACGTGGCAGAACCCGGGCGGGCAGGCGGCGCCGATCACCACCGCGCACTACCGGCTATGCCAGGCCTCCGCGCCGGATCGTTGCGTCGAGGGGACGCAGAGCGCCTTGGGGATCTCCTCCCTGAGCGGCTTGCAGGCGCCCGCGACTGGGGACTACGTCTTGCAGGTGTGGCTCGAGGATCAGGCCAGTAACCAAGACGTGCACAACGTCTCCGCCCCCGTGCATTTGCGCTTCGATGATCAGCCGCCGCGACTGGCGTTCCTTCCCAATGATCCCAATGATCCGCGGAAGGTGAGCGTGGCGGTCAGCGAGCCCGACTCGGGGCTCGCCAGCGGGGAGATCCAGATCAGCCGGGAGGGAAGCAACGACTGGCGCGACGTTCCTACCACCGTTGAGACGGGCGGGTTGAGCGGCCAGATCGACGACGCGCATCTCGCGCCCGGTCGCTACCTGTTGCGCGCGTTCGCCCATGACGTCGCGGGCAACGTCGGGGAGGGCGATCAGACCCTCGCCGGCCGCCCCGCCCAGATCGAGGCGCCGCTGCGCGTGGCAATGCAGCTCACCGCGGGATTCGCGGCCGAGCGCGTCGTGCGCCGTGGTCGCCATCGCAGCCGCCATGAACTGGTTCTGCGTCCGGCGGTGCGCGTCGGTCAGGGCGCTCACGTCGTGATCCGGGGTCGGTTGACCAACCGCGACGGGCAGCCGTTGCGCGGCGCGCGGATCGCGGTGTTCTCGACCGCTTTGAGCGTCGGTGCGCGCGTAGAGCTCGCCGGCGTGACGTCGACCGATCAGCGGGGCCGCTTCTCCTACGTGGCGCGCGCGAGCGAGAGCCGGTCGCTGCGCCTCCTCTACGACGGCTCGGCGATCCTCGGGCCCGCAGGCCGTGAGCTCGTGTTGAGCGTGCCGGCGCGCAGCACGCTGCGCGCGACTCCGCACTTCGTGCTCAACGGAGGCGCGGTGCAGTTCACCGGCGTCCTGCTCGGGCACCCGCGCCCACCGGCCGGGAAGCTCGTGAGCCTGCAGGCGTTCGTGCGTGGCCGGTGGCGAACGTTCGCGGAGACGCGTGCCGATCGAGCGGGCCGGTTTCGTTATCGCTATCGCTTTGACGGCACGCGCGGTACCGTTATCTATCGCTTCCGCGCGCTGATCCCCCGCGAGCCCGTCTACCCGTTCGCCACCGGTGCCTCGAGGACTCAGCAGGTGACCGTGCGCGGCCTATAGAACGACCCGGAGGCCGGGATGGGACACCGCATCAGGAAGCACCTCTCCTACGCGAACGTCACGGCCACCCTCGCGCTCATCCTCGCGCTCGGCGGCACCTCCTACGCCGCGATCACGCTGCCCGCAAACAGCGTCGGGCCGCGCCAGCTCCGCGCCGGCGCGGTCAGCTCCAGAGCCATCCGCCCGGGAGCCGTCGGCGCGCACCAGGTCCACGCATACTCGTTGACCGGCCGCAACATCGACAAACGGCGGCTGGGACGAGTACCAGCCGCGGTGAACGCGCTAACCGCGTCCACCGCGGCGCACGCGCACGACGCCGACACCCTCGGCGGACTGAGCGCCGCCGCGCTCAGAGTCCACTGTCCGAGCGGCACCGTTCTCAACGCCGCAGGTTGCATCGAAACCGGCCCTCAACCGGCGGCAGGCTTCGAGACGGCATCAATCCGATGCGGTGAGCGCAGTCTTCCCACCGCCTCAGCGCTTGAGAGCTTCAGGGAGCGGTTCTCCGCCCAAGCGGGAACCGCGATTGAGCTCACCTCCGACTTGGCCGACGCGGACAATGTGATCACGGTCAACATGGCCACCGGCGCTACCGGCACCAGCCCGGCCGGTAGCAGCCTCCCGTTTCGCTGCGTCGCCGCACCCTCCAACTAAAGACCGCGCCCAGCCGCCCCGCCAACGCGGGCTGTGCGGGAGGCGCGCGAGACGCGCCTGAGCTTCCGTTAGCTGGTCGCTTTCGGCGGCCACGCCGCGAGCCCCGGTGAATCAGGGGTGAGTGACCCCCGTTCGTGCGCGTAGCGCGGAGTGGGCGTTGAGGCTGACCGCGTAGCGGTCAGCCCATCGGCACTTCGACTGAGCGGGGTGAGTCGGTATGAGCGTGTTTGTGCTGGATGAGCCGTTGCCGGCTGCGTCGCCGCCGGCTAAGGACCGGTTCGTCGACGCTCCCCGGCTGGAAGCCCGGAGCGGGACGCGCGACGCGTCAGGGGGTGCGCGTTGAGCGACTTCGATCACGCCTTCGACGACGACCTGGTCTCTCTGTGGCCGCCCGACGAGGACCTCGATTTCCCTGATCCGGAGCGCGCTGACGTTGACCGAAGTAATCACGGGCAGCTCCGGCCGCCGGATAACGGAGCGCGACCGGACTCGAGGCGGCGTTCGGCGAGTGAGTTCACTTCGGAGCGGATGTTGCGTGGGGTGGGGGAGGTGCCGCGGGCGGGGTGGAAGCGCGCGTTGTTTCGGGGGACGGGCGGTCGGGTGGTTGCGGGTCCGAGTGCGGGTGAGTTGTTGGAGCGCGAGCTCGTGGATCGGGTTAAGCGTCCGGTGTGGGGGTGTCGTCGCGTGGCGGTCTTGTCTCGGAAGGGGGGTGTGGGGAAGACGACTACGGCGTTGATGTTGGGGCATACGTTCGCGTCTTATCGGGGCGATCGGGTGGTGGCGCTTGACGCCAATCCGGACGCGGGGTCGCTGGCGTATCGGGTGCGGCGGGAGACGTCGAACACGATCACCGGGTTGCTTGCGCATCGTGAGCAGATCCTTCGCTACGCGGACGTGCGGGCGTTTACTTCGCAGGCGCCGACGCGGTTGGAGGTGGTGGCGGCCGATGATGATCCGCGGATCACCGACGCGCTCGGCGCGCGCGACTTCCGTCTCGCCGTCGGGCTGCTCGGGGTGCATTACAACCTCGTGTGTCTGGACACGGGCACGGGGGTGCTTGAGTCGGCGGCGCGGGGTTTGTTGGGGCTGGCGGATCAGATCGTGGTGGTGAGCGCCCCGTCGTTGGATAGTGCGCGGGCGGCGAGTTCGACGCTTGATTGGCTTGAGCAAAACGATCACGCCGACCTCGTTACGGGGGCGGTGCTGGCGTTGAGCGGGGTGCGCCGCCGGGGCTTGATGGAGCTTGATCGCGTCGAGCAGCATTTCGCGGCGCGCTGCCGGGCGGTGGTGCGGGTGCCGTGGGATCCGCATCTCGAGGCGGGGGCGGAGAGCACCCTGGAGGAGCTTCGGCCCGCGACCCGTCGCGCCTATCTGGAGTTGGCGGCGGCGGTCGCCGACGGCTTTACCGACGTCGATGAGCGGGAGGAGTGGTTGTGATGCTGAGCGTGGTGGTGGTGTTGGCGCGGGTAAGCGCGACGCCGCGGGCGAACGGGTTGCCGGGCGGGTCGGTGGCCCAGCGGCTGATCGACGGGTTGTTCTTCTACACGCTGCTCGGGTGCCTGGCGGGGTTGTTGATCTCGATCGTGGTGTGGGTGTTCTCCAGCCGCGCGCAGAATCAACACCACGCCGCGATGGGCCGGCAGGGAACGATCATCGCGTTCTTCGGGGCGCTGATCGCCGGCGCCGCTCCTGCACTGATCAACTTCTTTCAGGGCCTCGGCGCCCAAGTCCACTAGCGCCATGCCCCCCCGGACCAGAGTCCTCGCCCACGGCGGAGGCGACCGGCGGCCGACCGGCGGGTTGCGGGTCGGTCGGCTGCTCGCCGCGGTCCTGCTCGCTCTCGCCGTCTTCCTTCTCGGGCGCGCCACGGCCGGCGGACAGCGCGCCTCCCACGGGGCGGCGGGAGGAGCCCCCGGTTCGGCGCGGGTGGTTGATGGCGTGCCGGTGGGCTATGAGCGCTCCGCGCGGGGGGCGGTGGCAGCGTTGCTCGCCTACGCGCCGTTGCTTGGCGATCCGCGGGTGCTGCTCGACCCCGCGCGCCGCGCCCAGGTCCTTCGCGTGGTCGGGACCGTCCGCTATGCGCAGAGCTTCCGCGGCGCCGGCGCGCGCGCCCTGGCCGCCACGGGTAGGGGCCCGATCGGGGCGGGGCTGGGGAGGGGTGCGCGGACGGTGTTTCTGGCCACCCCGATCGCGTACCGCGTCCTGCGCTACGACCCCCAGGAGGTCGTCGTCGAGGGTTGGGGGGTCTCCGTCGTCGCCAACGACCTGGGAGTCCGGGCGCAGGCGAGGTGGGCGACGACCGTGACCACGGTGCGCTGGCAGCACGGGGACTGGAGGATCGACGCCGTCCGCTCCGAGGAGGGGCCAACACCCGTCTTGGCCGCCGGTTCCGGTCCTTCGTCCGCGGGTGAGTTCCTCGCGCGCCTGACGGGGTTACGGGGGCTTCATCATGCGCCGTAGAGCCCTCCGGGTCGTGGTGCTGCTCGCCGCGGTGCTCACCCTCACGGCGGCGCACGGGCTGCTCGTTCCGGCCATGGCGCGGGCGGATGTGTGCGACGCGGTCCCGTCGCTGCCGTTGGTGCCCAATCCGGCGAAGCTGGGCTGCAAGGCCGCGATCCACCCGGTGCGCACGATCGGGCGCGTCGCGCACGCGATCACCCACCCCGTCCAGGCGATCGGCCATGTCGTAGCCGCGCCGCTCCGCGCGGCGGGCGACCAGGTGATGCAGGGCATCACCAGCTGGGTGGAGAGCGGCGCCGCGTGGCTCGTCGGGCAGGCCGGGAAGCTCATCAACCAGACGACCACTCCGCGGCTGCAGAGCCCGTGGTTCTTACGCCAGTACGGGGCGATGGCCGCGCTCGCGGCGGTCTTCGCGTTGCCGTTGCTGCTCGTCTCGGTGCTTCAGGGGGTAGTGCGCCGCGACGGCGGATTGATCGTTCGCGCCGCGCTCGTGCATCTCCCGTTGGCGTTCGCGCTCACCGCCATGGCCGTCGTGATCGTCGAGCTGTTCCTGGGGTTGACCGACGCGATGGCGGGGCAGGTCGCCGGATCGGTCGGCAGTGACGCGGAGGCATTCTTCAAAGACACCGCCAAGGCGCTCGGCGCGGTGCTCCTCGCGAGCGGCGGTGCGAGCCCGTTGCCGCTCTTCGCGGTGTTCCTCGGGGCGCTGGTCGCGGCGGTGGGGGCGTTCTTTGTGTGGATCGAGCTGCTGATCCGCTCGGCGGCGATCTACGTCGCCGTGCTCTTTCTCCCCTTCACGTTCGTGGCGATGATCTGGCCCGCCACCCAGCGCTGGTGCCGCCGGTTGATCGAGCTGCTCGTCGCGATCATCCTCGCCAAGTTCGTGATCGTCGCGATCATGGCCCTCGCCGCCGCCGGGCTGGGGCACAGCCGCTCCCACGACGCGTTTAACGGGGTGCTAGCCGGCACCGCGCTGATGCTGCTCGCCGCGTTCTCCCCGTTCGCGCTGCTCAAGCTCATCCCGCTCGCCGAAGGAGCCGCGCACGCCGCCGGCTCACACCGCGGCGCCGGCGCCTCCACCCTCGGACCGACCGCGAGCCCCGGGGCGGTCATGCGCCGCGCCCTCGACGCCAACTGGGGCACCGCAGGCGGCACGCGCGCGCTCGCCGGCGGTGGCGCCCACGCCGGCGCGGGCGCGGGAGCGGGGATGGGGGGAGCGGGTGTTTCCGCGGCGCAGGCGGCGGGCTGGGCGGTGGGCTCGCGGGCGCAGAACATCGGCGGAGCCGCCACCCGCCCGCAAGAGCCGACGTCTAACGGAGCGCCAGACCCGCAATCCGACGGAGGGCTCGGCGGCCAGCCGGCCGGGGAGGGGTCGGCGGGCCGCTCGGGCGGCGAGCCCGGCAGGAGCGAAGCGAGCAATTCACCGCCGGCGGCGCCGGATCCGGGGCTCGAGGCGATGCGCGCCACCCGATCCGACACCCCCGCGCCGCCGGTCGAGCCGGCGCGCGAGGTGCCGCGACCGGCGGACCGCGAGGGAGGGCTGTAGCGGTGGCGGGTTCTGAGGTGCGTCGCTACCGCTTCGGGCCGCTCGAGCACCGGGGGGTGGTCGGCGGTCTACGCGCAGGTCAGGTCGCCGTAGTCGCCGGCTCGCTGCTCGGGGTGGTCTTGCTGCTGCAGCTCTCGAGCACCCCGGGCATGGTCCTGCTCGCGCTGCTGGTGGGGTTGGGTGGGGCGGCGGCCGCGTTCTACCCGGTGTTCGGGCGCACGGTGGAGCAGTGGGCGCCGATCGTCTGCTCGTGGACGGCGCAGCGGCTGCTCGGCCGCACCCACTACCAGTCCGGGGCACCGACCGCCGGCGTGAACCGCGACGGGTCAAGCGGCGAGACGCCGGTCTCGCCGCCCGAGGAGCTCGCCGGCCTTGATCTGCTCAGCGCGGTTCTGCGCGGCCGGGAGGTTGGCGTGGCCGCCGATCGTAGGGCGGGCACGTATACGGCGGTGCTCGCGGTGCGCGTGCGGTCCTTCGGGTTGCTTGACCGCGCCGAGCAGGAGCGTCGCCTGGCGGGGTGGGGCGGGGTGCTCGCCGGGTTGGCGCGCGAGAACAGTCCGATCGGCCGGTTGCAGTGGGTGGAGCGGACCGTTCCCTCCGACGGGGATGAGCTCGGCCGCCACCTCCAACAGGAACGCGACCCGTCGGTCGCGTTGGCCTCCTCGGCGGTGAGCTCGTACATCGAGCTCGTCGAGTCCGCCGGCGCCGTGACCCGCGATCACGAGCTGTTCGTCGCGTTGCAGCTCGACGCGCGCCGCGGGTGGCGGCAGATCAAGCGCCTCGGCAAGGGCGATGACGCGGCGTGCGCGCTGCTGATGCGCGAGCTCGAAGCGCTGGCCGAGCGGCTCGTGGCCGCCGAGGTGCAGGTCCAGGGCGCGCTCGGCCCGCGGATGCTCGCCCGGGTCATTCGTGACGCCTATGACCCCTACGGGCGCACCCACCGCAACCGCCTCGCCACCAACCCCGACTCGGAGGGGGATGGGGTTGATCCGGGGAGCGCTTGGCCGCTGGCCACCGACGCCTCATGGGGGGAGTATCGGACGGATTCGGCGTGGCACGCGACGTACTGGATCAGTCAGTGGCCGCGGATCGACGTCGCCGCGAGCTTCCTCTCCCCGCTCTTGATGCAGACGAGCGTGTTGCGGTCGGTGGCGGTGTGCATGGAGCCGGTGGCGCCCTCGACCGCGCTGCGCAAGATCGAGGCGGCCCGGACGACGGACATCGCTGATGAGGTGACCCGTCGGCGCACCGGGTTTATCACCACCGCGCGGAAGCGCTCCGCGCAGGAGGCGACCGCGCGGCGGGAGCAGGAGCTCGCCGACGGGCACGCAGAGCTGCGCTTCGCCGGGTTTGTCACCGTCTCCGCCCGCGATGAGCAGGGGCTTGAGCGGGCGTGCGCGGAGGTCGAGCACGCCGCCGGACTCGCCCGCCTCGAGCTGCAACGCCTCTATGGCCAGCAACCCACCGCGTTCACCTACACCCTCCCCCTCGGAAGGGGACTCGCATGACCCCCCGCCCCGCGAACCCGGTGGGTTCGGGGTGGTGGCGGGTGCGCCGGGGTGGTGGGCGCCCGGGGCACGCGGCGAGCAGCGCGCACGTTCAGGCCGCCTACCCGTTCGTGGCCGAGGGCGGTCTCGGCGGTCGCGGCGTCTACATCGGCCGCGACGCGTACGGCGGGTCTTTTGTGTATGACCCGTGGGAGCTCTACGGCCACGAGCTGACCTCCCCGAACATGCTGGTGATCGGGCAGATCGGCCGCGCGAAATCCTCGCTGGTCAAGACGTACTTGTGGCGCCAGGCGGTGTTCGGCCGCCGGGCGTGGGTAATCGACCCCAAAGGCGAATACCACCCGCTCGCCCATGCGTTCGGCGTCCAGCCGATCGCGCTCGAGCCCGGCGGCAGCATCCGCTTGAACCCGTTGACGCCGCGCGCCGGGTGGCACGGCCAGCTCCGGCTGCTGCAGGCGGTGAGCGCCGGCGCGCTACACCGACCGCTCACTCCGGAGGAGGAGGCCGGGCTGCGCGAAGCGCTCAAGCTCATCAACACCCGAGCCGGGTCGGAGCCGACGCTGCCGATGATCGTCGAGGTGCTCCTGCGCCCCAGCGAGGAGATGGCCGGGGCGCTTGCCACCACCGTCGAGGAGCTCGCGCACGCCACCCGGCAGGCCGCCCTTGGGCTCCAGCGCCTCTGCGAGGGCGACCTGCGGGGCATGTTCGACGGGCCCACCACCCCGGGCCTTGATCTCGACGCGCGGCTCGTGGTCATCGATCTGCACGCGGTGTATGACTCGGCCGCGCTCGGGATCCTCATGACCTGCGCCGCCGCCTGGCTGCGGGCCATGGTCGACGAACAACGCACCCACACCGACGATGGGGATGGGGTTGGGGGGAGGTTGATCGTGGTGGTCGATGAGGCGTGGCGGATCTTCAGCCACCTCGGGGTCGGCGAGTGGCTGCAGGACTCCTTTAAGCACTCCCGCGCCTACGGCATCCACAACCTCATCGTCATGCACCGCCTCTCCGACCTGCGCGCCGCCGGCGCCGAAGGCTCCCGCGAAGCCCGCCTCGCCGAAGGGCTCCTCGCCGACGCGGAGACCCGCGTCATCTACGCCCAGCCGATCGACCAACTCGCCTCCACCCGCGAGCTGCTCGGCCTCACCGAAACCGAAATCGAACTGCTCCCCACCCTCCGCCGAGGCGAGGCGCTGTGGAAGGTAGGGCAACGCTCCTTCCTCGTCCACCACCGCCTCTCCACCTTCGAGGCCGGGCTCGTGAACACCGACGCCCGCATGAGCACCCACACCCCCACCACCACTTCGGGGGACGGGCAATCCGATGAGCGCAGGGCAGTGTCGTGAACGGGTCCCCGTCACCGTACGCGCCGCACTGGCCAACCGGCACGCCTGGCGGGTCGCTCGCCGAACGCGCCGCGCTCATCGCGATCGCCGCGGTGTTCTGCGGCGCGCTCGCGGTGTGGCTCACGGGAGGGCTGGCTGGAGCGGTGTTCGGCACGGGCTGGCCAGTGGTGCCGGTGGGGGAGATGGGCGGCGTCCTTGTCCGCCTCCCTAGCCATTTCGGGAATCCGCGCGCGGCGTGGCCCGCACCCGCCCGCACCGGGCTCCCTGGACCGGGCGGCTTCTACCTCATTCTCGCGGCGCTCAGCGCGGCGTTGATCTGCGCGGGATTGATGGCGGTGCGCGCTGTTGGTGTGGTTCGCGACCTAGCGCCCGGGCCCGCGCGCGGCGGGTCGGGGCGGGGAGCGGCGTGGGCGCGCCGCGGCGAGCTCCGCGGGCTGCTCGTCCGCGGGCCGGTGGCGGGACGGTTGACGCTCGGGCGGATCGCCGGCCGGCTCGTGGCGGCGGAGGCGCGGCAGTCGGCGATCGTCATCGCGCCCACCCAGTCCTTGAAGACCACGGGGTTGGCGATCCCGGCGATCCTCGAATGGGACGGGCCCGTCCTCGCCGCCAGCGTCAAGACCGACCTCCTCCGCGACACCCTCGCCCGCCGCCAACACCTCGGCGCGGTGACGATCTACGACCCCACGCAGACGACCGCGTTGCCCGACGCGGGGTGGACGCCGCTGTCGGGCTGTGGCACGTGGCAGGGGGCGCAGCGCACCGCGGCGTGGCTGTGCGCCGCCGCCCAACCCGGCCGCAGCTCGCTCTCCGACGCCGATTTCTGGTACTCGGCGGCCGCCAAGCTCCTCGCTCCCGTCCTGCTCGCCGCCGCCGCCACCAAAGCGTCGATGGGGGAGGTGGTGCGCTGGATCGACACCCAAGAGCAGGACGAGGTCAAAGACGGTCTCCTGATGGCGGGGGTGGAGGAGGCGCTGATCGCCGCCGAAGCGAGCTGGCGGCGCGATGAGCGCCAGCGCTCCTCGATCTACACCACCACCGAGACCGTCCTGCAGGCTTACGCCGACCCCGGCGTGCTCGCCTCCGCCCAGCACCCCGAGCTCACCCCCGAGCAGCTCCTCAACGGCAACGCGAACACCGCGTTCCTGTGCGCCCCCGCCCACGAGCAGCAACGCCTCCGACCCCTGTTCGCCACGCTCATCCAACAGATCATCGCCGCCGTCTACGAACGCGCCGCGCGCACCGGCAAGCCGCTCGACCCCCCGCTGCTACTGGTGCTCGACGAGGCGGCCAACATCGCCCCACTCCGCGATCTCGACACGCTCGCCTCGACCGCGGCCGGGCAGGGCATCCAGCTGCTCACCGTCTTTCAAGACTTCGCGCAGATCAAGGAACGCTGGGGGGAACGGGCCGCGACGATCCTCAACAACCACCGGGCGAAGATCATCGGCTCGGGGATCGCTGACCCCGCGACCCTCGACTACGCCGCCCGGGTCCTCGGCGATGAGGAGATTCGCCAGACCTCCTCCACCGCCGGACACGAAGGCCACGCCTCCACCACTGAGTCAACCGCCTACCGCACCCTCGCGCCCGCCCACGCCCTGCGCCAAGCGCGCGCGGGCAGCGGCGTGCTCATCTACGGCAACCTCCCACCCGCCCGCATCCAGCTGCGGCCCTGGTTCACCGACCGCCGCCTCCGCGCCCTCAGCGGCCAAACCCCGGAGCGGTCGAGATGAGCCGCCGCGCCCGGCCCGGTCGGCCCGCGCGCGCTCAAGCCGCCAGTTTCGGCGCGCTGGTCGTGCTCGCGCTCGCCGCCGCGCTACTCCTTCCCGGCCAGCACCGAACCGGCGGCCCGGCCTCGAGCCCTCTCCCGCTCATTCCCGCGCCCAATTCGGTCATCGGCACTCGCACGCCGCCGCCGCCGCCGCCTCCCGCCGGCCCGTCGCCCGCGGAGCTCGCGCGGGCGCGCGTGGCCGCCCGGCGCTTCCTGGCCGGCTACCTGCCCTACCTCTACGGACGCGCCCCCGCCCGCCGCGTCACGAACCTCACCGCGAGCGTCGCGGCGAGCCTGCGGCGCTCGCGCGCCCGCGTCACGCCGGCGCAGCGTCGTCGCCACCCGCGTCTCGTCGCCCTGATGCTGATTGGCCAGACACCCGGCAGCGTGATCGCCACCGCGCGCGTGGCCGACGGCGGCGTCGCCCCGTATCCGCTTACGTTCACGTTGCAGCGGTCGGGGCGCGGCGAATGGGTCGTCGCGGACCTCGGCAACGACTGATCGCGCTCGATGGCGACCGCGACGCGCTCTCGCCTGGCGCCCGCGATCGCCGCCGCCGTACTGCTCGCCGTCCTCGCGCTCATCCTTGGCGTGGCGATCCTCGCCAGCCTGCTCGGCCAGAACACCTGTGGCGCCGGCGGGTCCGGCGGCGCGCCGTCAGGATCGGCCAAGCGCGACATCCCCAGTGACTTCCTCGCCGCCTACCAGCGGCCGGCGCGAAGTATGGGGTCCCGTGGGAGATCCTCGCCGGCATCGGCAAAGAGGAATGCGACCACGGCAAGAACCCCGACCCCTCCTGCACCCCGCAGCCCGGCGCCTCCGGCCCCGGCGTCGCGAACTTCGCCGGCGCCGCCGGCCCGATGCAGATCGGCGTTGGTGGCGCCGCCGGCGACGAGTTCGACCGCGTCCGCGTTGACGCCAACAACGACGGGTCCGCCGGAACCCACGACCCCGCCGACGCCGCCGCCATGGCCGCCCGCATCCTCCTCCAAGACAAAGGAGCACCCAAGAGCGCCCCGCTCGACGCCTACCGCGCCGCGGTCACCGCCTACAACGGCTCCGGACCGGTCGCGGTCGCCTACGCCGACCGGGTCCTCGCCGACGCCCACACCTACGCCGCCGGCCCCATCACCACCGCCCCGACCATTGGAAGCTGCACCAACGCCGGGCTCGCCGGCACCGGCGTGCCCGGCAAGGTCGTTGTCGCGCCCGGCGCCAATCGCCCCGGCGTCGGCCTGCAGCCCGACATCCTCCAGTACGTCGCGCAGATGGCCGGCCTCTATGGCAAGCCGATCGTCATCTCCACCGGCACCAACCACTCCCAGTACACCGTCGACGGCAACCTCTCAGACCACTGGACCGGCCACGCCGCCGACCTCGGCATGGCCGCCAACCACGGCACCGACGACTCACCCATCGGCGACCGCCTCATGACCGCCTGCCTCGAAGTCGCGGGCGTCCCGCCGCCACAGGCCGTCCGCGAAGCCCAACAAGGCGGCCTGTACACGCTCCACCACGCCGGCCTACGCATCCAGTGCATCTGGAAGACCAACCAAGGCGGCAACCACCACAACCACGTCCACGTCGGCGTACGCTAAGAGGTAGAAACCCCATCATTGCGAGGCCTTCAAATCCTCGCCCGGCCCACAGTTCATCGACGAGGCGCGCGAGACCGTCGGGTGTCGTAAAGCGAAGGCGCCCGCGCACACCCGCGGTTCCTAGAACGCGAGGCGGTGATCGACGCAGAGCTCGGCGAGCGTGTCCATCGCTTCCTGCGAACGGGCAGGTAGCGCCTCTAGGGCGGCGACCGCGGTCCGGAGATCCTCGAGCGTCGCCTCCCGTGCTTCGAGCGCGAAGCGCCCCGCCCAGCGGAGCGCCGCGCGGTCATAGCGCTCGGAGTCTTGATCGCGCATGAGCAGGCAGATCTGCAGCGCGTCACCCAAACCAACGCGCGGCAGCTCGGCGGCGTAGGCGCGCACCAGATCGAGCTGCCCTTTGGCCAGCGCGCTCGTGAATGCCCGGTAGACCGCGCCGTTGCCCTCACTCGTCACGAACACACGTTCGCACACCAGTCAAGCGGTCAGACGCTCGACGGCCTCGGTGGCTCGGAGACTGCGGTGCCTTCCGGTCAGCGCAGGCTCTCGCAGGGCCGCCCATCCCCGTCCCGGTCCAGGTTCGCGGCGGTGTCCCGGTGAGCCTCGAAGTAGGACTGGGCCTGGGCGTGCGAGGAGAACTGGGAGCAGGTGACGTGCCCGGAGGGACTCGTCGAAGACGACGCGGGAGGCTTGGATTGAGCCGCTGGCGAGGATGCAGGGGTCTTTGGCGAGTACCGCAGCCAGTTCCTTGCCATGCGGCGCTGCGCCGCGGCGAGGTTCAGGGTGCCGCTGCACACGGCGTCGTCAACGGGCGAAGGCCCGGTTTGGGCCCCCTTGAAGAGCGCGGATATGGCTGCCGTCGACGACCGCTGCTGACCAGTCGATCGCGCCCGCCGCGTTGAGCTGGTCAAGCAACGCAGCATGGGTCCGCTCCCACACCCCGGCGGCCTGCCAGTCGCGCAGGCGCCGCCACGCCGTCACGCCGGAGCAGCCCAGTTCGCGCGGCACGAAGCGCCACGCGATCCCAGTCACCAGCACAAAGACGATCGTGTTGAACGCGACGCGATCGGGGACGCGAGGCCGGCCCGTCGCCCGCGGCTCGACCGTGGGCAGCAGCGGCTCGACCACCTCCCACACCTCGTCGCGGACCTCGAACACCGACACCATGCGGCACCTCCACGCTCGCGGTTATGTCACCGCCGTAGTCTTCGCCGCCCCCACCACCAGACCTGTTCTGAAACAGGCTCTTAGGCGCCTCGCCGCGCGCCGGGAGGAAGCGGACCTTGTCGCCCTTGCGGATCGGGCGGCCGTAGAGCTCGACCGTCTCCGGCAGGTGACGCTCGAAGTTCAACCCGAACGGCCGCCGCTGGCGCATCTCCTTGACCTCCCGTGCGAGATCCTCGGCGAGCTGCGGATCCTTCTGCTCGACTTGGCGCAGGAGGTCGCTCAGCCGTGACACGACGCCCTTCCCGCATCGCAAGCGCCTACTGCGGCTCGGCGCCCCTCGGCCATGAGCTCCTCGCCCCAGCCTGTTCCCAGGTTCCCCGACACCTGGTCGATTCTATGAGGGGCGGCGGATCGGAGTGGCAACGCGGACCATGCAAGCGCCGCTTTAGGAAACCCCGCTTCGGCGGGCCCTCCCGTCGGGGAGACAGGAACTGCGCGTGCGACTCCCGGCCCCTGGCCTCTGACTGGATCGCAGGGAGAGAACCGCTGCGAGCCTCAGCTCTACCCTCACCGGCGACCTATCCGCGGCCACAAATTGATGCCTAATTGATGCCCTGCCGGTATTGGTTTCCCGACCAAAAGCGACGGCACCTCGATGAACACTGAGGGTGAGCGAGGGGACTCGAACCCCCGACCGCCTGGACCACAACCAGGAGCTCTACCAACTGAGCTACGCCCACCGTGAGCGGTGAATCTAGCAGCGGGCCGGGGACCGGCGATCGCCCTCTGCTGCAATGCGGCGGTGACTCGCCACACGCTCGCGCTGCCCTCGGCGCCCGTGCCCGTCCGCGTCCGGGACGAAGGCGCCGGGCCGCCGGTGCTCCTTCTCCATGGCCAGCCCGGCACTGCCGGCGCCTGGGCTCCGTTGTGCGGACGCCTGCGCGAGCACGCCCGCCTTATCGCCCCTGATCGGCCTGGCTACGGCGCGACGGGTGGCCCCGCGCTCGGCTTCGCCGCAAACGCCCAGGTTGCGGCCGAGCTTCTCGACTCGCTCGACGTTTCCGAGGCCACCGTCGTGGGTCACTCGTGGGGCGGCGGCGTGGCGATCGCCCTGGCCGCCGCGCGGCCCGAGCGCGTGACTGGACTCGTGCTCCTTGGCTCGGTGGGCCCGTGCTCGTGCGTCGACGCCGCCGATCGACTGCTGGCCCGTCCTCTCATCGGTCCGGCGCTCACCTACGCGACCTTTCGCACGCTCGCGCGCGTCCTCCCGCTCGCCGCCGCCCGAGCCCGTGTCCCCGGGCTGCAAGGCCTCGACGCGGCGGCGATGGACGAGCTCCTTCAGAGCGCGGACTACTGGCGTTCCTTCCTCGTCGAGCAGCGGGCTCTCGTGCGCGAGACCCCGGCGCTCGACGCGAATCTCGAGCGCATCGAGGCTCCCGCGTCGATCGTGATGGGCGAGAAGGACTTCATGGTTCCGCCGCGCGTGGGAAGGGAGCTCGCCCGGCGTATCCCGAGCGCGGAGTGCACGCTCGTGCGCGGCGCCGGCCACGTGCTGCCCGCCGAGGCGCCCGACGCGGTGGCGCACGCGGTGCTCGAGCGAATGCGCGGCGCTCGCCCGGGACCCTGAAGCGCCCCCGGCAGGACTCGAACCTGCGGCCCGCTGCTTAGAAGGCAGCCGCTCTATCCAGCTGAGCTACGGGGGCTCGGGGACAGTGTGGCGCGCAAACGAGGTGAGCGCGCACGGTCGTCACTGCTCAGGAGAGCCCGGCAGCGCGCAGGTCGGTGACCAGCCGGCGCGGATTGGCCGCTTCGGAGCCGCTCGCCACGGCCACCCAGCGCACCCGGCCGGCGCGGACGCCGTAGAGGAACCGCGCGCCCCCGTGCGCGCTGCGGCTCATCAGCACGCCGGGCCCCGCGGGCGCGCGCGCCCGCGCAGGCGCGTGGCCGAGGCGCCGGGGCCCACCCGGGCCGCACGGGCTCCGCGCGCCGTCGAGGAGACGAGCGCGACCCGGCCGCCCGCGGCGACGACCGCCGCTGCCCACCCCCATCGCTCACGCAGTGGCGGAAGGATCGGCCGGGTCGCGCGCTCGGCTGTCCCGCCCGGCGGAGCACCCGAGGGGAGGTCGCGCACAGGAGCACCGAGCGACCGAGCCCGGCGGAGGTCAAGCGCTCGCCGGCCGGGCGGCAGCGTCCGGCCGGGACGCCGTAGGCGTCGCTCCCACGTCTCGAGGTAGGCCTCCGAGCCGCGGAACAAATCGCTCATGAGCGGCCGTCCGCCGAGTACCCGCAGCTCCTGTAGCCAGTCGGCGTGGAGGCCGTAGTTGGCGACCCCGTCGCGGTTCATGTCGAACACGCGGTCTCCCCACCGCTCCCGCCCGAACGCGACCCGGCCCGCGAAGGAGCGGAACGGGTAGGCGATCGGAGTCCTGCTCGTCGGCGCGCTCTGGTCGCCGAGGCCGTTCATGTCCGATCCTTAGCCGAAGCGGTAGCGCGGGCGGCTCACCTTCTTGTCCGCGCCACCTGCGAGACGAACGCCTCGGGGCTCGTCCCGGCAATCGGCGTGACGAACGCGCGAGGGGGCAGTATCGCTCACGCGGTCGATGCTCGCGCAGGCCGCCGGACCGGGCGCAGCGGCGCCGACATACTCTCCCCGCGCCGTGTCCGACGAACCGCCAGCCGAACGCGCCGACCTCGGAGAGCTGCTCGCTCGGCGCGCGCTGACTCTGGACGAGGCGCGAGCGGATGCGGTCGAGCGTCGTCATGCCGCAGGCGGAAGGACGGCGCGCGAGAACATCGCCGATCTGGTCGATGAAGATTCCTTCGTCGAGTACGGACGCTTCGCGATCGCGCCGCAGCGGGCGCGGCGCGAGTTGCAGGACCTGATCGAGCGCACTCCGGCCGACGGACTCGTGGCGGGGACGGCGCGGGTGAACGGCCAAGCGTGCGCGGTCCTCTCCTACGACTACACGGTGCTGGCAGGGACGCAGGGCGCGCTCGGCCATCTCAAGAAAGACCGGCTCTTCGAGCTCATCGAGCGGATGCGCCTGCCGACGGTGTTCTTCGCCGAGGGCGGGGGCGGGCGGCCCGGCGACACCGACTACCCCGCCGTGTCGGCGCTGCACGTGCGGGCGTTCGCGCTGTGGGCGGGCTTGTCGGGGCTCGTGCCGCGCATCGCCGTCGTCAAGGGCCGCTGCTTCGCCGGCAACGCGGTGATCGCCGGCTGCTCTGACCTGATCGTCGCGACCGAGGACGCGTCGATCGGGATGGGTGGCCCGGCGATGATCGCCGGCGGCGGCCTCGGTGACGTGCCGGCCGACGAGGTAGGACCGATCGAGATGCAGGCGCCCAACGGAGTCGTCGACGTGGTGGTGGCGGATGAGGAAGAGGCCGTGGCGGTGGCTCGGCGCCTGCTCGGCTACTTCCAGGGTTCGGTTGAGGCGGGCGTGGAGCCCGACCAGACGCGGCTGCGCTCGCTCGTGCCCGAGCGCGAGCGCCGCGCGTACAAGGTGGCGCCGATCATCGAGACGCTGGCCGACGAGGACTCGGTGACCTTCCTGCGCGAGCGCTTCGCCCCCGAGATGGTGACGGCTCTGGCTCGGATCGAGGGGCGCCCGGTCGGAGTGATCGCGAACAACACCATGGTCATGGCCGGAGCGGTGACGGCGCGAGCGGCCGACAAGGCGGCGCGCTTCATCCAGCTCTGCGACGCGTTCGGCCTGCCGATCGTGTCGCTGGTCGACACGCCCGGCTACATGGTCGGCCCGGCCGCCGAGGCCGAGGCTTTGGTGCGTCGTGCGTCACGGCTGCTCGTCGTCGGCGCTGCGATCCGAGTCCCGTTCGTAGCGGTGATCCTGCGCCGCGGCTACGGCCTCGGAGCGCAGGCAATGGTCGCCGGGAGCCTGCACGAGCCGCTGCTGACGGTGGCGTGGCCGAGCGCCCACCTCGGCCCCATGGGCCTCGAGGGCGCCGTGCGGCTAGGCCTGCGCAAGGAGCTCGAGGCGATCGAAGTTACCGAAGAGCGTGAGGCGCGCGTGCGCGAGGTGACGGCCGCCGCCCAGGAGAACGCCAAGGCGATCAACTCGGCGATGCTGTTCGAGCTCGATGACGTGATCGACCCGTCTGAGACGCGCGGCATCATTGCGTCGACGCTGGAGGCGGCCACCGGCCGCGAGCCGACGGTGCGCGGACATCGCTTCGTGGACACGTGGTAGCGGCGCTGGCGGGACCGAACGGCCAAGGGCACGGCGTCCAGCCCGCTCCGTGATCAATGGCGGACTGGACGATCCCTATACGAACCGCTTTGAAACCCCATTGACTCTCCGATCCGCCGCGGAAGGCAGAGATATACTCGCGGCGCCTGCAACGTCAGGAGATGTATCCGTCGCCACCGCAGCGACCGCACTCAACGTGACCTCGGCCACGGCCGTGACATTCGGGGCAAGTACGAGGCGGTTCGTTGCCTGGTCCGTGAAGCTGACCATTGCCTCCGCATTTCCAGCACGGCCCCTCGACAAAGCCGCTAGTACGGCAATCTGGGCACGGAGTGCCGGTCGCGCGCGTTAAGTTGCCATCGTGACCCATAGGAAGCAACGCCGCGGCCAGCAGATGGTGGTCGTGAGCGCTCAGGGATCCGCGAGACGAGCCGGTACGACGCGCTGCGCGGTGCGAGCGACGAGCGGTAAGGCCGCGCTGATGCCATCATTCGCTCCTCGTGTCCGATCTCGACCACCGCATCAGCGAAGCGGCTGCATGGCTTTCCTCGAACGTCGCTGAAGATGGTCACGGGCGCGCGGGATGGGGTTGGGTCCCGGACGTGCCTCCGAACCCGCAGAACACTGCGGAGGTGGTCTGTGCAATGACGCGCGTGAAGCACGCCGTGCCATATGCCGAGCGCGTGCTCGCTCTCGTTCGCAGTGACGTCGTTCAACACCAGACCCGCGGCGATTGGGCATTCCTCGCGCTGATCGACGTCGCTTGGCGCCTACGCGCATTACGGTGTCTCGTCCCCGAGCCGGCTGTCGATGCGGACGTCAGCGCGTGCGTGCAGGCGCTCGTGAAAGCGCAGGACCGAGACACGGGCGGCTGGCGGCTGGCGGGGCGCACGGGTCCAGTGTCTGTGACAGCGACGGTCGCCTCAGTACTCGCCATGCTTGGACTAGAGGTGTCGGTAGACGTCGTGCCTGCCGTCCGGCGCGGCCTGGGCATGCTGATCGCATCGCTCATCGAGGACGATGAGCGCGGGAGACCCTTGTATGCAGCTGCCCAGATCGCCGATGTGCTCTCTCGCCCTGAGATCGCAGAGCTCGGCGGTCCTCGTACGGAAAGGGCGCGCCAGCTCGCTCTCGACCGGGTGATGGATCACCTGCGCCGCGATGACTTGGGCATCGAAGAAGAAGTTTTCCGCCGCGAGACGGCGACGGATACCTGGCGGCACATGACACTCCACATGTCATTGCTCGCAGCGAGCCGAGCGGAGCCCAAACAGATTTTTGATCCCGCGTTTCGGCAGGGACTGATCGCGCTGCTCGATCTCCAGGAGAGCGGTAGAGAAAATGTCAACCGTGGCGGCTTCCGGACCTCGCGCGAGGGGTTCGTGACTTCATATGCGACGACGCAGGCGCTGGAGGTGCTGGCGCTTGTCCGGACGACCATCAACGAACGCGTCAATCCGACAAGGACGTTCGATCTCCTGTGCAAGACGGACGGAGCGCACCACACGGATCCTCAGGACGTTGTCACCGTCGCTCGCAGAACGGTGACCATGAATAGCTGGGCAGGCGCAGTGCTACTCGCTGTCGGTTTGTTCAGCGGAGCGACAACGGCGGTTTTGTCCGTCGCGTTGAGGAAGCAGCTCGGGGGTGCCGGTAGTCGTGCGCTCGTGGTGTGGGGCACAGCGTTCATCGCGGTTGGCACCTTCGGCTATCTCGCCGTGCGACTGCCGGAGACGCCGAACGGGCGCATCGCGGCGGCCGTTTTCGCAGCGTTCACAGCGCTGATCCTGCCTGTGCTCAGCTACGTCCTGTCGTGAGCCTAAATGCGCCGACCCGTTCTGTCGTCTTTCTGCTGGCGGCGACCGCCTGCTGGGGAGCCTCGAGCGCAGCCCTAGCGCGCGATGGCTCCGAGCCTGCCGCCGCAGCGCCGGTAGTCGCTGCTGGCGCCGCCGTCATGCTTTGTGTCGTTGCCGGTTTCCGCGGTCGGCGACCGGGCGTGGCGCTTCGAACTCGACCTGGTCTCTACATGAGGCTGGGAGCGCTTGAAGCCGTCAACCTTGCGCTTTACATCGGCGCTCTTCAGATTGGCCCGCTACCGGTGATGGTGGCGCTGCACCTGACGTCGCCGGTGGTCCTGATCGCCGCTGATGTTGCGCGGCGTCGGCGCCCGGCCTCATGTATAGCGGCACTTGAGATGGCACTCGTGGTCGGAGCGATCACACTCGTCGCTGTCGCCGTGCCCGCTGGCTCATCGACCGGAGGTGTCCTGGCTGGTAGCGCGCTAGCGCTTGCGAGCGCCGTCGCGCTCGCCGTGCTCATCAGCCAAGTGGCGCACGAGGCAGTGGGACAAGATCCCGATGTCGCCGCCGGCCTTCAACTCTTGGTGGCCGCAATCTTGACGGCCCCCTTGGCGATCACCGCCGCACCCGCCGTTGGAAGCGTCGGCTGGCTGCTGCTCGTGGGTCTCGGGCTGCTAGGCCCCGGTTTCGGATTCTACTGGCGCGCACTTCGCGGGCTCGATGCGCCACTCGCAGGTATCTTGGGCCTCAACGAGGCGGTAGTGGCCTCAATCATCGGAGCACTTACCTTTAGTGCTGCGATCGGACCAGCGACGCTGGGTGCCGCAGCACTGGTCCTTGCGGCAGTCGCGTTGGAGCTACGAGGCAACACTAGCCGACTGCGGCACAATCTCGCGGGCCCGTGAGACAAATGCGGCGCACCGCTCGGGCACCTTGTCACCCTGGGAGTCCTCGACGCCGCTGTTGACATCGACCGCGAATGGGCCCACCGTGCGCACAGCGTCGGCGACGTTCTCGGGAGTCAAGCCACCGGCAAGGATGATCGGGCGGCCCACGTCTCGCAGAGCGTCGGCCACTCGGCGGCTGATAGACCAGTCGTGCGTGCGGCCCGTACCGCCGAGCCGATCGCTGGTGCGCGAGTCGAGTAGGACCGCATGGCACATGTCGGCGATCTCCAGAGCATCCTCAACGGCCTCGGGGCCGAGTACATGCACGGCTCTCGTAACGCGGCGGCCCTGCGCTCGCTCGACGACCGTCCTCAACGTGTTGGTCGTAGCCAGACCATGCACCTGAATCGTGTCGGCGCCAATATGATCGGCAAGGGCGAGGATCTCTTCTGCCTCTTCCGAGTGAGTGACGAGCACCGTAGAGACAAACGGGGGCGTCCGACCAGCGAGCACCCGCGCCTCATCTGGGCGCAGAGCGTCCTCGCTAACGTGAGTGATCCCGCAGATGAGGCCGATGGCGTCGGCGCCAGCGTGCACAGCGATCTCAAGGTCGCGATGGGAGCGGATGCCGCAAAGTTTGGCGCGCACGGTCACGCTCGAAGGTTACTCCCGGCAGACAGGGACTGTCACCGTCGATTGGGTGATGATTTGACCTCCGCGTTCCCCTTCGAGCCGTGCCAACACGCCCCGAGCCGCCGTCGCATGACGGGGCTCAGATCGTAGTCGGGACGGCCGGATTCGAACCGGCGACCCCCTGCTCCCAAAGCAGGTGCGCTACCAGGCTGCGCCACGTCCCGAGGGGCGCACTCTACGGCCTGCGGCCGGCGCTCTGCGCTAGCGTCCGGCGCCGCCGTGGCACGCATCGAGCCCTTTCACGCCCTGCACTACGACCTCGCCCGTGAGGGCTCCCTCCAAGACCTCGTCTCCCCTCCGTACGACGTCATCGACGCCGAGCATCGCGAACGTCTGCTCGCGCGCTCGCCGCACAACGTCGTCGAGATCGACCTTCCGCAGGCGGCCGCCGGCGCTGATCCCTACGACCACGCGGCCGACGTTCTGCGCCAGTGGCGCGACCAGGGCGTCGTCGTCCGCGACGACGAGCCGGCCATCTGGGCGCTCTCCCAGGACTACACCGGTCCCGACGGGCGCTCATTCACGCGCCGCGGGTTCCTGTGCCGTGTGCGCGTCGAGGACTACGGGCCCGGGCGCATCCGCCCGCACGAGCGCACGCACCCCGGGCCCAAGGAGGATCGCCTGCGCCTCACGCGTGCCACGCGCGCGAACCTCTCCCCCATCTTCTCGCTCTTCTCCGACCCCGCGGACGCGGCTTGGACCGCGCTCCGGCCGCACATCGAGAACAACCCCCCTTTCGGCGAGGTCACCGACGAGGACGGCACCGTCCACCGCCTCTGGCGCGTCGCCGACCCGCAAGCCGTCGAGGCCGTGTGCGCCGCCGTTGCGCCGGCCGAGCTGCTGATCGCCGACGGCCACCACCGCTACGAGACTGCGCGCGTCTACGCCGAGGAGATCGGCTCCCAGGAGGGCGCCCACCGCTACGTGCTCATGTGCCTCGTCGCGCTCGAGGACCCGGGGCTCACGGTCTTCCCCACCCACCGCCTGGTCAAGAACCTCACCTCAGAGCAGCAGGAGGCGCTCGCCACCGCCATCCGCCGCGACTGGGAAGTCGCGGAGCTCGACGACGAGGACGCCCTCGTTCCCGACCACGCCAACCACGGCCGCGTGCGCATCGGCTACATGGACGCCCACTTCAAGAAGCCCTTCCGCCTCACCCTCAAGGATCAGGCCACCGCCGACGCCGCGCTGCCCGGCCGCGCCGAGCCCTACCGCCACCTCGACACCGCGGTCACCGAGGCGCTCCTCCTCAAGGGTGCGCTCGGCCTCACCGACGAGCACATCGACCACCTCGACGGCTTCGGCTACGCGCGCGACGCCGCGCAGGCGCGCTCCTACCTCCACGACGGCACCTACGACGCCGCCTTCTTCATGGGCCCGACGCCGGTGCGCCAGGTGCAGGACGTCGCGGCCGCCGGAGAGAGCATGCCGCCGAAGTCGACGTACTTCTTCCCCAAGGTCCTGACCGGCCTCGTGTTCAACCCGCTGGACTAGCATGGCGCCTTCTCTCTCCTGCCCCGCCGAACAAGGACGACGATGAAGGCGACCGCACGACGCACCGGGACCTTCCAGCACGACATCGAGGTGCGCTCGCACCACCTCCACGCCGACGAGCCGCACGACGACGGCGGCGACGACTTCGGACCCAACCCGCAGGAGCTCCTCGCCGCCAGCCTCGCCTCGTGCACGGCGATCACGATGGAGATGTACGCCAAGCGCAAGGGGTGGGACATCGGGAAGATCGAGGTCATCGCCGACTACGCGCCGGCCGAGCGCGGCTCCCCCACCCGCTTCAACCTCACCCTGCGGCTGCCCGAAGGTCTCCCCGAGGACCAGATCGAGCGCCTCAAGGTCATCGCCGCCAAGTGCCCGGTGCATCGGACGCTCGACGGCGAGGTCATGTTCGACGAGTCGGTCGAGCTCGTCGGCTGAGCACCACCGGCTCCTTCGCTGCGGAGCTCGCTCCGCGTCTGATCCCGGCGCCCGCGGCGGCGTCGCTCGACGTGCACGGGCGCACGGACGCCGCCGTGCTCGTGCCCCTCTTCGTGCGCGATGGCGGGCTCCACGCCGTCTTCACCAAGCGCCGCGACGACCTGCGCCGTCATCCCGGCGAGATCTCCTTCCCCGGTGGCCGCCAGGACTCCCCCGACGAGGATCTGCGCCAGACGGCGCTGCGCGAGGCGAGCGAGGAGATAGGGCTGCCGCCGGACGCGGTCGAGATCATCGGCGCCCTGCAGCCCACGCCGACCTTCGTCACGAGCTATGCGATCTACCCCTATGTGGGCGTGATCGAGCCGGGCCGCGCGTGGGAGCTCAGCCCGCTCGAGGTCGCCGAGGTGCTCGAGCTCTCGCTCGCCGACCTGCGCGCGGGCTACGCGCGCAAGCGCCTCGTGCGCCGCGG
>JAABUM010001341.1_pt1 | contig 37220 bp, 39 predicted proteins | sample 5559161 | NCBI WGS metagenome assembly JAABUM01 (sample SAMN10711868, study PRJNA513369) | rock metagenome | isolation source: Antarctica rocks | place: Antarctica: Victoria Land, Siegfried Peak nord
CGCGGTGGGTGGGGACTGTCTGGCCGACATCGCATTGTTGCGGGAGGAGTCGGGGGTCTTCGGTGCGGTGGCCTCCGATCCGACGGTGTCCCGGCTGATCGCGACCCTGGCCGAGGATGCGCCGAAGGCGTTGGCGGCGATCAACTCCGCGCGGGCCGCCTGCCGCGCCACGGCGTGGTCGCGGGCCGGTGCCCACGCCCCCGATCACCGGATGGACGCCGCGCACCCGCTGATCATCGATCTGGACGCGAGCTTGGTGGGGGCGCACTCGGAGAAGGAACACGCCGCCCCGACCTACAAGAGAGGCTGCGGGTTTCACCCGTTGCTCGCGTTCGTTGACCATGGCCCCGGGGGCACCGGGGAACCGCTGTCGTTCCTGCTCCGGCCGGGAAATGCTGGGTCCAACACCGCCACCGATCACATCAGCGTGATCGGCGGATGCGTTGGCGCAGTTGCCGTGTGCCGCCCAAGGGGGCCAGCTCGGGCGCACGGTGTTGATCCGCACCGACGGGGCCGGGGGCACCCACAAACTCCTGGAGTTCCTCACCACCCAGCACCTGTCCTACTCGGTGGGCTTCGGGTTGACCGAGACCATCACCGCCGTACTGCCCTTGATCCCGGCCTCGGTGTGGACCCCGGCCTACGACGCCGAGCAGACACCGCGCGAGGGGGCGTGGATTGCTGAGCTCACCGACCTGGTGGACCTGACCTCCTGGCCGGGCGGGATGCGGCTGATCCTGCGCAAGGAACGCCCGCACCCCGGGGCGCAGCTGCGGTTCACCGACGCCGACGGGCTGCGGTTGACCGCGTTCGTCACCAACACCCGCGGTGGGCAACTCGCCGACCTGGAGCTGCGGCACCGCCGCCGCGCCCGCTGCGAGGACCGCATCCGCGTCGCCAAAGACACCGGGATGTCCAACCTCCCCCTGCACGGCTTCGCCCAAAACCAGATCTGGTTAGCCATCGTCGCCCTGGCCATGGAACTCACCGCCTGGCTGGCAGATGCTCGCCCTGACCGACCACGACGCCCGACGATGGGAGCCGAAACGGTTGCGGCTCCGACTGTTTTCCGTCGCCGCCCGCATCGCCCACCATGCCAGACGAACTCATCTGCGCCTGGCGACCGACGCCCCCTGGGTCACCCTCATAGAGACCGCCCTCGCCCGCCTCGCCGCCCTACCCAACCCATGCTGACCAGCACAAACCAGCCACCACGAACCGAAAGGCCCCCCGGGCAGTGGAACCCGGCAGACCACCCGACTGACCCCGGGGGAACCGACCATGCCCAACACCAGAAAGGACACGCAAAACCGGCACCGGTCAACCCGTCAAGCCACCACGAGTGCCGCGCGAAAGATCGAGGCTAGCCTCGCGCTTGCACGGCCATCAGCCGCGATTCACGCCGAACGCGGAGACGGTGTCACCGACGCGCAGCGTGTTGAAAAATGCCTCCGAGGCCGCAGCCGACAGATGCACGCAACCGTTCGACTCGACCCGTAGTGATCCCTCGTGAAAGGCGATGTCGCCGTTGAAGAACACCGAGTTCGGCATCGGAGCGTCGTTGAACAGGGAAGACTTGTGGTTCTTGTCACGCCAGAAGACCGTGAACTCGCCTGCGGGTGTGCGCTCTCCCGCCTTTCCCGAGGTGATCGGCACCGGCCCGTAGGTGGTCGTCCCACCCGACTGCAGCCACGCAGTGTTGTGGGTCAGATCAATGCACGCCGACGCGGACGGGGAGCACGACGCAGCTGGCGTCGCGGACGCAGCGGGCGCAGTAGCAATCGAGGTGACGACACCCGCACCCATCGCGGCGGTGACGAACAGACCTTTCAGTGACTTGTGCACTGTGATTCCTCCAAACAATTGGTGGAAATAGGTCGATAAGCATAGCAGATTGGCGCTTCGGACCAATGAGCTCAAGCAAATAGCCGTGTTGACCGCACAGCAGCGTGCAGCGGCTACCATGGAGGAGAGCACGCCGCGACATGCTGCTGCTCAGAACCTGTGCGCGCACCAGCCTCCCCTCTTGCCGCGCCCCGCCGCAGCCGATTCACGGCTGACGCAGCGGGTGCGCCACACGGGTGGACCGGGTCAACCAGATCCGTCACGTGCGTGCTGGCCCGAGAGAGGCAAGACCGCTGAGTATTTCGGAGAACACCACATCCACGACCGACCCCGTCGCACTCGAGCACAGCCCGGATGGCGTGCCCGCGGTCGACGACGTGTCGCACCCGTTGACCGGCGACGCCCCAGTGGCCGCCGAATCCGCCACCTTCGCCGAGCTGGGCGTGCGCGAGGAGATCGTCCGCGCGCTCAGCGAAGCAGGTATTGAGCGCACCTTCGCGATCCAGGAGTTGACGCTGCCCCTGGCGCTGGCCGGCGACGACCTCATCGGTCAGGCCCGCACCGGCATGGGAAAGACCCTCGGCTTCGGTGTGCCACTGCTGCACCGCATCACCACCGAGGGTTCCGGCACCACCGCGCTGGACGGCACGCCCCGCGCCCTGGTGGTTGTTCCCACCCGTGAGCTGTGCCTGCAGGTCACCCAGGACCTCAAGGACGCCAGCAAGCACCTCGGCATGCGGGTGCTGTCCATCTACGGCGGCCGGCCCTACGAGCCGCAGATCGCCGCCCTGCAGAAGGGGATCGACGTCGTCGTCGGCACCCCGGGCCGACTGCTCGACCTGGCCCAACAGGGCCACCTGGTGCTGGGCAAAATCGGCGTCCTCGTGTTGGACGAGGCCGACGAGATGCTCGACCTGGGCTTCCTGCCCGACATCGAGCGAATCCTGCGCATGGTGCCGGACAAGCGTCAGACCATGCTGTTCTCCGCCACCATGCCGGGGCCGATCATCACCCTGGCCCGGGCGTTCCTCACCCAGCCGACGCACATCCGCGCCGAGGAGCCAGACTCCTCCGCCGTGCACGAGCGCACCACCCAGTACATCTACCGGGCCCACGCGATGGACAAGGTGGAGATGCTTTCCAGGGTGCTGCAGGCCCGCGACCGTGGACTGTCGATGATCTTCACCCGCACCAAGCGCACCGCCCAGAAGGTGTCCGACGAGCTGGCCGAGCGTGGCTTCGCGGTGGGGGCCGTGCATGGCGACCTCGGCCAGGGTGCACGCGAGCAGGCCCTGCGCGCCTTCCGCACCGGCAAGATCGATGTGCTCGTGGCCACCGATGTCGCTGCACGTGGCATTGATGTGACAGATGTGACACATGTCGTGAACTACCAGTGTCCCGACGACGAGAAGACCTACGTGCACCGCATCGGCCGCACCGGCCGCGCGGGCAAGACCGGCGTCGCGGTCACCTTGGTGGACTGGGACGACCTGCCCAAGTGGCAGCTCATCGACAAGGCGCTCGGCCTGGACATGGCCGAGCCCGCCGAGACCTACTCCAACTCGCCGACGCTGTTCGCCGAGCTCGATATCCCCGACGGGGTGAGCGGACGGCTGCCCCGAGCCTCGCGCACCAGGGTGGGCCTCGGCGCCGAGCAGGTCGAAGACCTCCCGGCCGCACGCGGAGCCCGCGGCCGCCAGCAGAGCGGTCCGCACCGGGACAGCCACGTTGAGGCGGAGCACAAGCCGAGCAGCGGTCGCAGTCGCGGGCCACGCAAGCGCACACGCGGCGGGTCGTCGGCGAGCACAGCGCCCGAGCACGCCGAGGCCGCCAGCCCGGCTGCGGCGACGACCGGCTCCGGGGACGCCCCGCGGCGCCGACGGCGCAGGCGTGGCGGGTCCGGCCAGTCGGCGTCGACGGACAGTTCCGCCAGCACGGACTGATCCACCCTCGTGATTGCCCCGGAGCGGCGCTCGCGGCGCGACCTCGCCGCGGCCGCAGCGATCGTGCTGGTGATCGTCGTGGTCAGCGGGTTGTTGTGGGGGCGCAGCGAGGCTCGGTCGACGGTATCTGTGCCAGCCTCGGTCCCGGCTCCTGCACTGACCCCCGCCACCGGCATCCCCGCGTCCCTCATCCAAGCGTGGCAGGCGCCCTCAGCGGCCACCACGGCCCCAGTCGTCGTGGGGGCAACGGTGGTGACCGCTGACGGCTCGCAGGTCAGCGGACGCGATCCCGTCACGGGTCGCGTGCTGTGGAGCTACCGGCGGGATCTGCCCCTGTGTGCGGCGACGGGTCAGTGGAACCGGGCGGTCGCGGTCTACCGCACCGACCGCGGCTGCAGTGACGTCACGTCGCTCGAGGGTGCCACCGGAGCCCGCGGGCCCCAACGCGACAGCGAGGCCGATCCGACCGTGTCCCTGGTGGGTGACGGCACTTACCTTGCTTCCGTCGGCTCCACGCGGATGGAGGTATGGCGTTCAGATTTGGTGCGCACCGTAGAGTTCGGCCGGGTCGACGCACCGATCAACCCGAACTCGCAACCGCGTCCAGGCTGCTCAATCCGCTCGGTCGCCTCCTCCACCCAGCAGGTCGCGGTCGCCTTGTCGTGCCCCGGTGAACAGAGCGACCGGCTGTCGTTGCTCAGTCCGGCCCCCACCGACCCCACCAAGCCGACCGAGTTCGGATCCACCCTGCTCGGTGGGACCGGCGCCCGGGTGATCGCCGTCGCCGGCAACCGCACCGCCGTGTACCTACCTGGCCCCGCGCCGAAGATCGGCGTGTACAACAGCTCGGCCACTTTGCTCAGCTCCTACCCACTACCCGACGGTCCGGCAGCGAGCACCCCGCACGGCCTGGTGGAGTCGACCACCAGCACGGCAGCGGTGCGCACCTGGTGGACGGGCTCAGCTGTGCTTGCCCTGCGGGCCGGCGATCTGTCCATCGCCTGGAGCCTGCCGAGCACGCTGGGGCCCGGGGTGGAGACGGCCGGACAGCTCCTCGTCCCGGTACCAACGGGGCTGCTCGCGCTCGACGCGGCCAGCGGAGCGCGGGGTAACACCATCCCGGTCGATCGCGGTACCACCTCGACCGGGCCCATAGCGGTCTCCGTCGCAGGCAGCGTGATTCTGGAACAGCGCGGCAGCACGGTCACCGCGCTCGCGCCGAGAGGCAACTGAGGGATGTTCGCGGCCCTCGGAACGACCATGGAGTACCTCTCGGCGCGGCCGTCCATTCGTCGCTGCGCCCTCAGCTGATATCGACCGTTTGCAGCAGTGTCCCGTTGTCCCAGTGGGCCAGTAGGTTCGCGGCCAGCTCCCGGTAGGCAGCCGCTCCCTTGTTCTTGCGTCCGGTCAACACCGAGCTTCCCGACGCCGAGGCTTCCGCGAAGCGCACGGTGCGCGGGATGGGGGGCGCCAACAGCGGCAGCTGATAGCGGTCGGCTACATCGGCCAGGACGTCCCTGCTATGGGTGGTGCGCGAGTCGTAGAGGGTGGGCAGGACCCCGAGCATGGACAGCTCCGGGTTAGTGATTTCCTGGACGTCGGTGACGGTGCGCAGCAGCTGCCCGACCCCACGGTGAGCCAAGGTCTCGCACTGCAGGGGCACCAGCACCGCATCACTCGCGGTGAGTCCGTTCAGCGTCAGCACCCCCAGCGAGGGCGGGCAGTCCACCAGCACCACGTCGAAGTCGCCGGCCACCGTGGCCAGCGCGCGTTTGAGCGCGTATTCCCGGCCCGGTCGCATCAGCAGCATCGCCTCCGCACCCGCGAGGTCGATGGTCGCGGGCAGCAGGCGGGGACCCTCCGTCGTGTCCAGTAGGACGGTCGAGGCTGGTACGTCGCCCAACAGCACCTCGTGGATCGAGCCGGTCAACGCGTCCGGGTCGTGGCCGAGGGAAAACGTGAGACAGCCCTGCGGGTCCAAATCGACGAGCAAGACCCGGCGGCCGGCGTCAGCCAGCGCCGCTCCCAGCGAGGCGACCGTCGTCGTCTTCGCCACTCCGCCCTTTTGGTTGGCCACCGCCAGCGTAAACGTCACGGTGCAAATAGTGGCACGTCACCAGCACGCGACGCTGCTTCCCCGCCGTGCGGTGGCGCGCGCCGCCCGGAGCGAGGATTCTTCAACTTATGCCCCAACCCCACAGCAGCTCGGCTCGCTCCGCCGACCTCGGCCTCTTCGGCCCGGACAGCATCACCTGGCGGGTGCTGGCCGACCCGGCTGCGGGGATCGGCGGCCTGCGTGCGCTGTTTCTGCAGGCGCTGCACCCGCTCGCCATGGCCGGGGTGTACGAGCACTCGGGGTACCAGGAAAACTTCTGGCCACGGTTGCGGCGCACCGCGGAGTACGTGAGCACCGTGGCCTTCAGCCCCACCGCCGAGGTCGACGCGGTCGCTGGCCGGGTGCGTCAGATGCACACGCTGGTCCACGGCACCGACGACGTGACCGGACTGCCCTACTCGGCGCAAGATCCCGAGCTGCTGACCTGGGTGCACGTCACCGAGGTCTCCAGCTTCCTCAGCGTTGTGCGACGCGGTGGCCTCGACCTCAGCGATGCAGAAGCGGATCAGTTCCTGGCCGAACAGGTGCGCGCAGCAGAGCTGCTCGGTGCCCATGATGTGCCGGCCGACCGTCAGCAGGTGGCCGACTACCTGGAGCGGATGCGTCCCACCTTGCGCTGCACTGCCGCAACCCGCTCAGCGGCCCGACTGTTGGTGAGCCCGCCGATGCCGTGGCGTGTTCAGTTGCTCACCCCGGCGCGCCCGGCGTGGTCGGCGACCGCCATTTTGGCGTTCAGCCTGCTGCCGGCCTGGGCGCGGCGGATGTATCGGCTGCCGGGCCTGCCCACCACCGATCTTGCTGCCCGGCTGGCGTTGCGCGGACTGCGGACCGCTGCGCTGCGGCTGCCGGAGCGGATGCGCGTGGGACCACCCGTGCAGCAGGCGCAGGCCCGAGCGAAACAGGCCAGGGACGAACAGGGTGGACTCACGCCCACCACTGGGTCCACAACAGCACCGCGCTGATCGCCAGCACCGCAGCCCCGGCCAGCCACGTAGCCGATCGACCCCGGCGATCACCCGCCACCTGGATGAGCACGGCAACGGCCGCGGCGGCGACGTGGATGAACACCATGGCGCTCGATGGACCGGCCACCGAGCGCCACGACGCCAGGACCACCACGACCACCACGACGAGCGCCAGGACCACCAGGCCACCCGTGAGCACCCCGGACACCCCGCGCACCATCACCGTAGGTCCGGAGACGCGCGGGCTCATGGCGCCAATCCCGCCCACGGGTTCAACTGCGGCGCCGCAGCCATACCCACGGGGCAGTGCCGTCGGAGGTCACACCACGAGCACTGCGGCCCGGGACTCGGCGGGAACAGCAGATCGGGGTCGCCACCCGCGGTCAGCGTGTCCGAGGCCAACACAATCTCCTCGGCCGCCTCTTCGGCTCGTTGCAGATGGCGGGCCAACGACTCGGGCGTGTGGTCAAACGCGGCCACCTCGCCGCTGGGCAGGTGGTGCAGCTCCACCCGACGGCACGGCTTGCGCAGGGTGCGCCGCGTCGCCAACACGTAAAGCGCGAGCGCCTGCGAACCGCGCGCGTCGTCGGTGCCCGGCGCTCGTCGACCGGTCTTGTAGTCCACCACCACCAGCTCGTGTCCATCCGGCGCCTCGGCGTTTCGCCGCGTGTCGATGCGGTCCACCCTGCCCTCGGCGACGATGGTGCCGACCGGGGCCGCTACCCACCGCTCGAGGCCGACGGGGTCGATCTCGGCGGCTGTCCCGTCAAGTTCGTCGACGTAGGCGCCGACCCAGTCCTGGGCGCGCTCGCGGTAGCGCGCCGCTTGCGCTGCGTCGGCGAAACCGCTGTTCTCGCTCACCGCCGACCATGCCTTGATCACCTGCCTGCGCGCATCGTCAGCGGTCCGCGCGGCCGGCGGCTGGTCGAAAAAGCTGCGCAGCGCTGCATGGACCACCGCACCCAGCGTGCTGTGTGCCCAGGCTCCACCCCGCGACGGTGCAGGGCGGTCGAGGTAAGTCATTCGGTAGCGACGCCGACACGACGTCCAGGTGCCCAACTTGGAAGGGGTGACCTTGATCAGCTTGGTGGGCATGCCGTCGAAGCCCAGCTGCTGTGCGCTCACTGGTGCATCCCCACGTCGCTTCGCTCGCTCACCGGTGCCTCCCCACGTCGCTTCGCTCGCTCATACCCCCACCGCAAACCCGCGTACCGCGTTGGCGATGAGCTGCACAGCGATCGCGGCCAACAGCAGCCCGGCAATCCGCGCCAGCAGGCTGATGCCGCTCTCGCGTAACAGCCGGATGAGCACGCCGGAAAATCGCAGCGCGAGGAAGAGAATGAGGTGGATGGTCAGAATCGCCGCCGCCAGGGCAAGGTAGGAACTCAGGTTTCCGTTGGCCTGACGGACGTAGACGATCACCGCGACAATCGCGCCCGGCCCCGCCAACAGGGGCGTGCCCAGCGGCACCAGTGCCACGTTGACGTCCTCGACACTCTGCGGTTTTGCGTTCTCTTTGCCGGTGAGTAGGTCCAACGCGATGAGCAGCAGCAGCAGGCCCCCGGCACCCTGCAGCGCGGGAATGCCGATGCCCAGGTAGCGCAGGATTGCCTCGCCACTCAGCGCGAACCCGGCGATCACCGAGAACGACACGAGCACGGCTTGCCGGGCAGCTCGGTTGCGCGCCGCTGCGCTCTTGCGTCCGACCAGACCAAGAAAGATCGGGATGGTGCCGGTCGGGTCCATGATCACGAACAGCGTGATGGTGGCGCTGAGGTACAGGGTGACGTCGAAGACGCTCACTGGTACATCCCCACGTCACTGCGCTCGCTCACTGGCACATCCCTACGTCGCTACGCTCGCTCACCGGTTCATCCCTGCACCACCGGGGTGACGCTCGCCTCGGCGACCAGCCGTTCGTACTGATCCGCCGCCGTGGTGTGGGCGCCGAGCGGCACGGTCTTGTTGCGTCCGTGGTAGTCGCTGGAGCCGGTACGCAGCAGACCCAGCTCGTCGGCCAACTCGCGAAGCCGAGCGCGGTCGCCATCAGAGTGGTCGACGTGGTCGACCTCCAAGCCGCCCAACCCCAGCGGCACCAGCTCGGCGATGGCGTCCTCGCTCAACGTTCCACCCCGCACATGTGCCCGGCAATGGGCCAGCACGCTCACGCCGCCTGCCGCGGCAACCAGCTCGATGCCACGCTGCAACGGGACGTCCTCCTTGTGGACGTAGTAGCCGCCGCGGCTGGAGAGCAGGTGGTCGAAGGCAGCCCCCACCGTCGGCACCACGCCGGCCTCGACGAGAGCGCGCCCGAGGTGTGGTCGTCCAGCGGAGGGACCGGCGTTGGCGAGCACGGCCGCCGGATCGATCGGGAGACCGTCGGCGGCCATTCGCTCGGCCATGACTCGCAACCGCCGACTGCGTTCTCCCTGCAGCCGCGCAAGCTCAGCGGCCAACGGCGGGTACGCGGGGTTGAAGAGATAGCCCAACAGGTGCACCGGCACCCGCCCACCGGAGAAAGGCACTGCCTCGCAGGACAGCTCCATCCCGCGTACCAGCGCCACGCCTCGGGGTAACGCCTGCACTGCCTCGGACCAGCCGGCGGTGGTGTCGTGGTCGGTGATGGCCAGTACGTTGAGGCCAGCGACTCGTGCGGCGTCGACCAACTCGGCGGGGGTGTCGGTGCCGTCGGATGTGCTCGAGTGACAGTGCAGGTCAATGCGCACAGCCATCAGTCTGCTCCCTTTCGAATCGATACCTCGAGCTCACCGTCCATCGTGCGCAATACACTCACGAGGTGCGGACGGCGCGAACTGTACCGAGTGCCCTCGGCCTGTTGCTGTTGCTTGCCGCGGCCGGCATCCCTTGGCGCAGCAATCAACTCACCAACAAACAGGACAGCCTTTTGGCGATCACCGAGGACTCCGCGGTGCCGCTGGCGCTCTACGGCGCCACGCTGGTGCTGTGCCTGAGCGCGGTCGGTGTCGCGTTCCTACTAGCGTGGCGCTGGCCGGCGCTCGGTGCGGCTTTGCTCGCTGCGGTGGCCATCGTGACTGCCGCGATGGCCGTGCCGCTGCGCACGGTCCGGGCGATCGGGGTGAACGCCGCGGGGAACACTGTCGAACCCGAGGCGTCCGATGCTCTCGCCACCGGCTACTGGCTCGCCGTCGGCGCAGTGGTTGCCGTCCTGCTCGCCACTGTGCTCTGCGCTTTCGGCTCCGGTCGGGACTGATGCTCGCTCACGCCTTCGGCTCCGGTCGGCCAGGCTGCTCTCCACCCCGGCTGTCGCCATAGGACCGTTTGGGCACCATCACCTTGCGGCGGAACACGCACACCACAGTGCCGTCCTGCTTGTAGCCCTTGGTCTCGACATAGACCACGCCCCGGTCGTCCTTGGACTTCGACGGCGTCTTGCCCAGTACCTCGGTCTCCCCGTAGATGGTGTCGCCATGAAACGTCGGCTTTAGGTGCCGCAGCGATTCCACCTCGAGGTTGGCGATGGCTTTGCCGCTGACGTCGGCGACGCTCATGCCCAGCAGCAATGAGTAGATGTAGTTGCCGACCACCACGTTTTTGCCGAAGTCGGTGGTCTCCTCGGCGTAGTGGGCGTCCAGGTGCAGCGGGTGGTGGTTCATCGTGATGAGGCAGAACAGGTGGTCGTCGTACTCGGTGACCGTCTTTCCCGGCCAGTGCTTGTACACCGCGCCGACCTCGAACTCCTCGTAGTACCGACCGAACTGCACCGTTGACCTCCCTTGTTCGTGGCCGGGACCGACGGCCCCGTCTCGTCCATTCTGACGGAGCGGTCGGTGCGGCTTCGCCTCGGTACCACCCGACCCGGGTGCTGCGCTGTCATGGCGGCGACATCGGCACGACAGAGAGTAGGGCGCCTCTCGAGCGCAGGCGGAATGGTGGACCACGGCGGTTCAGCCCTTCAGCAGCTCGGCCAGCACGGCGGCCTCACTCATGTCGGCGTGTTTTGTGGCGGTGATCAAGGTCAACGGCCCTTGCGCCGCGAGCTCACGCAGATGAGCGAAGGCTTCCGCGCGTTCCGGGTCCTTCAGCTCGTCCCGGTAGCGGCGGCCGAACTCCGCGAAACGCTCCGGGTCGTGGGCGTACCACTTGCGCAGCCCCGTCGACGGCGCCACCGACTTGCACCACTCGTCGAAGTCGGCCTTCTCCTTGCTCAGCCCCCGGGGCCAGATGCGGTCGACCAGCACCCGGGCGCCGTCGTCGGGTTCTGGCTCGTCGTAGGCCCGACGGACTTGTACCTCGTGCTTGTTCACCCTGTTCCACCTCTCTCAACCGGATCAGTAGAGCAGGCTGGGGTCGATCCGGTGCAGCAGCTGCTCCCGCCCTACAACCCCGGCGATGTCGAGTTCACCGCCGCCGAGCGCGCCGCTTATGGCACGGTTCTGACGAGGCAGCGACGGAGGAAGCGTGCGCTTGACGCCTGTGTATTGCCTGGTGATCAGATCGTTCGGCAACAAGGCGACCGAGCGACTCTGGCGTCGTGAACGGTCGAAAGGCCTCACCCGCGCATCGAGAGAGTGGCACTGCGCAAGCTGGCCATGCTTGACGCCGCCGAGGTCCTCGATGACCTACGAGTGTCGCCAGGCAATCGACTGGAGGCACTACGGGGAGGCCGGGCCGGCCAGCACAGCGTACGGATCAACCAACGGTGGCGAATCTGCTTCACCTGGACCACCGCCGGTCCGGAACACGTCGAGATCGTTGACTACCACCAGGAGGCAGACAGCGTGAAAATCATCAGCCCCGTTCACCCAGGCGAGATTCTGATGGAGACGTTCCTTTCCCCCCTCGGGGTGACTCAGCATCGACTTGCCGTCGACATTGGGGTGCCGCCGCGTCGGATCAACGAGATCGTGCATGGCACGCGGCGAGTGACCGCTGACACCGCGCTCCGCCTGTCCCGCTACTTCGGCACCAGCGACCGCTTCTGGCTCAATCTCCAAACCCGCTACGACCTGGAGGTGGAGAAGGATCATCTCGGTGACGCTCTCCAGCAGATCCACCCGCTGATGACCGCTTAGCAGCACCACCACAGACCGGACAGCGTTCCCTTGCGGAAAGACTCAGTGTCTTCAACTCTGTCCAAGGTTGGTCTGACCGACGTCCGGTACGAGCTGCTCGACGAGCCCCCACTACCAAGCCGAGGGCACGTTGTTGTCGGAGCGGAGTCCGTTCGCGGTGCTCGGCGACTTCAACGTCGCGCCCACCGACGCCGACGTCTGGGACATCACCGAGTTCAGCGGCGGCACGCACGTCACCCGGCCGAACGCGTCGCGCTCGCGGCGGTCCACCGGGGCAGGTCGATGTGTATACCCGCGCGCTCAAGCGCCCGGTGCTATTGACCTACAGGGACTACAACGCGCTGGGGTTTCCGAACACCCACGGTCAGCGCATCGACTTGGTGTACGCCGACCCGGCGTTCGCGACTGACGACGCGTGGGTGGCAGGACAGTCCGTGCGGCGTAGCGTGATCTTCGCTGAGCACCAGCCGTTCCGGATCGAGGACTGCCACAGCAAAGCCGGAGAGCGAGACGGAGTGACAAAACTCAGCACTGCCAGCGGGGACCACGCCGAAGGTAACGGACATCGATCGCCCACCCCAGCCGACTTGCCCGCTCCGGCACCATCGAGCGTGTCCCCGGAGGCGGCGCGCAGTTTCCGGTCGCAGCTGACGGTGGGCGAGGAAGTTGTCGACCCCGCGACGTGGGCGGGCTCGGTGCCCGAGGTGTCCGGGATCGCCCCGCGGGTGCGGATCGGTCGCAGCAAGTGGTTCAACCTGCTGTGGTTGCTGCCCATCGGCCTCCTCGTTCTGACCGTGGCCATCGCCGTGGCGAAGGGCCTACGCAATACCCCGTCGATGCAGGAGTTCATCACCGCCCACCCCGGCACCATCACCTCGGCCGCCGCAGTGGCGAATGCAGGCTTCCCGGCGTGGGTGGGGTGGGCGCACTTCTTCAACCTGTTTCTGATGATCTTCATCGTCCGCTCAGGAATCCAGATCCTCACCGACCACCCCCGGCTGTACTGGACCCGGCACTCCACACCGGGCAAAGACTGGTTCCGCATCCAGAAACCGGTCCCCACCGATCCACTGTGGACGGCGAAGAAGGACTCCATCAGCCTGCCCGGGCAGGTCGGTCTGCCCGGGATCCGACACTCCATCGGGCTGGCCCGTTGGTGGCATCTGGGTATCGACACGCTGTGGTTGCTCAACGGTGCGGTGTTCTACGTGTTGCTGTTCACCACCGGGCAGTGGCGCCACGTCGTGCCCACCAGTTGGGCGGTGCTCCCCAACGCCGTCTCGGTGCTCATCCAGTACCTGTCGCTGAACTGGCCGACCGACGACAACGCCTGGGTCGCCTACAACGGCCTGCAGTTGATCGCCTACTTCCTCACGGTCTTCGTTGCCGCTCCCCTGGCGCTGATCACCGGTCTGGGCATGTCCCCGGCGCTGTCCACCCGGTTCCGGCCGATCAGCAAGGTGTTCAGCATCCAGCTGGCCCGGTCCCTGCACTTCCTGGTGCTGTGCTACTTCCTGGTGTTCATCGTGATTCACGTCGCTCTGGTGTTCACCACGGGCATGTTGCGCAACCTCAACCACATCTTCGTCGCCAGCGACTCCGGTAACTGGGTCGGTTTCGGGATCTTCGCCGCAGCGATGGTTGTTTGTATCGTTGGCTGGGTGGCGGCCACCCCGTTCACCCTGCGCCACCCCCGGGTGGTGCAACGCGTCGGCTACGCCCTGGTCGGCCCGGTCCAGCGGCTGTTCGAGCACGTGGACGCCAAGCCCGGGGAGTACACCGAGAAGGACATCTCCCCCTACTTCTGGCACAACGGCCAATACCCCGACTCGGCGGAGTACACGGCGTTGTTCGAGGGAAACTTCGCCGACTACCGACTGCGGATCAACGGGCTGGTCGAGCACCCAGTCGAGCTGGACCTGCTCCAGCTCCGCGCCATGCCCCACCACGAGCAGATCACCCAACACTTCTGCATCCAAGGCTGGTCGGGCATCGCCAAGTGGGGTGGGGTGTCGATGCAGTCCATCATGGACCTCGTCCAGCCCAAGCCCGAGGCGAAGTGGGTGGTGTTCTACTCCCTCGGCGACGGGCCTGACCAGGGCATCTACTACGACGCCCACCCCATCGAGCAGATGAGCAACCACCTCACCATGCTGGCCTACGACATGAACGACGAGCCACTGTCCTTCGGGCACGGCGCCCCCTTGCGGCTGCGCAACGAGATCCAGCTCGGCTTCAAGCTGGTCAAGTGGATCAAGGGCGTGGAGTTCGTCGAACGCTTCTCCGAGGTCGGCGGCGGGCACGGCGGCTACAACGAGGACCACGAGTTCTTCGGCTACCGCCAATCCATCTAGCAGTCAAAGGTAGACATCATGAGCGACAACAGTTTCGGCGCACGCAGCACACTAACGGTGGGCGATGAGTCCTATGTCATCTACCGCCTGGACGCCCTCGCCGGCACGGCCCGGCTGCCCTACAGCCTCAAGGTGCTGCTGGAGAACCTGCTGCGCCACGAGGATGGGCACCTGGTCACCACCGACCAGATTGAGGCCCTCGCCGGGTGGAAACCGCAGGAGGTCAGTAGCACCGAGGTCCAGTTCGCCCCGGCCCGGGTGCTGATGCAGGACTTCACCGGGGTGCCCTGTGTGGTCGACCTGGTGGCGATGCGGGACGCGATGACCGCCCTGGGGGGCGATCCCGGCACGATCAACCCGCTGATCCCGACGGAGCTGGTCATCGATCACTCGGTGATCGCCGACGTCTTCGCCCGACCCGATGCCTACCGTGTCAACGCCGACCTGGAGTTTTCCCGCAACAAGGAGCGCTACCAGCTGCTGCGGTGGGCTCAGCAGGCCTTCGACGACTTCCAGGTCGTCCCGCCGGATACCGGCATCTGCCACCAGGTGAATCTCGAATACCTGGCCCGGGTCGTGTTCACCCGACAATCGCCCGACGGCCTGCTCGCCTACCCGGACACCCTGGTCGGCACCGACTCGCACACCCCGATGGTCAACGGCCTCGGGGTGCTCGGCTGGGGGGTCGGCGGGATCGAGGCAGAGGCGGCGATGCTCGGTCAGCCGATGAGCATGCTGATCCCCCAGGTGCTCGGCTTCAAGCTCACCGGGTCCCTCCCGGAGGGCACCACTGCCACCGACCTGGTGCTGACCATCGCCGAGCTGCTCCGCAAGACCGGGGTCGTCGGCATGTTCGTCGAGTTCTACGGCCCGGGCGTGGCCAACGTGCCGCTGGCCAACCGGGCCACCATCGGCAACATGAGCCCCGAATACGGTTCGACCTGCGCCATCTTCCCCATCGACGACGAGACCTTGAACTACCTGCGCCTGACCGGGCGCACCGAACACCAGATCCAGCTGGTACAGGCCTACGCCACCGAACAGGGCATGTGGCACGACCCCGAGCAGGAGCCGACCTACAGCCAGACCGTGGAGCTGGACCTGGCCACGGTGGCGCCGTCAATCGCCGGGCCCAAACGCCCGCAGGACCGCATCCCGCTGGCGGTCGCCCCGCACGCGGTCGGGTCTCTGCTGGCGGGCAACCCCCAATCGGCAGCGCTACAGGCCGGGCTGGACGAGGCCGGTGCCGAGTCGTTTCCCGCCAGCGACCCCATCGCGATTGACCACGACCGCGACGTCGACGGGCCCGCGGCCCCGTGCCGCTGCGGCGAGGCGCACGAGTGGCCCTCGAACCCGGTGCCGGTCAGCCTGGCCGACAGAGCCTCAGCGGAGGTGGATCATGGGCACGTCGTCATCGCGGCCATCACCTCCTGCACCAACACCTCCAACCCGACGGTGATGATCGGCGCCGCCCTGCTGGCCAAGAAGGCGGTGGAAGCGGGGCTGAGCAGCAAGCCGTGGGTGAAGACCTCGCTGGCCCCGGGATCACGCGTGGTCACCGATTACTACGACCGTGCCGGGCTGACCCCCTACCTGGACAAGCTCGGCTTCGGCCTGGTCGGTTATGGCTGCACCACCTGCATCGGCAACTCCGGTCCGCTCATCCCGGCGATCAGCGCCGCGGTCACCGGCCACGACCTGACCGTGTGCTCGATCCTGTCCGGCAACCGCAACTTCGAGGGCCGCATCCACCCCGAAGTGAAGATGAACTTCCTGACCTCCCCGCCGCTGGTCATCGCCTACGCACTGACCGGCACCATGCTGGCCGACATCCTCCGCGACCCCCTCGGCCACGGCGCCGACGGCACCCCGGTGTACCTGCGCGACATTTGGCCGAGCACGCAGGAGGTCCAGGCCGTGATCGAGGAGTGCGTGCGCTCGGAGATGTACACCCGCGACTACGCCGACGTGTTCGCCGGCGACGAGCACTGGCGCAGCCTCGACGTCGCCGCCGGGCAGATCTTCGCCTGGGACGAGGACTCCACGTACGTGCGCCGCCCCCCGTACTTCGATGGCATGCAACGCGAGCCCGCTCCCATCGCCGACATCACCGGCGCCCGGGTGCTCGCCGTCCTCGGGGACTCGGTGACCACCGACCACATCTCCCCCGCAGGCGCCATCAAGGCCGACTCCCCGGCCGGGGCCTACCTGCAAGAGCACGGAATCGTGCCGAAGGACTTCAACTCCTACGGGTCCCGCCGCGGCAACCACGACGTGATGATCCGCGGCACCTTCGCCAACGTCCGGCTGCGCAACCAACTGGCACCGGGCACCGAAGGAGGCGTCACCCGCCACCTGCCCGACGGGCAGACCATGCCCATCTTCGACGCCGCCGCTCGCTACGCCGACGACAAGGTGCCGTTGGTCATTCTCGCCGGCGCCGAGTACGGGTCGGGCTCGTCCCGCGACTGGGCGGCCAAGGGCACGCTGCTGCTCGGGGTCAAGGCCGTGCTGGCTACCTCGTTCGAACGGATCCACCGCTCCAACCTCATCGGCATGGGGGTGTTGCCTCTGCAGTTCGCAGCCGCAGACTCCGTTGAGAGTCTCGGGCTGACCGGCGAGGAGGAGTACGCGATCACCGGGCTCACCGCGAACGGCCAGAGCGGGCCGCTACCGAGAGAGGTCACCGTCCGGGCCACCAGCGCTGACGGCGCCACCCGGGAGTTCACCACCACCGTGCGCATCGACACCCCAGCCGAGGCCGGTTACTACCGCCACGGCGGCATCCTGCAGTACGTGCTGCGCCAGCTGCTCGAGCGATGATCATGGGTCGAGGCGAGCACGCTGTCGATCAGCGACCGAGGTGAGGAGCTGGCCAACCCCAGCGGCCACCGGTCCCCCAACCGGGCCAGGGCCTCCAGTGCGCCGGAAATGAGCGGCAGGCCCTCGGCTTATCGGTGGGCCATCCGCTCCACCACCGCGGCGGCCAGCGCCCGCCGCACTCAGCCACATAGGTTCGGCGCACCTGCTCCCACACCGGCTCGGAGTCGTGGGTTCATCGATCTATCATGTGATGTGCATCATAAGAAGCTGCTGGCTTCGCGTTCGTCCGCGGGCGAGGACTTCGCCTCCGACCTGCGCCGCAACGGGGGCATGCCCTCGATGGTGGAGCCCGGCGCGTTCACGGTCGGCACCGGTCTGGCGCTGAGTCTCGACCCCACCCCCACCAGAGTCTTTAGGCCCATCTACCGGCCTCCCCCGATTCAGGGCTTCTTAGCGATGAAGGCGGTGAGGGTGCCGCGGGCGGCCTTCGACGCGGCGGGACCCCCGCCCGGGCCGCGCAGGACGTAGGCGGCCGCGACCGCCACCAGGGTGCCGGCCACCGGGCCGAGCAGATAGATCCACAACCACCGACATCGCCGCGGACGACGTCCGGGCCGAACGAGCGAGCCGGGTTCATCGAGGCGCCACTGACCGGGCTGGCCCACAACCCGGCCAGCACGATGTAGGCGCCGACCCCGAATCCGGACAGCGAACCAATGTTCTGTGCGGTGGAGGCGGTACCCAGAATGACACTGACCAAACCCAGGGTGAGCAGGCCCTCCACGACAACGGCCTGGGTGGCACCGAACCCCGGGCCGGGCACGGTCGCCCCCACCTGCCCTGCGGTGCCGAACGTGGCGCGCAGCACGAGGCACGCCAGCGTGGCGCCGACGAGCTGGGCCAGGACGTAGCCGGGGACTCGGCGCCACTCGAAGTCTCGGCGCAGCGCGAACGCCACGCTCACCACCGGATTCAGGTGCGCACCCGAGACGGCGCCCATGAACAAGATGACGGCCAGCACCGTCAAACCCGGTGCGGTCACGGCCGCGGCCCGACCGATGCCACCCTGGGTGCGGGCATCCAGCACCGCGGCACCGGCACCGGCCAGCACCAGCAGGAACGTGCCGAACAGCTCGCTGAACAGCCGGCGCCATTCGTTGGACAGATTATCGAAATCCCGCGCCCAGATCGGTTGCCGCACCATCAACTCTGCCCGGCGGGTCAGCTGTTCTGGTCGCACCACCAACTCGACTTGCTCAGGTTCACCCCGTCCGGGCCCGGAGTCGACGCCGGATCGAGGGTTCATTGTCTGGTGAGCTGTGTGATCGAGGGCAACATGACGGCTTCCGTCCGAGCTATTGCTCATCCGCAGGCGCGGGAGCAGGTGCAGGTGCGTGCGGCGCGGCGGGATCGCCGATCGGCTCCCTCACGGTAGCGGTCTCGGCTCACCCAGCACCTGGTGCGCCTGTTCCGCGCCGGCGCCGGGACCGCCGTCGTGGGCGAGGCGCCGGCGCCGGACGGCCGTCCTGACCTGTTCTCCACGGCCCGGTCGGAGACCGACGGTGGACACCTGGTGCCGCACCAACTGCCTAAGCGGCCACGCCAACGGCGAAGGCACGCCACAGCTCACAAAGTGACGGCCGAACGACCCGGATCGAGGACGTCGATACCGGCCTCTGCCCACGCCTCCCGTAGCGCCGCGGCGCCCCGCAGTCGCACCCAGGCGGCCTCCGTACCGGTGACCGGCACCGCCGCCAGGAAGACCACGGCGTCCATTTCTGCCCCGAGCCCCAACGCCGGTATGGCGCTGGGTTGCAGTACGACAGCGGTGAAGGCCGCGCCGGGCCACAGTGGTTCCTGTAGATCTACCAGCGAGTCTTCCTGCAGCACAAGACCTTCGACGGTGGGCGTCGCGGCGAGGATGGCCATGGACCGCAACACGCCGTCGACACCGCCGCGTACGGCGAGGACCAGCTCTGCGCGCGGACCCTGCACCGCGTCGGTCAGCATCGCTTCGGGGTCGCCCATGGGGTGGCGCGAGCACCCCAGCGTCACGTAGTGCACCACCCGCTCGGCGTCCGGGCCGAAGCGCAGCACGTCCACCGCCGGCGTTCCCACAAAGGTGACCGAGGCGCGCACCGGAGCGGGGCCACCGATGGCGTCGCTCAGATGCGTTTCGACCGCACCGAGCACGTCAGGCATCGCACATCCAACCGATCACACGCATTCAGCCGGCGTTGCCCATGGACAGCTTGGACAACAGGTCACGCGCCTGCTCCGCACTGCGCGGCTCGCACAACACGTCGTAACGGTTGGCCACCAGTTGCATGCTGGAGGAGAAGTCGCGTTGTCCGCGGGTGGCGCCATAGGTGAGCGCGCCGGAAATCGTGCCGAACACAACGCCCACCACGATGCCGGTGAGCAGCGGTCCCGCAAGGCCGCCTTGCCCGAACAGGCTCAGCAACAGCCCCACGAAGACGCCGAGCCACGCACCGGACACCGCGCCGGCTCCCAGCACCTTGCCCCAGGTGAGCCGGCCGAGCACCCGCTCCACCTGCATCAGATCGACCCCCACGATGGTGACGTCCTGCACCGAGAACTCCCGGTCGGAAAGGAAGTCCACCGCGCGTTGCGCCTCGGCATAGGCGGGGTACGACCCGATCGGCCAGCCGGTCGGCGGCGTCGGGGTGGCGAGCCGCTTGCCTTGGTTGGACATGCCCGGGTTCGACAGGGGGCTGGTCATCAGTTCAGCTCCTTCAACGCGTTGGGGTCACGGACTTGTCTTTACAACGCCCGTTGGGTCCGATTCGTGCCCCTGTTCAGCTGCGCGCCTTGTACTCGCGCAGCAGCCCACGGCTGATAATCGTCTTCTGGATCTCGCTGGTGCCCTCGCCGATGAGCAGGAACGGCGCCTCGCGCATGAGCCGCTCGATCTCGTACTCCTTGGAGTACCCGTAACCGCCGTGGATGCGAAAGCTCTGGGTGGTGACTTCGGCGCAGTACTCGCTGGCCAGCATCTTGGCCATGCCGGCCTCCACGTCATTGCGCTGGCCCATGTCCTTCAGGCGCGCGGCGTTGACCATCATCATGTGGCTGGCCTCGACCTTGGTGGCCATCTCGGCCAGTTGGAAGGCGATGGCCTGGTGCTGGGCGATCGGTTTGCCGAAGGTCTCCCGCTGCTGCGCGTAGGCGATGGCCAACTCGAAGGCCCGGATGGAGATGCCGCAGGCGCGCGCGGCGACGTTGACCCGACCGACCTCGACACCGTCCATCATGTGCCCGAAGCCCTTGCCCGGCGCGCCACCGAGGATGTCGCTCGCCTTGGCCTGGTAGCCGTCGAACACCAGCTCCGTGGTGTCCACGCCCTTGTAGCCCATCTTCTCCAACTTGCCGGGGATGGTCAGGCCCGGCTTGACCTCGCCGAAGCCCGATGGCTTCTCGATGAGGAAGGTGGTGAGGTTCTGGTACGGCTTGTCTGCTCCTTCGTCCGTCTTCACCAGTGCCGCGATCAACGTGGAACTGCCACCGTTGGTCAGCCACATCTTCGCGCCGTTGACGGTGTAGTCGCCGTCGGCACCCTTGACGGCCTTGGTGCGGATGGCGGCGACGTCGGAACCCAGGCCCGGCTCGGACATGGAAAACGCGCCACGCACCTCCCCGGTGGCCATCCGGGGCAGGTAGTACTCCTTCTGCTCTTGGGTGCCGTGCTGAATGAGCATGTAGGCCACGATGAAGTGCGTGTTGATCACACCGGAGACGCTCATCCAGCCGCGGGCGACCTCCTCGACCACCAGCACGTAGGTCAGCAGCGACTCGCCGAGGCCGCCGAACTCCTCCGGGATCATCAGGCCGAACAGCCCCATCTCCTTCATGCCGTCGACGATCTCTTGCGGGTAAGTGTCCGCGTGCTCCAACTCCTGTGCGCGCGGAATGATCTCCTTGTCCACAAAGGTCCGGACGGTGGACAGGATCTCCTGCTGGACCTCGGTGAGGTTCGCGGTCTGCGCGAGACGAGCCATGACGAACACCTTTCAAACCGGCTGTTGTTACCGGCAAGTATGGCGACTCTGCCCCACCGGGGTGACACCAGGTACTCTGCCGGATTGGGAGCTCTGGCGTATTTGTCCGCTGCCGTGTGGAATCATCCGATGCGTCCGTACAGGCGGAGTCGAGGTGACCATCGCCTATTCGCTGCCCACCTGGAGCGCCCATGCAATCGCTGTTCCGCACCTTGCTCGCCCTCGGTCTCGGACTCTCGCCGCTGGTCGTGACGCAACTGCTCAGCGCTCCGACGACGAGCGCCCAGGGCTCGACACCACCAGCGGCGCTCATCGTGCTGGACGCGTCCGGGTCGATGGCGGCACCGGGCCCAGGAGGCACCCGGTTGATCGACCAGGCGCGCGGAGCCGTCAGCAGCACGGTTTCCGCCCTGCCCGCGGGTGCGCAGGTCGGGCTGCGGGTCTACGGATCGCAGGTGAGTAGCGACGCGGCGCAGAAGGTGCCCGGCTGTCAAGACAGCAAGCTGCTGGTCCCCGTCGGCCCGCTGAACGTCGGAGCGATGAACGCGGCGGTGCAGAGCGTGCAGCCTAACGGCTGGACGCCGATCGGTCTGGCCTTACAGCAGGGAGCGAAGGACCTGCCCACCACCGGTCCGCGGACCATCGTGCAGGTCTCCGACGGCCTGGACACCTGTGGGCCCCCGGACCCGTGCGAGGTCGCCAAGCGGCTCAACGCCCAGGGCGTGCCGGTGAAGGTGGAGACCATCGGCTTCAACCTGCCCGCCGGCGACTCAGCGCGCGGCCAGCTGCAGTGCATCGCCGGGGCCACCGGTGGCGAGTACCGCGACGCCGCTGATGCAGCGCAGCTTGCCTCGGCCCTACAGACGTCCTCGCAGCGAGCGTTACGCGGGTTCAACGCCGCAGGCACCGCCACCGCAGGGACCACCTCCCCCGTCGACGCGCCGTTCCTCGCGGCCGCGGGCACCGCATCCAGTGACACGATCGCCCCCGGCCAAACCAAGTACTACGCGCTCGGGGTCAAGCCCGGCGATCGTCCGATGACCTCCACCACCGTGGGCAACGACCAGCCAGGGGTGGTGCCACCGAAGGCATGCAAGGCGACACTGCGCACCGACTTGGTGGGGCGCACCCTCTCCTCGGCCAAGTCAGACTACGAGTCCTTCGACGGTCGAGAGTCGGTGACGGTGGGCAATGCGCTGCCGGCGAGTTACTCCGTGGTGACACCGCTGAGTCCCGATGGATCCTCCACCTACCCGGCAGGGGTGTGGTATTTGCAGGTGGAGCTGAAGCCCGGCTCCTGCACTTCGGGTGAGCCACCGCTGCCGGTGCGCGGCTACCAGCTCCAAGTGAGTGCGCGCGGCGCCACCGTGGCTCAGCCGCTGACCACGACCGCGATGACGGCCGGGACCGCCTCCACCAACGCACCGACACTCACCTCCCAGGCTCCGGTCAAGGACACCCTTCGAGTGGGCGAGACAGCGTGGTTCGCGGTGGACGTCCCGGCGGGCTCACGGGTCGAGGCCACCGCAGTCGTCGGGGGTGAGCCGACCGCGATCGCGAATGCATGCTCCGCGACGGGCGCGCTCAAACTCACCAACGCCGGCGGGGACAGCGTCGACAGCAGCGGCGTCAGCTTCGACGGACGTGAGGCCAAAGGGGCAAGTGCGCACAGCAGCCCCTCCTACGCGGTAGGTGACGCGGCCGCGAAATACAGCAGCATCGCCGAGGCCGGCAAGTACTTCGTCACTGTGAACCTGAAACAAGACACCTCCTGCACCGGCAAGGTCCCCATCAGCGATGCGGAGTACCCCATCCGCATCATGGCCAACGTGGCGCCGTTCGTGGCCAAGGCGAGCAAGACCCCGACGCCGAGTGCCTCCCCCACAACCACCGAGGCCGCACCCCCCACCGCCGACAGCGGCACCAGTCCTTGGGTCTGGGTCGGCCTCGGGGTGGTGGTCCTAGGCGCCGCGGTCATCGCCATGCTCGTGGTGCTCACCAAACGCAACCGCGCGGGCCGTACTGCTCCATCCAATCCGCGGTTTTGACGTGTGCGGGGCAAGCCTGTTCCACTGAGCCCATGAGTTACCCCGATGACCCCAACAGAGTGCGGTTCAACAAGGGCGAATCCGCGCCCGTCGAGCTGCCGTATCAGGGGTACACGGAGCCGCAGTACCTCGATCCGTACACCGGCCAGCCCACGTACGGGGGGACACAGCAGCCGCAGTACGGGGAGCAGCCGTACGGCGTCTCGCCTTATCCGGCGCAGGGCTATCAGCAATACGGGGCCCAGCCGTATCCCGCTCAGCCCTACGGTCAGGGCTATCCCGCGGCGCCCAATACGAACGGAATGGCGATCGGTGCCCTGGTGGCCTCGATTGCGGGCACGGCTGTCTGCGGCATCGGCTCGATCGTTGGGATAATTCTCGGATACATCGCCCTGAATCAAATTAAGCGGACGGGTGAGCAAGGCCGCGGAATGGCGGTCGCGGGGATCATCATCGGCTACGTGATCGTCGCGCTCGTCGTCCTCTACATCGTTGTCGTGGTGATCATCGCAACCTCGAGTTCGCGATGACCATCACCACCATCTGACATGCCGCAATCGATGCGGCACGTACCTTTGACGCTGACGGCACAGTCTGCTCGACTGTGCACATGAGCCACCCCCACAATCCGAACGAACCACCACCGGGTTGGGGCGGCCCGATGCCACTCGCGCAGCCGTATCTAGCCCAGCAGCAACCAAACCCCTACGCGCACGCCCCCTACCCTGCACAGCAGTACGAGGGGCATCCGACCCAGGGCTACACACCCGGCTATCCCCCGGCCAAGACGAACGCTCTGGCACTGGGTGCGCTGATCACCTCACTGGCCGGGACATTCCTGTGTGTCGTGTGCACCTTTATTTTCCCCATTGGCGGCATCCTCGGGATCGTCGGCGCCATCCTCGGCCACGTCTCACGCGGTCAAGTAAAGAGGACGGGCGAGCGAGGCGCCAGCATGGCACTTGCTGCGGTGATCGTCGGGTGGGTTGTGACCGGTCTTTACATCGTGTTCGTCGTCCTCGTGGTCGGCCTCCTCGTCGTCTTCGTCAACTCATCGTCCCTATGACCGCCGGCAAGGCCCAGCTCGACGCCGTGCTGCGCAAAGCGGCGGCGGTGTGGGTGCAGCCGATCGGCTTCCCGAGTCGCCTGGTCTGGGCGTTGTGGCCCAGCCGAGCTCCGTATGCGGGCTCTCTGCTGGTCGCCACCGGAGGGACCGATCAGGACGTCGAAGGCCTGAGCGACGGCGCGTCGTGCACCGTGGTGATCGCCGCGTCAGACAGCCGCAGCCGCCTGGCCGAGGTCGACTGCGTGGCGCAGCTGGTCGAGCCCGATGAAGCGACCACCGTGGCCCTGACGGCGGCCCGACGTAATGCACGGCCGAACTGGACCACGGTGTACCGGCTGCGGCTGGTCTAGCGGCGGCGCGGCAGGCTATAACCTGGTGACATGGCAGCGGTGAGCAAGGTTTTCGTCGCCCGGCTCGCCGGCTTGGCGGTGCTAGGGCCCGACGGTGAGACCATCGGGAGGGTGCGTGATGCGGTCTTGACCATGCGTCTGGCCCGCGAACAGCCGCGGGTACTGGGCCTGGTGGTCGAGCTCGCCACCCGACGCCGCATCTTCGTGCCCATGCTCAGGGTCACCGCCATTGAGCCGACGACCGTCACCCTGAACACCGGCAACGTCAGTCTGCGTCGCTTCGCGCAGCGGCCCACCGAGGTGCTGGTGCTGGCCCAGGTGCTCGACTCCAACGTGCAGGTCCGTGCGCCGGAGCTCACCGGCGCGGCGGTGGTCACCGACGTCGCCATCGAGTCCACCCGCACCCGCGACTGGGTGGTCAGCAAGGTGGCGGTTCGCCCGCTGCGTGCCCGCCTCGGCCGCCGCGGCGCGGTGACTGTGGTCGGCTTCGAAGAGGTCGACGGGTTGACCCCCTCCACCCTCTCGCAGCCCGGGCAGAGCACCGACCACCTGATGATCCAGTTCGAAAACATGCGCGCCGCCGATGTCGCCCATGCTCTGCGGGAGCTGCCGTCCAAGCGTCGCATGGAGGTGGCGGAAGCATTTGACGACGAGCGCCTGGCCGACGTGGTGCAGGAGCTGCCCGAGGAGAGCCAGACCGAGCTCTTGATGCACCTGAAGCTGGAGCGCGCCGCCGACGTGTTGGAGGCGATGGATCCCGATGACGCAGCCGACCTGCTCAGCGAGCTGCCGGAGAGCGAGGCGGAGGCGCTGTTGGGGCTGATGGACCCCGAGGAGTCCGAGCCCGTGCGCCGGCTGCTGCAGCACTCCCCAGACACCGCAGGCGGCATGATGACGCCGCAACCCCTGGTGCTCACGCCCAACGCCACGGTGGCCGAGGCCCTGGCCCGGGCCCGCAACCCCGACCTCACTCCCGCACTGGCCAGTATCGTCTTCGTCGTGCGCCCGCCCACGGCTACCCCGAGCGGCCGCTACCTGGGCTGTGTGCACCTGCAACGCCTGCTTCGGGAGCCGCCGGCAAGCCTGGTCAGCGGTGTGCTCGACTCCGGGCTACCGACCCTGGCGCCCCATTCCAGCCTCTCGGAGGTCACCCGATACTTCGCGACATACAACCTGGTGTGCGGGCCCGTCGTCGATGACGAGAACCACCTGCTCGGCGCGGTAGCCGTGGATGACCTGCTGGACCACCTGCTGCCCACCAACTGGCGGCTGACCGACAACGAGCCGGGCGTCGGCCTCATCGACGAGCGCAAGGGGCTGCGCCGTGCCTGACACCTCCGTCGCCCGCCAGCGCCTGGGCACTCCGCGTGGTCAACGCCGGTTCCAGTTCAACTTCAACCTCGACGCGGTCGGCCAGGTCAGCGAGCGGATCGCCCGCTTCCTCGGCACCGGCCGCTATCTGCTCATGCAGACCCTCATCGTCATCGTCTGGATTGCGATTAACGTGGCCGCGGTGGCCCTGCGCTTCGACCCCTACCCCTTCATTCTGCTGAACCTGGCGTTCTCCACCCAGGCGGCCTACGCGGCGCCGCTGATCCTGCTGGCGCAGAACCGGCAGGAGAACCGGGACCGGGTCTCGCTCGAGGAGGACCGCACGCGCGCGGAGCAGACCAAGGCGGACACCGAGTTTCTGGCCAGGGAGATCGCCTCGCTGCGCATCGCCGTCGGCGAGGTCGCCACCAGGGACTACCTGCGCCGCGAGCTGGAAGACCTCAAAGTGCTGTTGGTCGACCATGAGGGCGAAGCCCGCACCGCAGGCTGAGCGACCCTGGACCCACGACCACCAGCACGGCACCTACCATTGCGCTAGTGGAACCCACCGAAGCCGCCATCCGCACCGCGCTGTCCCGCGTGAACGACCCCGAGATCCACAAGCCCATCACCGAACTGGGCATGGTCAAGGGCATTGACATCGGCGACGCAGGTCGCGTAGAAGTCGGCATCTACCTGACGGTGGCCGGCTGCCCGATGCGTAACGAGATCACCACCCGAGTCAGCACCGCTGTCGCAGACGTCGCCGGAGTCGGTTCGGTACACGTCACACTGGACGTGATGGATGACGAGCAGCGCACCGCGCTGCGCAAGAGCCTGCGCGGCGACGCAGCCGACCCGATCATTCCCTTCGCCCAGCCCGGTTCCCTGACCAGGGTCTACGCCGTGGCGTCCGGCAAGGGCGGAGTCGGCAAGTCCAGCGTCACCGTGAACCTCGCCGCCGCGATGGCCGCCAAGGGCCTCTCGGTGGGAGTGCTGGACGCCGACATCTACGGCCACTCCATCCCTCGGATGATGGGCACCGACGCAACGCCGACGCAGGTCGAGAAGATGATCATGCCGCCGCAGGCGCACGGGGTGAAGCTGATCTCCATCGCCCAGTTCACTCCCGGCAACGCGCCGGTGGTGTGGCGTGGGCCAATGCTGCACCGTGCCCTGCAGCAGTTTCTCGCTGACGTGTTCTGGGGTGACCTGGACGTGCTGCTGCTCGACCTGCCGCCGGGTACCGGCGACATCGCCATCTCGGTGGCCCAGTTGGTCCCCGGTGCGGAGATCCTGGTGGTGACCACCCCACAGCAGGCGGCCGCAGAGGTGGCCGAACGCGCCGGTGCCATCGCATTGCAGACCCGGCAACGGCTGGTGGGTGTGGTGGAGAACATGTCCTGGCTGGAGCTGCCGGACGGTTCGCGGATGGATGTGTTCGGCTCCGGGGGCGGGGCCGCAGTGGCGGCGTCACTGAGCAAGGCGGTCGGCGCGGACGTGCCGTTGCTGGGTCAGATCCCGCTGGAGACGAAGGTCCGCGAGGCGGGCGACGCGGGGGTGCCCATTGTCCTCAGTGAACCTGACTCGCCGGCCGCGTTCGCGCTGCGTGCAGTGGCCGACAAGCTCACCGTCCGCTCGCGCGGACTCGCGGGTATGTCGCTGACCATCAACACCAGCCGAACCGCCTGAGGTCTCAGGTGGCGTCCGCGTCGAACGGCGGACGCTCACCGGGGGCCAGCGGCGCCGGAATGGTGTTCGGGTTCAGCGTCGGCTTGGTGAGCTGCACGGGCGTCTCGCTCGCGCTGCCACCGGACTTGATATCGTTGACGGACTTGGTGACGTCATCGCCCACCGACTTGGCGCCGAAGAGGAACGAGTCGTCGCCGTCGAGCAGATGCTTGGTGATGGCCGTGCGTGGGTTGAAGCCACGCAGCTGCTGCAGCTCGGCCAGCGGCTTGCGCAACTCGTCGAACTCCGGGCCCAGCTCGTCCTTGAGCTGATCGCGGGCGCCCGTGGCGTATTCACGCACCTGCTTGATGGTGCGAGCCAACCAGACCGCGGCAGAGGGCAGCCGCTCCGGACCGAGGATGAACAGCCCTGCGACCAAGAGGATGAGGAACTCTGCCCAACCGATGTTACCGAACACCGCCTCAGCGTACGGCCCTGCCCGTTCGGGCGCGCGTGCTGCCCGCTCAATCCGACTGGGGTGTCACCTGAATGTCGACCGTGTGCCCAGCGCGGACCACCTGCAGCGGGACGGGCGTGCCGATCGCCTGCTCCTGAATCGCCACGGTCAGCTCCTCTGCCCCAGCGATCGAACGCGCACCGACCTTGGTGATGACATCGCCCTCGGCGATGCCGGCCTTCGCTGCCGCACCCCCGGCCACCACATTGCCCACCGAGGCGCCGTCGGTGGAGCCGTCGGTCACCGAGCGGACGTTGATACCGATGGTTGGATGATGCGCGGCGCCGGTGCGGATGATTTCCTGCGCAACCTGGGTCACCTCGTCCACCGGGATGGCGAAACCGAGACCAATGGAACCGTTCGAGTCTTTACCCGAGGTCCTGATCGCCGAGTTGATGCCGATCACACGGCCCTGAGCGTCGACCAGCGGCCCACCCGAGTTTCCCGGGTTGATGGCCGCATCGGTTTGCAGTGCATCGATGACCGCGTCGGTGTCGCTGCCGTCTCCACTCAGGCTGACCGGCCGCTGCTTGGCGCTGATGATTCCGGTGGTGACGGTGCCCGCCAGCCCCAGTGGCGATCCGATGGCGACCACCGCGTCACCGACGTTGAGCTTGGCCGAGCTGCCGAGCTGCGCCACGGTGGGGTTCTTCACCGGTGCCCGCAGCACCGCCAGGTCGGTCTTGGTGTCGCGCCCGACAATCTGGGCGCGCTCCCGGCTGCCGTCCGAGAACGCCACGTCCAGAGTGGACCCGGAGGGCTTGGTGGCCGCCAAGGAGATCACATGGTTGTTGGTGACGATGTACCCGCCGCCGTCGATGACCACTCCCGACCCGGTGGCGAGCGTATCGCCGGCGCGCACCTGCACCGAGACCACCGAGGGAAGCACCGCCGCCGCGATGGATGCGACTCCGGTTGGCGGCACCGCCGTGTCTTTGGCCTGCGCAAGCGTCACGTCGGGGCTGGTCAGAGCAGTGTTGACCGCAGCCGTGCCGCGGCCGATGAGACCGCCGACCGCACCGACTGCCAGGGCCAACACCACGAGGAACACCAACGCTGTAGGCCGAACCCGTGAACCCAGCAGCAACTCGCGCACGCCCAGCTTCTCCGCCGGCGGCCGGTCGGCTGGATCAGCGTCCGCTTCCGCACTCAGCGCAGGCGGCCCCAGTCGGGCGCTACTGGTGACCTCGCGCCACGGGTCCGCGTCGGTCGCAGTGGCGTTGGACCCAGGCGCCGTCGCGGTGGGTTCCTGCGCACCCCGCTGCAAGCTGTGCGGCGCGCCGGGGGGCCTGCTGAAGGCTTCGGTCAGCTTGGGGTCCGGCGGTGCGGCGGTGCGCATCCGGGCGTCCGTCCGCCGCTGGTCAACGCGCGCAAACGAACCCGGCACATCCTGCGGGCGACCGAACGCCGCCGCTTGTCCCGGGTGGACGGCGGGCCGGGCCTGCGGTCGCGGCCGTAAGCGGGGTGGCTCGGTCATGGTCGGCGGCTACCCCTCGTGATGTCAGAGATGCTCAAGCTCAGAGTACGGCCAAGCGTGCCGCATCTACGGTGAAGCCGGCGTCTGCACGAGGCCTACCCGGGCCAACTCTAACTGGGTCGGCTCCGGGCTTCCCGTGCTGTGGGCCCCAGGGGCAGCGAACATCGCGCCGAAGGACACCAGTCGCGCATGGGGGGGGTCGGTGACAGCCACCACTTCCGCGCCGCGCTGGGGGGGAACGGCCGCCGCATGTGCGGGTTGTTCCGAAGTCGCCGGGTCGGGGACCGCGGCCATCGCCGCCAGGACACCCGCGGCGATGGCTGACACCGCGAGCACACCGAGGGGAAAGGAGCGTCTGGTGCGGGTTCGTGCGGCTGGCACAGTCTCTGCACCGTGCGCGCCGGCCGCAACTTCCGTAGGCAGCAGCGGGTTCGCTAGCAGCTCCTGGCCGAGTGCGCTGGTCTCTGGGATGCGGTAGAGCTGCCCGCGCAGAGCATCGGACATCGCGAAGGGGACAGCGGAGCGTACCGCCGTGCGCGCACACTGCTGGGCGTCGACGTCGGCGGCACACTCCAAGCACACGCTCAGGTGCGCAGCGGCTCGCTGGTAGGCCGTCATGCCCAGCTCGCCGTCGACGAAAGCCACGACAGCCTCGGTCGCGAGATGCTCCATGTCGCCGAAAGTAGTCCTCATCCGGTTACTGCCGAGTACGCACCGGTTCGGCCCTTGCTTTCCAGGCTCGCCCGCAAGGCCTGCCGACCACGGTGGATCCGGCTTCGCACCGTGCCCATCTTCACGCCCAGCGTTGCCCCGATCTCCTCGTACGACAGGCCTTCCACGTCGCACAGCACCACCGCCGCACGAAACTCCGGGGCTAGCGCGTCGAGTGCCTCCTGCAGGTCAGCGTCGAGGTGGGCGGCGGTAAACGCCTGCTCCGGGCTCGGTTCGTCGCCGGGCACGCGGTCGTAGTCCTCGGGCAGCGCCTCCATCCGAACCCGGTTGCGGCGACGCACCATGTCCAGGAACAGGTTCGTGGTGATGCGGTGCAACCATCCCTCGAACGTGCCCGGCTGGTAGCTCGATAGCGAGCGGAAGACCCGGATGAAGGTCTCCTGGGTGAGGTCGTCGGCGTCTTGCGCGTTACCGGAGAGCCGGTAGGCCAAGCGGTACACCCGGTCGGCATGCTGGCGGACGACCTCGTCCCAGGTGGGCATGACCCACTCGGCACCGTCGGCATCGAACACGGCCACGGGCGCGGGCTCACTCGTCGAAGCATGCTCGGCGGCGGGAATCATGGTGGTGGTTGCGGCCTCCTGGTCGGGACCGGCGTCGCGCGGTGCACGCCTGGTGTGCTGCACAACGTCTGCACGGGCTGGTCTTGTTCCACCTCAGCATGACCCAAGCCGGTATGACGACCATGAGAGCGAGCTGTGCGTCACCTGAGAGAGTTGGTCCCTTGCCTTGGCGATAGCCTGACGAGGTGACTGCGAGCGTTCCGGCCAATCCAGCAGAGCGCATCCTTGCGCACGTCGAGAGTGCGGTCGTCGAGGACGAGGTGCTGCACTCGGCGCGCGATCGCGCCAACGACCTCGGCGCCAAGCCCGTCACCGCATCCGTTGGGGCAACGCTGTCGTTCCTGGCGCGCGTGATGTCGGCCCGAACCGTCGTGGAGATCGGCACCGGAGCCGGGGTGAGCGGGCTGTGGTTACTGCGCGGCATGCGTTCGGACGGCGTGCTGACCACCATCGACATCGAGCCGGAACACCAGCGCGCAGCCAAGCAGACGTTCAACGACGCCGGGATCTCCGCGGGGCGGTTTCGGCTGATCAACGGTCGCGCGTTGGAGGTGCTGCCTCGCCTGACCGACGCCGGATACGACCTGGTGTTCGTCGACGCCGCCGCGGCCGATCATCCGCGTTACCTGAGCGAGGCTCTGCGGCTGCTCCGGCCTGGCGGTGCCGTGGTGCTGCACGGTTCGCTGGTCGGCGGGCGCATCAGCGATCCGGCGCAGCGCGATCCGGCAACAGCGGCTTTCCGCGAGACGGCACGAATGATCGCCGAGGACGAGCGGCTGGTTCCGCTGCTGCTGCCGCTGGGCGACGGGCTGCAAGCGGCTGCGTTGGCCGGCTAGTTCTCGACGCGTCAGTTCTCGACGCGCACGCCTTTGCCGACCACCACCACGCCGCCGGGACTGACGGTATAGCGCTGCCGGTCGCGCTCGTGGTCGACGCCGATGATGACTCCCGGCGCGACGGTGACATTTTTGTCCAGCACGGCTTTGCGGACCACGGCGCCGCCACCGATGCGCACGCCCGGCATGAGTACCCCGCCGTCCACCGTCGCGCCCTCCGCCACCAGTACGTCCGAGCTGAGCACGGAGTTGCGCACGGTGGCTCCGGAGATGATGCAGCCCTCCCCGACCATGGAGTCCTGCGCGAGACCACCGTGCACAAACTTGGCAGGCGGCAACATCTCGAACGCCGAGCGGATCGGCCAGCGCTGGTTGTAGAGGTTGAACACCGGGTGCACCGACACCAGGTCCATGTGCGCGTCGTAGAAGGCGTCCACGGTGCCGACGTCGCGCCAGTAGCCGCGGTCACGCTCGGTGGCGCCCGGCACCTCGTTGTCGGCGAAGTCGTACACATGGGCGATTCCGGCATCGACGAGCGCCGGGATGATGTCGCCGCCCATGTCGTGGTCGGACCCGTCCTGGGCGGCGTCGGAACGGATGGCGTCGAGCAGGACGTCCGTGCTGAACACGTAGTTGCCCATGGAGGCGAAGGTGACTTCCGGGTCGTCGGCGGTACTCGGCGGATCGGTGGGTTTCTCCAGAAAGCGGGTGATCTTGCCTTCGGCGTCGGCGTCGATGCAGCCGAAGGCGTGTGCCTCGCTGCGGGGGACCCGGATCCCGGCGACGGTGACGCCCGCACCGGAGGAGATGTGCCGGGCGACCATCTGTTCGGGGTCCATCCGGTACACGTGGTCGGCCCCAAAGACGACGACGTGTTCGGGGCGCTCGTCGTCCACGAGGTTCCAGGACTGGAAAATGGCGTCGGCGCTGCCGGTGTACCACCGGGGGCCGAGGCGCTGTTGGGCCGGCACGGGGGTGATGTATTCGCCGGTGAGGCCGGACAGCCGCCAGGTCTGGGAGATGTGCCGGTCCAGGGAATGCGACTTGTACTGGGTGAGCACGCAGATCCGCGTGTAGCCCGCGTTGACCATGTTGCTCAGCACGAAGTCGATCAGCCGGTAGGCGCCGCCGAACGGGACGGCAGGCTTCGCCCGGTCCGCGGTCAGGGGGTACAGACGTTTGCCCTCACCGCCGGCAAGGACGATACCGAGCACATTCGGGCGACTACGCACGCCATGAACCTATCGGCTCGCTCTGTACCCGGCCATACGATGATCGAACACGGCGCGTCGGGGGCTACCGTTCCTACTGTGCGAGTAGGCGTGCTGACCAAGGAATACCCACCGGAAATCTACGGCGGGGCTGGTGTGCACGTCACCGAGCTGGTTCGCCACCTGCGCCCGCTGTGCGAGGTGGACGTGCACTGCATCGGGGCGGACCGTCCCGATGCAGTTGCGTACCGCCCCGCGGTTGGACTGGTGGACGCCAACCCGGCGCTCGCCACCCTGTCCGCCGATCTGGCCATGGTGGCCGACCTCGACGCCGTCGATCTTGTGCATTCCCATACCTGGTACACCGGCATGGCCGGGCACGTCGCCGGCCTGCTGCACGGAGTGCCACACGTGCTCACGGCGCACTCACTGGAACCGCGACGGCCGTGGAAGGCCGAGCAGCTCGGTGGCGGCTACCGGGTGTCGTCCTGGGTTGAGCGCACCGCGGTGGAGCACGCCGACGCCGTCATCGCCGTCAGCGCTGGCATGCGCCTGGACGTGCTGGCGTGCTATCCGTCGTTGGACCCAGCGCGAGTACACGTGGTGCGCAACGGTATTGATCCGGATGCCTACCATCCCGGATCGGCAACCGCAGTGCTGAAGCGGCTCGGGGTCGACCCGGCGCGGCCGGTGGTGGTGTTCGTCGGGCGCATCACCCGGCAGAAGGGGGTCGGACACTTGGTGGCGGCAGCCCACCAGCTGGCCCCCGAGGTCCAGCTGGTGCTGTGCGCCGGGGCGCCGGACACGCCGGAGCTCGCCGCGGAGACCGAACAGGCCGTGCAGGAGCTCTCCGCGGCGCGTAGCGGGGTGTTCTGGGTGCGGCAGATGCTGCCGGCCAGCGAGGTCCGCGAACTACTCGCTGCCGCGACGGTGTTCGTCTGCCCTTCGGTGTATGAGCCACTGGGCATCGTGAACCTGGAAGCCATGGCCTGCGGCACCGCGGTTGTTGCCTCGGACGTCGGCGGGATTCCCGAGGTGGTCGATGACGGACGCACGGGGCTGTTGGTGCACTACGACGCGGCCGATCCGGAGTCCTTCCGCACCGGACTTGCCGCGGCCATCAACGCATTGGTCGCCGACCCCGCGCGGGCGGCGGCCATGGGTGCGGCCGGTCGCGAAAGGGCTGTCGCTGAGTTCTCCTGGGCGGAGGTCGCGCGCCAGACCGTGGACGTGTATGCCTCCGTGCTGCGCTGACGCTCGGCTTGTCCGGCGCAAGTGGTTGTGACCTCATCATCGTTCGGGCCGGTAGTCCGCGACCAGTACCGACGCCGTGACCAGTACAGGGTCCGGCAGTGCGGCGATGCGAGCGGCGCGAACGTCCGCGGTGGCGTGCCAGGCTGATGGCCCCATACCGACGAGCGCCTCAAGGGCGCGGTGGTCTACGGACATACGGAACTCCAGCGCGGTCCGGTCGCGCTCGGTGAACACGCCGTCCATGCTCTGGGCCAGGCGTTGCGGCTTGCGCTCGTCGACCTGCAGCAGGGCCAACGGCTCGACGAGCTCCTGCAGGTGGCGCACCGTGGGGGTGAGGACAACCAGTGCTCCTGTGGGACGGAGCACCCGACGCAACTCTGCCGTCCGGCGTGGCGCGAACACGCTGGTGGCCACATCAATGCAACCGTCCCGGATGGGGAGTTGCTGCCAGGTGTCGGCCAGCACCGATCCTGCCCGCGGGTGCGCATGGGCAGCCCGCCGAGCCGCGGCTTTGGAGGCGTCCAGGGCAATCCCCGCGGCCTGGGGCGATTGATCCAACACCGCGGAGAGGTAGTGCCCGGTTCCCGCCCCGACGTCGAGCACGGTGCCGACTGCTGGGTCTACCCGCTCCGCGAGTGCGTGCATCAGGGGCGCATAATGCCCCGAGTCCAAGAACTGCACGCGAGCCGAGACCATGCCGACGGTGTCACCTGCTGCGGCAGCGCCGGCCCCGCCCAGCAGACTGACGTACCCCTGCCGTGCGATGTCAAAGCCGTGGTTGTTCGAGCACCGCAGCGCTGCGTCCAACTGGGTGAGCCCCCGTCTGCAGTGCGGGCAGGCAAGCAGGTCTACTACATCACCGAGCACGTAGTCAGTGTCTCAACTGACGCGGCGAGTCTTCGACGCCGCCCTGGCGCCGCTGGCCGCGCCGGGACGGCTACGCGCCGCAGGGGCGGAGGCGCTGTCTGCGCAGCGGAAGTTGGCGGCGGTGGCGGAGTTGGATCGGCGGCGTCGGTCGGGCGAGGAGCGGTTGGGGCATGCCTGTTCGGAGACCGGGGAGTTTGTGGTCGCCGAGGTCGGGGTGGCGCTGACCCGCTGAGGAAGCGAACCAGCTTTGCCCGACTCACCCTGGTGAGATACGGAACAGGACAGTAGTTCCGAGTGTCGATCTCAGATTTCGGCCTGGTCGGGAGTGAGCTTCGCGAGCACCGCACGCATCCGGACAGGTCGTTTGTAGGAGCGATAAGCGTGGTGGCCGCCCTGGGCGAGATACACGAGGGAGAGAAACACCAGAGTGCCAGAGTGCTGACGAAGGTTGGCGACCGCGAAAGTGATGGCCACTGCAACTACTACCGCGGCACCCGCGCCCAGTTTCCAGATCGGGGTGGGTACGCGGTCGAGCTGGTGTTGGGCGTAGTCGCGGGCGGCAGGGCGCAGACTCGGCTGGATTCCCCACCCTGAGTCCACGCCCGGATCGACCATTCGCATGACCACCCGGGCGTCGGAGGTGGACAGGTCATGCAGCTCAGCGAGACGCTGCCGCTCACGCCGACGATCCGACCACTGCGTCACCACGAGCGGAAGAACCAGCACCACCGCGACGAGCAACAGACTGAGCAGAACTGTGAGTCTAAAGTTTCCGAGAACGGCCAACAGCAGGATCGCTGCCGATACGACCGCCAGCCCTTCGACCAGCAGATCCCTTCCCCACCTCGCCATGAAGCCACCGTAAACCGAAGAGCCTTCGACGACACAGCTTTGCCCGGCAACTGACGCTCAACGACATGAGATGTCTGACCTCCGGCGACGAGGCCCCGAAGGCAATGTGCGTGAACGGTGTCGGAAAGTATCCGCGGCGGACGACTATCAGGACATGAGTGGCATCTCGAGCGCACCGACGGCGGCAGGCACAGCCCTGTTGGCGTTGTATGACGATGCGGTGCCGCACGTCTACGGGTACCTCCTCGCCCGATGCGGCGGTCGGGCACTGGCCGAGGATCTCACCTCGGAGACCTTCCTGGCCGCGGTGGAGGCAGCGCGGAGATCGACCGTGGAACCGCGCACTGCTGCTCCGATGACACTGCCCTGGTTGATCGGCATTGCCCGGCACAAGTTGGCCGATCACTGGCGCAGGGAGATTCGCGAACAGAAGCGACAGGGCGTGGTAGCGGTCGACCTCGGCAATGTTCCCATCGACGACCCGTGGGACACCCATCTGGATCGGCTGCTGGCCCACGCAACGCTGCACGAGCTGATCCCCGTCCACCACGAGGTCCTGAGCCTGCGGTACGTCGATGACCTCAGCGTGGCCCAGTGCGCCGCCGCCATGAACCGCACCGTGCACGCCACCGAGGCGTTGCTGGTGCGGGCTCGCAAGGCGTTCCGCGCCGCCTACACACCGAATGCCGACGGCGCCAACACCTACCCCAAGCGCACCACCCGAGAGGAGGGACACCGTGGCTGACCCGCTGGACATCCTGTACACACCCGTAAAAGCGGTGCCCCCAGACCCCGAGTTCACCGCCGCACTGCGCCAACGCCTACAGCGCGCGCTCCAACTGCCCGAAGGAGTCGTCATGACCGATCTCGCGAACCTCGACCTTGCCCCGGCAACCACCGCACCAGCGAATTCCGGGGCGTTCCCGCGCCCTGGCGCCCTGCCCTACCTCGCCGTCCGAGGCGCCCGGGCAGCGATCGACTTCTACGTCACCGCGTTCGGCGCACGCCAGCTCGGCGAGCCCGTCGTGATGCCCGACGGCCGCATCGGCCATTGTGAGCTGCACCTGGGTGGCGGCGTCATCTACCTGGCCGAGGAGCACCCCGAGCTGGGGTTGATGGCGCCGCCGGCGGGCAGCGTGTCCGTCTCCCTCATGCTGCCGGTGCCAGACACCGATGCGACGCTAGATCGTGCGCGCGCGGCCGGCGCGACGGTGGAGCAGGCACCGGCCAACAACTACGGACGACGGGGCGCCACCCTGATCGACCCGTTCGGACACCGCTGGATGCTGAGCGCACCGCTCATCGCTGGTGCCGACGAGCCGATACGGCACGGCGACCTCGGCTAC
>JAABUM010001342.1_pt1 | contig 37210 bp, 27 predicted proteins | sample 5559161 | NCBI WGS metagenome assembly JAABUM01 (sample SAMN10711868, study PRJNA513369) | rock metagenome | isolation source: Antarctica rocks | place: Antarctica: Victoria Land, Siegfried Peak nord
ACAGCTTCAGCTTTCTTCTTTATAATATACTTACATATAGGTAGAGGTTTATACTACGGATCATACAAAGCTCCTAGAACATTAGTTTGAACTATTGGTACAGTGATCTTTATTTTAATGATGGCTACAGCATTCCTGGGTTATATACATAGCCCAAAATGATTTAATTTAAAACTTTTTACAAGTATTATTCTTTTTATCTATAATAATCTAACTATAATATCTAATTTCTCGTCTTTCTTATTTATAGTCAGTATTGTTGTTTTTTATTTAAATAATTTTAAATTATCAAGTTCTAATTACATAAAATATTTACAATTCTTTTCTTTTAGCAGTGTTATAGTAGTAATAATGTTATTAATACTTGATTCATTTTCTTTTGATTTACTATGTATAAATTATAAACACGGTGTGAATTTACATGGACATGTAAATGTTACTAAAGAGGCTGCGCAAGAATTATCCAAAGGTATGAGTACAATAGGAAGCCAGTTAGGTTTAGGTGCTACAATGGTAGGTCTGGGTACTGCAGTTGGTAAAGTTATAGCTAAGTCTGGTATGCCTCCTCTACAAAAAGCAGGAATTGTTGTAGGTGGTGCAGTATTAAGCGGATATGCACACTCATCTATTAGTAGTATTAACAGAAATAATATTAAATTAGAAAATAATGAATCTGCCACTAATGAAAACATAGGTTCTAATATAAGTAAATTTATGGGTGATTCTTCTTATAGTCCTTTAGAAACATTATTATCTAACCTAGAGGGTATAAGTATTACTTGTTTATCTTTAATATCTATTTTAATTATACAAATAATATTTAAATTATATTTAAAAGATAATATAAAACTAAAATTTTCAAATATATTAGGTATATCTAATAATAGTAAATTAGAGTATTATGTTAACAAAATAATATCTTTAAATAAAAAAATGAGTACTATATACATATGACTAATCTTAATTTTTGTTATTATAGGTTTATGTCTTTCAATATATGTTAGTTCTGAATTATTAAATAATATAGATAATTACATAATAGTCCATAATAATATAAAAAAGTAAAAGTTAATAAACTTTTTATGGTAACTAACAAGTCAATGCAAATAAATAATAACAAATATTTGCATAATATACAACAAATAAGATATAATACTACTATTTGTTATAATAATAATTTACTAGGTATATTTTTAGAAGAAAATAATTTACAACCTGTACAAGTTTATAAAGATTTACATTTAAATGAAACAAAAAGGATTATATTAGAAAATACTAAAGATCTTAGTGGTATATATCTTATATTTAATAATATAAGTGGAGATTATTATATAGGATCAGCATCCACAGGCAGATTTTATGCTAGATTTTCTAATCACTTATTGTACTTTAAAGGTAGTAAAATAGTAAAACATGCTGTAAAAAAGCATGGTATTTCTAATTTTGCATTTCTAATAATAGAACTATTTCCTGAAACAGTTAATAAAGAAAATAACAAAAAGTTGTTAGATCTAGAGGATTTTTATTTAAAATCTTTATTACCTAATTATAACATATTAACTGAAGCTGGTTCAACCTTTGGTTATAAACATACTGAATTGAATCGTATAAAAATGAAAATGAATTATAGTTTACACCGTCGTGAATTAATTGGTAATTTAAATAGAAATAAAAAATTATCAGAAGAAACTAAGTTAAAGATGAAAGAAAAGGCTTTAATAAGAAAAAAAGTCTATTTTTCAGATAAAGCTTTATTAAATTTGAAAAAGAGTTCTAAGGCTATAATACTGTATAATTTAAATAAGACTGTTTTTGGAGAATATCCTAGTATTGTAGAAGCGGCTAAAAGTATAAATTGTAGTGAAAAAACAATAAACAGAGCTCTGAAAACAGAAAAGAAAATATTAAAAAGACGTTTCATAGTGAAATACATTAGATAAAGAATTTAAGTTTAATTTATATTATAGTCCCACGAGTTTTAATTTCTATGCAATTTCTAAAAAAAAATAGAAATAAAGTGGAATAGTCCGACAGGATTATTGAAGAAATAAAAATAAGATTTCTTTGGCGATGTTAGTGAAAACGGTCAAAAACTCAAAAATTGAGACCGTCGGTTATTTAGATAATCGCTACAGGCTGGGTCACTAATGGGTAGCTGAAATGCTGCTTAATGTACAGTCGGAACTTTTAGTTAAATGACTAATAGAATGTACGAATTAAAAGTCATTTTAATTTTAGATTATAATATAAAATAAGTTTGTATGTTTTGCCGTATGGGCAAATGTCACTATGAGGTGCAACAGTTATTACTAATCTAATGAGTGCTATACCATGAATAGGACAAGATATAGTGGAGTTTCTATGAGGTGGCTTATGTATATTAATTATAACATTAATAGAAGAGCCTTACAACAGCAATGTTGTAATGCAAATCCTGCTTATTGCTGGAATACCCTTAAATTTAAAAGTTATATACGACTATACTATTAATGTACATCTAGCCGTAAAAAGTATAACAATAAAGGGGCAACCAGCAGGGGTTAGAGAGATATCTACTCTCGAAGCTTCTCAGAGACTAAACGCAGGAAATCTTACTTATGCTTATTTAGTGGGTTTAATTGAAGGAGATGGTTGATTTAGTATAACAAAAAAAGGAAAATACTTAGGCTACGAGTTTGGTATAGAAGTATCTATTAGAGATGTTCAACTTATATATAAAATAAAAGATTTTTTAGGGGTTGGTGTTGTTTTTTTTAGAAAATCGGAAGATAGAGCTGATACAGTATTTTTTAGAGTTAGAAAAAAGTCTCACCTTATTAACTACATCTTACCTATTTTTGATAAATATCCTTTTCTTTCAAATAAACAATATGATTATGAAAGATTTAAAAATGTACTTTTATCTGGTATTAAATATAGTGAACTTTTACCGGAATATATACGTCCAATAGATCATCTAAATTCTATAGAGTCTATCTTAAGTGTACCATATTTCTCTGCTTGATTAGTAGGGTTTATTGAAGCTGAAGGTTGTTTTAGTATTTATAAACCCAAAATTGACCCTTCTTTAATAGCGAGTTTTGATATTTCTCAAACTAATGGTCATATATTAATTCTAGCTATATCTAAGTATTTATCTTTAACTACAAGTATTTATAAAGATAAAACAAACAACTTTAAGTTTAAAGTTTCTAATGTAAGATCGGTAGAAAACATAGTTAAATTTATACAAAAAGCTCCAGTTAAACTTTTGGGTTATAAAAAATTACAATATTTATTATGACTTAAACAACTTCGTACAATACCACGGTACACTAAAAAATTTAATATACCTGATAAGTATTAATGTAAGATTATGATATAGTCCGAACAATAAATAAATTTATTGCGTGTAACGAGAGTTTTCAGTTTTATACTACACTGATTATGGGGTTACCAACACAATTGTTCTGTTAATAACGCTACTTTAAACAGATTTTTCGCCTTACATTTTGTTTTACCTTTTGTATTAGCTGCTTTAGCTTTAATGCATTTAATAGCACTTCATGATAGTGCTGGTTCAAGTAATCCTTTAGGGGTTTCAGGTAATTATGATAGAATACCTTTTGCTCCTTATTATATCTTTAAAGATCTTATAACTATTTTTCTTTTCATCTTAGTTTTATCTGTTTTTGTCTTCTTTATGCCTAATGCATTAATAGACAGTGAAAATTATGTTATGGCAAATCCTATGCAAACTCCTCCTGCTATAGTACCTGAATGATATCTGCTACCTTTCTATGCTATTTTAAGATCAATACCTAATAAATTATTAGGTGTTATTGCTATGTTTTCTGCAATTCTAATCTTATTAGCTATGCCATTTACTGATTTAGCTAGATCAAGAGGTATACAATTTAGACCTTTAAGTAAAATAGTTTTTTTTATTTTTATAGGTAATTTTTGAATTTTAATGCAATTAGGGGGTAAACACGTGGAATCTCCATTTATAGAATTTGGACAAATTTCTACAGTTATATATTTTGCATATTTCTTAATTATAGTACCTCTAGGTAGTTTATTTGAAAATAGTTTAATAGAGTTAACTAATAATAAATTTGGCACAATATCTATATCTGAAAAGGAAGAGAAAGAGAAAGAGAAAGAGGAAGAGGAAGAGGCAAGAGAAAACTATAATCCAGCTAAACCTTTTATCTTTTGAACTTTACCTATGCAAAGTCTAATAAGATTTAATTTTAAACGTTTTTGAGCTGTATACAAGCACAATAAACTTGCTATGATTAGTTTTATTTCACTTAGTATAGGTATAATTACTGCCTGATTTATAAGATTATATCTTATTAGTTTAGGACTTGATTTAAATGTATTTTTAGACTATTCTTTCACTAGTGCTACAGCTTCTTATATAAGTTTTGCTATAAAAGAAAGCATTCGTGAACTTCTTATCAGCAATACTTTAGCACTTGGAGCTGCTGATAATAACATGTCTGGTTTAAGCAATACTACAGGTAGTAACCCAGTAGGAAATAATCCTGGAGAAAATCCAGGAGTAGGAAACAATGGTGAAGACCGCCATCAGCCAGTAGCAAATAGTGAACAATATGTTTCTAGTGGACCAGATAAGTATATTTCTGAAAAAAAGGAATTAGTTTGATTAAGTTGTAGTTACCCTCTAAGAAATGTTTCACCTCTTGAAGAAGCTTTAAAATATCAGGGTGCTCCTGAGCCTAAAAAATATTTAGAACATAATCTTAGTGAAATAGGCGTTGAAACGGATAAAAAAAATCTATCTTGATTAATTAAAGTTAAAGAATATTTTGATGAAAAAGATGCTGGTAGAGAACCTACTGATGAAGCTGTAAAGGCTTTTAAAGAACGTCAAGTAAGATATTTAGCTTACCCTCTAAGTGACAACTGGAAAGGACCTTTTATTGATTTTAATGATCCTTCAAATGTACGTAGGGATGCTCTACAAGATTTAGAGCAAATGAAATCAAACGTTGCTCGAAGTGAAATGCTTCTTAAAGCTCTTGAAAAAGAAAACTTTACAGGAGGAGGTCCAGCTGCTAAAGCTAAGTTTTATGAATGTCTCGATAAAGTATTTACGGAACATTATATAAAACATGAACAGTATTTTAAAAGTCATTATGAAAAAGAAAAGGCTTTTTATGATACTTGCGACAAAAAAACCATCTTCTGACTATTAGAGCATCAAACAAACCAAAGAAAAAGGTTTTTTCATAAACATTTCGATGACTGGATAATGGAAAAAGCTAATAAAGATCTTTTTCAAGAATGAAAAAAAGATAAAATCAATCAAGATTTTATTGAAAAGTGGTTAAAGGATAATCCTAATATAAAATAAACCTTTACAACTAAAAATATTGTGTTTTTTATATAATTAAATTTATTAACAAATAACCCTATGTTAATGCTTATAAAAACGAAAATCATAATACAAGCTTTTAGTCCTAAATTTAGACCATAGAGCGTTCCTTCTATTAAAGTATCAAATAAAGTTGTATTTTCAGTATTTATTATACTAATATAAGTATACTATTTATTTCCCGGATTAATAGGAACAGCTTTTTCAGTATTAATTCGATTAGAGCTATCTGGACCAGGTGTCCAGTATATAGAAGATAATCAATTATATAGCAATATTATAACTGCGCATGTATTAGTTATCGTGTTGTTATTTTATACCCCTTATCTTTTTAGGCTTTAGAGCTCTTTTAAATAGAGTCTCTAAATTGTTACAGTTAGATTGTAACACTCCACCTAAGCCTAATTGGGTTGTTAATTTACCATTAACAAGTATGGCTGTTGGTTTAGAAACAGCGGCTCGTACAATTAATCCTTATATAGCTACCGGTTTTGCTGTGGTATATGGTTGTTACTTTGCCTATCTCTTTATTAATCACTATTCTACTACTCCTGTAGAGACTAGCACTATACCTCTTCAAGCAGAATTCTAGTAATTCAGGGCGTTTATGTTACCTCTTAAAAAGTTATTAGACTAAAGTTTTTTTTCATTTATTACTTTTTTATATATATATTTAATATATATATCTGATGTACTATCTGGTTTTTTCTTTGTATAACCTATACAAAATAAAAAGGGATATGTAGTAGATGGCTCTACAATTTGATTGCAGATCAAAAAGAAGGGGTTCGATTCCTCCGTGTCCTTGCCACCAGAGTCATCAGTTAACTAACTAAAGCATAGTTTGGTTAACCTTATTAGCTATATATTATTAGGTAGCTAATAAGAAAAAAGTTATAATAAATATTTATGAATAAATTGTTAATAGTTTTATTTGTATTTTTAGCTTAAAATAAAAATAAAAAAAAAAGGGTAGATAAAGATAATTAGTTAAAACTAACATAAAAAATACAATTTAAACTAGTAAAAGGGGGGGAGGGTACCTATCTAAAATGATCTTTAAATAATAAAACAAATATGATACAATCTGCTAAAATTATAGGAACAGGATTAGCTACAACCGGTCTAATAGGAGCTGGAGTAGGAATAGGTGTAGTTTACGGTGCATTAATAATAGGAGTATCTAGAAACCCTTCACTAAGGGGTCAGCCATTTGCATACGCAATTCTAGGCTTTGCCTTTGCTGAGGCTACTGGTTTATTCGCTTTTATGATGGCATTCCTATTATTATACGTTGCCTAATAAAGTGTTAGCCACTAGTTTTGCTAGTTTATGATGTACACTAACTTACCAGATATTCCTCGCATACATAGTAAGTCTGATTGTTAATTTCTAAATGTTTTTTGCACTCCACATTTTTTTTTTGTCCGTAGAAATGTATGAATTGTGCTAATCTATTTGTATATTCTTATAATTGAAATGGATAATTACTATTTGACTGTTTGATTATCTTTACAACTATAACCCGTTCGGGCTTTTATAACCTTGATCTTGGTAAGATCACTAGGCTTCGGGTGTAATTTTAGATATTTCGTTATTATTTAATAATCGGCTTAACCAGGCATAACTGTTCGCATCTAACATTAACCTGCTGAATAAACACTTAAAGATAGATAAATTTTTTTTTACGCTATCAAATATAAACAGATTATTTAAATGATGGTAATTCAATACATGTTTAAAATTACAGTATAGTTTATAGATTGTTTAAGTTAATAACAATTTAAATTACTACTGTTTAGAAATTAATTTGTAAAGCTGTTACTGTTATTAACACTATATAAACTATTTACTTTATGAGAAATCGCAAAGAGAAAGGTGTTTATATGGAAAAAAATATATCTATATTTTAGTCATAAAACTTTAGAGCTAGCTAGTCCGCTAACCAACCAGCCCATTATATACAAAATTAAAGCATATTTAAATAATGTTTTCTCATTTTGCATAACAATAATTCTGAATTAGTTGTTGTACACTATTTATCTAAATTAAATAACGATAAATTAAACAAATATATAAAATTGTTTTTACGACTGAATTAGTAGTAACACTTGTGTATACAAGGGAATAATGTGCAGGAAACCAAAGTAATCTGCATTTTTAACAGCAATTACAAGTAGGATCCTCAGAGACTACATGCGAAGCCCCATATAAGTGTATGGGTGAACACATAGTCCGTCCGGGCAGTAAACTACCACTATTACAGATTTAGTCTAAATTTAATTTTTATTTATTTTATTTAGATCTTTTAAACTGTATATTTAGTGATTAGTAAATACAGTAAAAGGTACATTTCAAGTAAGTTGTCTTAAGTATACTGGCTTATATGTTGTAGTTGAAAAATTAAATATTATGTAGTTTATATTGGTGTAATGACAATTGCTTGTGTAGTTGCGCAAAATTATTATATACCGTCTGCAGATGGTAAGACTTTAATTATAGGTTAAGGTGAGGGAAGAGGATTATTTAATGGATTGAGTTTAAGATAGTTCTAAATAATTTTTCTTCTAATAGAGTTAAAAATAGCGTAAAACTATAAGCAGATAGTATAAAACTAAACTAGATCTTTACTCAGATTAAAAATATGTTGGTTTGGTCTCTATGGTTACTCCACTAAATATAATTTATAACCTGGTTATGATATGCATAGATAGGTTGTTTTGTTAGATTATAACTTCTCATGTTTTATACTAATGAAACATATTAGCAAATATAATGGTAAGATAAATTTTAATTTTTTTTTTATTGTAATAAATACATGTTAAATAAATTACTTATATTGTGAAGTAATATAACTTATATTTTTATTTGTATTTTTATTTGTATAGGATTGTTTTATTTTTAGTTTCTGCTCTATATATGTAACTATAAACAATAAAAGTTAAATGCTTTACTGTTTAATTAATAACAGCTTTCCTCTTTTAATGCCATAATATAAATTTTATTGTTATATCTTTTTTGCTTTTAACTTTGCATTTTTACAGTTATATAGAGTTTAATAGTTAAAATAAAGAATTAAAAGATTTGTTACACTATGAGGTGACTATAACAGTACTTTTATACAGAGTAAACACTTAATATTTCTTATTAGCTCAATGGTAGAGCAGGATACTTCTAATATTTAGATCCAAGTTCGAGTCTTGGATAAGAATTACAGCATTCATATATCTATCTGTCCATACAGCCAGCCAGCCAGCCATCCAAACATACATTCATCCAACCACACAAACATTAATCGTGGCAAACAATAAATTTAGAGCTAAATACTCTATATTAAATATTAATAGATAACTTTTAGCTAGTAAGCTAAAAATCTAAACTAAAAATAGTTATCTTTAATCTAATAATTTCCTAATTTAAATGTAGAGAGTTTAAGTGATTCTTATATTAGTTTTAAGAAAATTAGATTATTTTTTATAAATAAAATGTTATTTTTACCTCAAATTATATCCATTATTGAAGTGTTATTAGTTACTGTGCCCGTTTTGTTAACCGTGGCATTTGTAACCATAGCTGAAAGAAAAACAATGGCCAGTATGCAAAGAAGACTAGGCCCTAACATTGTTGGATACTATGGTCTTTTACAAGCATTTGCAGACGCTTTAAAACTACTTTTGAAAGAATATGTGTCTCCAACACAAGCTAATATAATATTATTTTTCCTTGGTCCAATAATAACTTTAATTTTTTCATTATTAGGATATGCTGTTGTACCATATGGTCCTGGTCTAGCTATCTCAGATTTTAGTCTAGGTATACTTTATATCTTAGCAGTGTCTTCATTATCTACTTACGGGATATTACTAGCAGGTTGATCTGCTAATTCCAAATATGCATTTTTAGGTTCACTTAGAAGTACAGCCCAACTAATTAGTTATGAGCTAATTTTAAGTTCTGCTATATTACTTGTAATTTTATTAACAGGTAGTTTAAATTTAACTGTAAATATAGAAGCTCAAAGAGCAGTTTGGTTTATAATACCGTTATTACCAATTTTTATTATATTCTTTATAGGGTCTATAGCAGAAACCAATAGAGCCCCTTTTGACTTAGCTGAGGCTACTGACTAACTATGATTTGGTCTCGTTAAAGATCGCTATATGCTGGAAACACCTTATTGGCTTTACACTATTAAAAATTAGAGGTCAATCAGCAGGAAACCAAAAGATATCTTTTATCTTAGTAGGATCCTCAGAGACTACACGCGATCATTTAATACCATTATTTGTATTAAATAAGATATAGTCCAAATTTGTATGAAACTACAAAAAAAAAATAAATCTAAACTATAAATTTACCTTTCTAAAGAGTTTTTACCGTTAATTTGTGAAGTAATTATTTAACTTATACGCATATAAGTTATTATACTTCATGCTTACCACCACCATCTAAATTTACACCTTTACCCATCTCTATTAAAGTTTTTATACGCTAAATGATAAAAATTAGATATAATCTAATCGTGATTTATTAAAAAACAAAGGTGGTATTTATTGTTTTATTAATAGTAAACAATTAGCAGTATATTGCTATCGCAAAATTTTTACATTTAATACTTATTGAGCATATTTATAACAAAAAGTAAAATGTCGCGTTACAGAGTGCTGTTGTAAAATATGCTTTAGATAAAATGAACTTATATGAATTTGTTTTTTTTTACAGTAAAGTTCTAAGTAAAGCCCTAACTGATCTAGAGACTAATTTTATTATAAAAATTTACTTTTTATACTATCTATAATTTTATTAGAACAGCTAAAGTCTTATAGATTATAAACACATTTAATAGGCTAAACTAAAAATGAAAAAAAAAATATTTAAACACAAGCATAATCACCCTATGTCTGGTAAAACTCATAAAAAAATAAATAAACACGATTAATTAGTAAACCAGTAAAATTAAATTTCATGCTTGGTAAACTAGAGAGTAAAATAAGTAAAGGAAAGATAAGTTAAAAATTGAGTAAACACTCTTATGGAGTAGGTTTATAGGACTTAAATGATAATTTAATTTTTAAGTTTAAAAATAACACTGAGTTAGCTAAACATTTAAATATAACTAAAATTACGCTAAGTAAATACCTAAATTCAGGTCTTTTTTACAATAAAAGATCTCATTTTTTTTTTTTGTAAAAAAAGTCTAAATTATATTTGTTTTATTTACAGGAATCAGAACTTGTTAGTGGTTTTATGACAGAACATGCAGCAGTTATTTTTGTCTTTTTCTTTTTGGCTGAGTATGCTAGTATTGTTCTTATTTGTATACTAACTAGTATATTGTTTTTAGGTGGTTACCTGCTAAATATGCTGCCTTTAATTTCATTAATTCAATATATTGATTTTGATTCTTATATTAGTATAATAAATACTGAAAATGCAACTTTATTTGATCCTTTAATAGAAGGAACGCTCTATGGTCTAAATTTAGGACTAAAAGCTTGTATTATGATTTTCGTTTTTATATGAGCTAGAGCATCTTTTCCTAGAATACGGTTTGACCAATTAATGTCATTCTGTTGAACTATACTTTTACCTATAGTTATAGCCTTTATTATTTTAGTTCCTTGTATTTTATATAGCTTTGATATAATACCTAGCAATATGTGTTTATTATAATAATAACATTTATTGTTAATAATTTACTGTATATTTAATCTAAATACTGTTTATTAAAGATTAAAAAATAATCGTTATTTTTCTACACTAGATAAATAACGATTCTAAAAGCTATGTAAATAATTTGCCATGTAGATATATGTGGTGTTACAAAAGATCGTTATAGCTTAGCGATCCTGTGGGAAATTTTAAATATAAATATCTTTTTATATTATGTTACTTCTACTATTATTATTAATACCTATAATAGGTATATTTATTATTTCGACAGGTATGTCTTATGACTTATCAGATTTAAAAATAAAGCGAATTAAGTTTACTGCTTTGACTACATCAGTAATTAATTTATTTGTTTCTTTAATTATATTTATTTTATTTGACTTTACAAGCAACCAATTTCAATTTGTTCAAGAATACCATCAAATAAGTTCTTTTGATTTTTATTTAGGTGTGGATGGTTTATCCATATATTTTGTATTACTAACAACTATTATAATACCTATTTCATTGTTATCTAATTGATCTTCTATATCTGAAAATATAAGATCTTATGTAATAATTATTTTATTACTAGAAACACTATTGTTAGGTGTATTTTTAGTGTTAGATATTTTATTGTTCTATATTTTTTTTGAAAGTATATTGCCACCTTTATTTATATTAATAGGATTATTTGGCTCAAGTAATAGAGTAAGGGCGAGTTTCTACTTATTTTTATATACATTATTAGGATCATTATTTTTATTACTGTCTATTCTTACAATGTCTTCAATAATGGGAACTACGGATTTTGATGCATTATATAAAACTAATTTTAATTACTTTACTCAATTATTTTTATTTTATGGTATATTTATAGCTTTTGCAGTTAAAACACCTACTATATTTTTAAACACTTGGCTTTTAAAAGCTCATGTTGAATCACCTTTAGGTGGTAGTATAATTTTAGCTGGTATAGTTTTAAAATTAAGTTTATATGGTATACTTAGATTAATTTTACCTTTATTACCTAAAGCTTCTTTAGACTATACATATATAGTATATTTAATAGGTGTTATTACTATAATATATGCTAGTTTAAGTACACTAAGAACTATAGATGTTAAAGAGCTTATTGCTTATTCATCTGTTTCTCATGCAGCTGTGTATCTTTTAGGTGTATTTAGCAATACTATACAAGGGATAGAAGGTGGTATTACATTAGGATTAGCCCATGGATTTGTTTCTTCTGGTTTATTTATTTGTGCAGGAGGTGTCTTATATGATAGATCTAAGACAAGATTAATTACTTATTATAGAGGAATAGCTCAAATAATGCCTTTATTTTCTGTATTATTCTTTATACTTTGTTTAGGTAACGCTGGTACTCCCTTAACTCTTAATTTTATTGGTGAGTTTATGAGTATTTATGGCACTTTTGAAAGATTACCTTTATTAGGTGTTTTTGCGAGTTCTTCTATAGTATTTTCTGCTGCATATACCATATTTATGTTTAACAGAATAGCATTTGCAGGATCATACTCTAAATTTTTCCGTGTTAACATACCTGATTTAAATAAACGTGAGTTTTTTATTTTATTAACTTTAGTTTTATTCACGGTAGTACTGGGTATATATCCTGCTCCTATATTAGATGGTTTACATTACTCCGTATCTACTTTAATATATAACAGTTCTTTAGATATTGATTTGAGCAATGTTATGGCTTCCAATTCTATCTAAAAGCTTTGATGCCGGTTTTACTTTTCTAGTCCACTTGGTATAATTTTTAACCAACTTATTTTAGTCCCAAACCTTTATCTTTAATTAGATTTCGATGCATAAATGATCGCATCAAGTTAACAAAAAAACTTAAGAAAAAATGCTACAATACAAAACAAGACTAAGAGTCAACAATCGCAAATACATCACCCAACCTTCACTAAAATATTTAATTGTTATTAAAACAACCTCTAGACGTTTCTCTAAATCTGCATATTTATCTATGGATGATCCAAATGAGCGTTCTCATTTTTCAGATTGAGGTACTGAAAGTACCACTAGTTCTGAAGAGCGTAGAAGAGCTACAACAGCTAGTGGTACTGAAAGTACCACTGGTTCTGAACAGCGTAGAAGAGTTGCAAGAGCTATTTCTACATGGGAAGCTGGTAACTGTGATGACAGATCTAGTACTAATCCGACTTCACAAAGTGATGTAAAAGCTTCTGTTGGGCAAAGTGATAGTGAGAGTGATACTGCTAAAGATGAATATTATCCAGAACGTAAAAGTATAACTGGTCTTCCTATGACTTCTACTGATACAAGTAAGGAAATAGCCGAAGATATACTTCAAATGGCTATTTATAAACAAGAAAATGATTATATAGATAACGACTTAAGAGATATTGCACAAAAATTACATGCTCAAAAATCATTAGGTAAACAAGTACTTTCTGAAGAGGAACATTTAAAGCTATCAGATTTCATTGCTAAACATAAAGAACATTTCGAAGGAAAAATAAATCAGCATAGCTTTGAAGATGGCTTAAATAGTCTGCACACTTTAAATAAAGCTAGACAAGTGGAGTTGGAAAAACATGAAAGTCAAAACTTAGAGAGGTTGGTTTCTACGCTAGAAAAAGAATGCAATAGTTCTGCTACAAATGCTGACAATAGTAATGCTGCAAAAACAGACAATAGTAATACAGATGTTGCTAGTTCTAAAGCAGAATCTAATACCTCTAAAAGTAAACCTTCCCTTCTAGCTGATTACGCGGACCCTAATACGGAACCTTTTGATCCTTTTGACCCTGATGCATAATCTTTCTTAATTGCTTATTTATAATGTTATGTATTTTTACATAATAAAATTTAATTCTACTAGCTTATCTTTTCTTTTTAACTTTTTGCCTAAAAAAACTTTTTTTTATAAAAATGCTTTAAATACTTACTATTTCAGAGGTTTTAATTTGCCTAGCTTAGTTTACAATCTTATCCCTTTAAAAATGACAGCATTAAATGTTAAATTTGCCTGTAGGTAGTAAGATTGCGCTAGCTCTATCTATAAGCAGCGGCTCTCCTATCTGCTTGTTCGCCTCTTTTAAACTTTTTTAGTAAATAAGTTTACTAAGAAATCATACCACTAATAAATACATTTAAGCTAAAATTAGATATTTATATCTAAGGTTATACATTATATAACTTGTTTACTATATGTTTATAAAACAAAACCTCTTTATCCTTATTATATTTTTTATGCAAAATATATATAGATTAAACTTGTCCTGTTATACCCTAGCAAGTATTGATTATATACTTATTTTAGTCTCAAACCTTTATCTTTAATTAGATCTCGATGCATAAATGATCGCATCAAGTTAACAAAAAAAACTAAACTATATATGCCTCAATTAGTACCTTTTTATTTTATAAATCAAATAACATTCGCATTTATACTTCTTATTGTAATGATCTACGTGTTTTCAAAATACATTTTACCTAGATTTGTTCGTTTATTTTCAACACGTGTTTTTATAAGTAAATTATAATAATTACTAAAATAATTTAAAATATCCCAGCTTATAAAAACACGTGGGATATTTTAAATTAAAAATCGTATTAGTGCAAAAAGCAAAAATAAGATATAATGTTCCTATATCTTTTGCATTCGAAGATAAAAACCACCTTTCTGTTCAAAGAGAAATAGATGATTTGTTTAGATATAATTTGCTGTCCAGATTAACGCTACAAGCTTGACCCCATTTTTCTAAATGGGGTTCATTCGTATCATTATCGTTATGATTATTATTCGCACATTTTTCTTTTTGTTCTCATTTATAAACATTCGGCTCATATGTATTCTCACATGCATAAGAAATAGAAGAGAAACTCTTATCATCTTCTTCTAGAGACTTTTCTCTCAATTTAAATGTATTAGAATAAATATTGCTTTTAATAATATGCTGGCTAGGCTAGATGCAGCAAAAAAAAAATATCTAGACTAATACATTAGATTAAAGTATAGTATTAAATTTATTAAAAGCTAAATATGTTATTTTGTAATAAATTTAATCTAAATAAAAAATGAGCTGAAAATACATCAAAACTATTTTCTACTAAAACCTTTTTATGAATAGAGGCTGTGGATGTATCTAAATTTAGTGATACAACTCCTACAGATCCTGATATTCAAGATTGTATGGAAGCACAAGAACGTGCTGAAAAAAAAGTTGAGGATTTTAAAGATCCAGGTACTTTGCAACAGTTACGTGATAAAGTTGAAAACGATGTAATGAATTGTGACAATACAGACGAAGCTAGGTCAAAAATTGAAGAGATTATCAGAGATACTATTTCTAGCGCAAATAAATTCAATGAAGAAATGCGCGAAGATAATCAAGGGTTGATCGATAAAGCTCGTGCTCTACATAGACAAAATAAAATGGATGATGAAGAATTGTGTAATTTTAGTAGAGAGCAAGAAAAGTGGATAGCTGACAATATAAGTGACAATAATAGACATCTTAATAGATAAATAGAAATTGTCAAGGATGTTGGGGAATCTACTATTCGAGACATTCATGAGGCTGAAATGTCTAGTGTTGGTGGATATAGTACTGATAGTGACGAGAACAATAGTGGGGGTCTGAAAGTTGAGGAAAATAAAGCTCACGACACATCAGAGGTAGGAGAAGAAAAACCAGATACTGGTAATACAGATGTTGCTAGTTCTAAATCTGTATCTAATATCTCTAAAGATAAACCTTCCCTTTTAGATGATTATGCTGATCCTAATACGGAACCTTTTGATCCTTTTGATCCTGATGCCTAACATTTATTAATTGCTTAGATCTTTACGTTGTACAAGATTAATTCGTTAAAGATATCTATACATACTATCATATTTCTATTGATATTATTTAAGATTTATTAAGAGGATTTTATCTTAAAAATTTAGCTATTTCACCTTGTAACTGTCAGTAATTTCGTTTTATGTTTATTTAATTTAGATATTATTTAAATAGCATCTTTTGTCATATTCTCATCACAACTACTTCATTTTGATACACTGTGAGTTAGACCATTTAAGTTGTCTATCTTTTTATTTTTGAGATCTAGCTTAGAAACAGCTTGTTTTATTAAATCTCTACAATGGAGAAATGGTTACATATTTCCTAGGATCTTGTGCGTATAAAAATAAATATTATAATCATTATTAAAAGTGAGATCCAATTTGTACACAGAAATCTCCAGCCCCTTAGACCAGTTTGAAATTAGAAACTTGTTAAGTTTAGACGCTCCTATATTAGCTAATTTACATATATCTTTAACAAATATAGGATTATATTTAACAATTGGTGTTTTAATTGCTTTAACCTTAAACATATTAGCAACTAACTATAACAGAGTTGTTTCTAATCCTTGGTCTCTAAGTCAAGAGTCAATATATGCTACTATACATAGCATAGTTATAAATCAAATAAATGCAAATAAAGGGCAAATCTATTTTCCTTTTATCTATGCGCTATTTATATTTATCTTAGTAAATAATTTAATAGGAATGGTTCCGTATAGTTTTGCTTCAACTTCCCATTTTATACTTACATTTTTCCTAAGTTTTACAGTAGTTTTAGGTGCAACTATACTAGGCTTTAATAAACATGGTTTGGAATTTTTTTCTTTATTTGTACCTGCTGGTTGTCCTTTAGGTTTATTACCTTTATTAGTTATTATTGAATTTATCTCATATCTTGCACGTAACATTTCTCTTGGGCTTAGATTAGCTGCTAACGTGCTCAGCGGCCATATGCTACTTAATATTTTAAGTGGATTTGTATATCAATTTTTTACTTCAGGTTTTGTTTTTTTTATCATAGGATTATTGCCTTTAGCTTTTGTTATCGCCTTTTGTGGATTAGAATTGGGTATTGCCTTTATTCAAGCTCAAGTGTTTGTAGTTTTAACTTGTAGTTATATTAAAGATGCTCTGGATTTACATTAAAAGTACCACTAAATAAATGTTTTTACCTGAAAATAGTAGTTTAAACTGTAATACAAAATATAAAACAATAAGTATTAATACGCAAATATGTTATTCTACTAATCTTTCCATACCGGAATTACACTACGCTAGTGCAGATATTGATAAACTAAATATATATAAAGAGGTTAATGGTAAATCAGGAGTTTATATGTGAACTAATTTAAGTAATTCAAAACGTTATATAGGTAGTTCTGTAAACCTAAAACGTATAATACTTGAATATTATAATGTAAATAGATTCTTAAAAATGCCTAGTGTGGTAATAAATAATGCCCTTTTGAAATATGGATACTTAAATTTTAGTTTTTCAATTATTGAGTTTTGTGAGATTAAAGATCTTAAAAATAAGGAAAAATATTATTTTTAACTATTAAAACTGGAGTATAATATTTTAAAAGAACCAGGTTCTCCATCTAGAGGTAAGGGTTGAAAACATTCAAATGAGACAATAGAAAAAATGAGATTGAGTGCTTTAAATAAATCACCCATAGTTATTGCTAAAATGTCTGCTAGTCAAAGGACTAGTCAAGCAGTAGAAGTGACTGATTTGGAATTAAAAACTAAAACTACATATCATGCTATTAGGTCTGCAGCTAAAGCTTTAGGTTTTGATAGAAGATATCTTATAAATTATGTATACTTAAATCAAACAAAACCTCTTTTCGGTAGATTTATTGTAAAAAAGATAAAACAGCCAATATTAAAAAGATTAGATGTACAAGTTACTGCTCGTAAGATAGAAGTAACAGATTTATTAAAAGGTATAACAACCAATTTTTCTTCCATTTCTTTAGTCGCTAGAGCCTTAGGATTTAGACAAGCTAGTATTTCTTTATATTTAAAGGAAAATCGTAAAAAACCTTTTAAAGGAAGATTTATTATAAAGTTCATTAAGGATTAACCTTTTGTTTTAATTATATCGTCTCTTAGCCTATTTTACTTTACTAGCCTTTAGTTTGCTTAATCGATATATTGCCTATTGCTCTATTTAATAAATAAAGATAATAGATAATATTTAATACAAGGTAAAATATAATGTCTTTAATATATTTACTATACAATATTTATTTTGTATTTTCTTCTTATTGTTGGTTTGGTGATGTGATGGTCTATCTAGAGCCTAATATTGTCTGTCTGTTTATCATTTAGTATTGCATTAAAATATATAAATATTAACAATATGAAAAAGAATAAAACTAGATTTCAACATTTTGTGGATGGGTTAAAGATTGGATGAAATAAACCAATGTTACCTCCAAAAATTGATGCCTTAAAGAATTATCCTATAGTAATAATTTTTAGAGTTGTTGGTGGTTTGTCTGTGCTTACTGTGTTATTTAAAAAACATTTATTACTATTGTTACCTTTACAATATTTAATCTTATTTTTGGCTATTACTCATATTACTTATATTGTTGTAATAAGTTTAATTAAAATATTTTATGGTATTAGTAGATTTTGAAGTGATGAATTAAATGTTAGAAATTCGCCTTTAAATAGTTTTGCAACTTTAGCCACTAAATTCTTATATTGTTGAAAAGTTGGCTGTCAATTAGGTTCTTCAGGTATTGGTTTAATAGGTGCTTCTGTTATTGCTGATAATGTATTAGAGGGTGGGAGGGTGGTGGAAATGAAAAAAATTTTTACACCTTTATTGGGTAAGGGTTTAAATATTTTCATAAAAGGTAAACCAGCTGACGAGCTTTATGCTAACATTGATAAAGATTTAAAAAATATAAAAACTACTAAAGAAAAAGTTGATCAGCTTAAAAAATTAGTGGAGCAATCTGAATCAACTATAAATAGTAATGATTTTTCAAAACAAGATTCTGATGCTATAAAATCTATTCTGGATGAGTTAAAGGAAATGGAGGTATCTAAATTACAATCTCAGGCTAAGGATTTAGCTAAAAAGATTCGAGAATATAGAGATAACAATAAAGATTAAATACTTTATTTTGAAATAAGCTGTTTATGGATTTATATAAAAATAAGAAATATAAAGTTCTCTAAGTATTGTTTGTTTGCCCTTCTTGGTTCGTTAATATTGCTTATATTATTTAATATCTTCATTAGGAAGGCTTAGATTGTTCTGGTTTTATCTTCTAACTAGTGAGTCCTGGTTAGAGTTTGATGGCATCGTGTGAAGATATAACTCTAACTTAGATACTATCAATTCTGCTGAAGTTGATTCATTGGCTAGTTTGGCTAATTTTGATAAAAGATAAAAAAAAAAATAGTCTTAATTATAAAGGATAAATTTATTCAAAACAGGGTGCAATTATCTATTTTTATTCTAAAAAAAAAGAGAATTGACTTGTGATTTAATCTTAAAAGTAAAGTATTTATTTTTGTTTTATCTTTTATATAGATCTCTAAAAAAGAAATCGAAACAGTTCTACAGCTAATTTATAGCTTTTTAATTCGTTAACTATTAAATTCTCAATACATAGTTAAAAAAATATCTTTATTTTTATAATTAGATTAAAAAAAAACCAAAAATAGAAATAAAAGATAGTTAAAAGTGAGGCATCTAAACAAAAGTTTAAAATTAAATATATATCTATGAATAATAATAATAATAATAACAACGATTTACAAAATAATACTGAAGATACTCGGTTGAGTAATCTCAGAGATGCACAAACCTACGATGCTTTGGATCCCTCTACTTGAAACCATAGTTTAATTAAAAAGAATTTAACAGGTTCTACTCAACAAGAATTCAATAATTACTTTACACGTGAATTACGCGCAATGGACGATGATCATGAAAAAATTAAAAGAGAATATTGAAAGGACTACAAAGATCATCAAATATCTAAGGAGAACTACAATGATCACGTGAAGGAGGAAGATGAAGACTATTCAGTAAGAAGGCGTGAACTTATTGGCTTAGCGTATGATGTTGCAGAGCATACTAACAATGACCCTCACTTTATACCTAGAAGCACTGATTCGAATGATAATAATCAAGATGATAGTAATCAAAATGATAATAATCAAGATGATAATAACCAAGATGATAGTAATCAAAATGATAATAATCAAGATGATAATCATCAAGATAATCGTAATCCTACTGGACAAACTCCTCTAGAATATGTTGAGGATATTATGGATGGTGAACCTATGGATGTATCCGATCCTGATGGTTAATTTATTAAATTTTTAACTTTTTTATATTTTGTTTAGATACTTAATATAATTTATATCTTGGTTTTAAATACTGAATTGCTGTACATTACAGTACTATATATATAATTCTCAGTTTTTCTGTTACTGTTGTTCTCTTGAGGTTTTATTACTTTTGTTCTGTCTCTCTTTAGGTCAGTCACATATTTTCTAGCATATTGTGCATATAAAATAAAGATTAAAATAAAATAAATATTATAATAATTATTAAAAAGTGAGATCTTTAGGTTTTTGCTTAGTGTTCTTATTTTAGGTTTTTCAAGATAGAAAATAAATGATATGATATATATAATAAAGATAACTTTTATGCTAGACCCCCTGAGGTTGTTTAATGTCTCAATAGGAATGCCTTTTTAGTTAGGTGAGACAAATTGCAAAATGCTATTAATAATGGCATAGGAAAGTCCATAGCTATTTGGGTAGATGTATATTTTTATAGTTTTATTTAATCTAAAGGTATACAGAGGTAAAAACCTTGGTCTTTAACAGAAAATAGAAGTTATCTAATATCTAAACAGATAAACAATTTAAGTTTATTTTATTAAGTATGATAAAACCGCGAACTAACAAGCCTCTACCTAGCCTTTTATTAGATTCATATGCAAAAACAGGAACTGGCTTATTTGTGTCACTTAACTAAAAAAAGGTAATTAAGCATAAATGCATTAGTATTTATGTGATCTTTTAATGTTAGCCATGCAATGTGCCAACAAAAATATAATTTAAGATATTAAAATATATTAGTAATGGAGTAAAATCCATTATTTCTAAGCTTAGAAATATTTTTTTTAGCTTAAAAAAATTAAATTGAGTTTGATGATGGCTCTGAATGAACGCTGTCCAAATGCTTGACACATGCTAATCGAACGTCATTTTAGCTAAAGCTAAGATGAAGTGGTGTACAGGTGAGTAAATGGTATTTTGGCTACCTTAAAGTAAGGAGAAAAATCCCTTATATGTAGAAAGGAATTAAGGTTCCGCTTTAAGATGTTAATTAATACCTCGGGTAAGTAGTAGTTAAGGTAATGGCTTAACTAGCTTAAAGCCCGTAGTCGAGACTGAGAGGTTGATCGACCACATTGGGTCTGAAAAAACCCCAATACGTATAGTACAGCAGTGAGGAATATTGGTCAATAGCCTAACGGCTGAACCAGCAATTTGGGGGAATGTATAGCGAAAGCTAGTTGTATTATTAGTTAATGCAAGATCGACTACGTCGACTAAAGTTCTAGGTAGAATAATGATGATGACAATTTTTTACCTATATGTCTTGACCAAGTCTCGTGCCAGCAGTCGCGGTAATACGTGGAAGACTAGTGTTATTCATCTTTATTAGGTTTAAAGGGTACCTAGACGGTATTTCTAGCCCAAAACAGGGTACGGATTTACTAGAGTTTTATGTGAGGAGGGGAGTACTCGTGGAGTAGAGATGAAATTTTGTTATACTATGAGGTAACTGGTGGCGGCGAAAGCAACCTTCTATGTATAAACTGACGTTGAGGGACGAAGGCTTGGGTAGCAAATAGGATTAGATACCCTAGTAGTCCAAGCAGACAATTCTGAATGCCATAGATTAGATTATTTTTGGTCTATAAATGAAAGTGTAAGCATTCCACCTTAGGAGTAATGTGGCAACACAGGAACTGAAATCATTAGACCGTTTCTGAAACCAGTAGTGAAGTATGTTATTTAATTTGATGGTCCACAAAAAACCTTACCACAACTTGAATATTTTTTTAATTAATACAAGCGTTGCACGGCTGTCTTCAGTTAATGTCGTGAGATTTTGGTTAACTCCATTAATTAACGTAAACCCTTACTTTATTTATTTTTTTTTATAAAGTAGATCGCCTATATATTGGATATGATAAGAGGGACTAAGACAAGTCATCATGGCCTTAATGTTGTGGGCTATAGACGTGCCACATATGCCTACACAAAGGGATGCAAAACTGTGAAGTTGAGCTAATCCCCTAAAATAGGATATAATATGGATTGTAGTCTGTAACTCGATTACATGAAAAAGGAATTACTAGTAATCGTGAATCACCATGTCACGGTGGATTTAATCTCAGATGGGTACTAACTACTCGTCAGGCGCTGAAAGGAGTATGTGCAATAAGTTTGGTTAGGTGTTAACTTATAATATAGACATTTAGGTCTAGATATGTTTACAAGTAATCTTCGTATGCGTAACTCTGATTAGTGTTAAGTCGAAATATGGTTCGTGTAGTGGAAGTTGCACGGAATTTATTAAAATTAACAATACCCCGTGTATTATATATATATTTAACTATGGGTATATATATAATACATATACAAATATGTATGTAAGGTTTTTTGTACTATAAACATTGCTAAAAAGCTCGCGCTAATTTTATGTGCGTTAATAACCCAGTCTATAAGATATTGCTAAGAGAAAAAAAAAAGGGAGTATGAATAAGCTTAAAAATCCTTACAATATCACAATAAACTATTAGCCGCTTCAGCAAAAAGCGATTTATCTTCAGGTTACCTTTACACAAACAGGTAAAACAAACCTATATTGTTCAGTTATAAAATTTTATTTCTAAACACTTGTCACTAAGTAAACAATAAGTTATAAAAAAATATAAAAAGGAAGGGTCCGTTTGTTGGTTGACGGGTTGAGCTGTAAACTCAATAGCTATAAGCTGTCGAAGGTTCGAGTCCTTTTCTTCCTAGAAAGGTTTCTTACTTTTTTTAACTTTTAAGAGACTTTATGTCTCTTAGTGCTATTAGATAAAGGTAGAGCGTAATATTATAATTAGCATAAATGCTAATTATAATTTTTTACAATATATATATGTTTAGACATTGTTATATGTTTTAGTTATGCTTTTATAATATATGACTATAGATTGTTACATTTATCTCTTTTTACAATATTGGTTTTAATGTTTACATTTAAATAGTAACTATCTAATAATGTATCTTTCTTTTTACATATAGTTTATATAGCTTAGAAAGCATTATGAGCCTTTATAGCTCAATGGTAGAGCGGAATACTGTTAATATTTCGACGGATGTTCGAATCATCCTAAGGGCTATACATCTAGTATTTTGAAAAACTAAATGTAAAAACAGTAAAACAAAAAGTTTAGCTTTATTTTTACTTAACTTTAAGCGCGTTAGCTAAATGGTTATAGCATTGTGCTACGGACACAAGGTTGCAAGTTCAAATCTTGCACGCGTTTCTTTTTTTTTTTTTAATCTTTTATATAGATCTCTAAAACAAAATCGAAACAGTTCTACAGCTAATTTATAGCTTTTTAATTCGTTAACTATTAAATTCTCAATACATAGTTAAAAAAATATCTTTATTTTTATAATTAGATTAAAAAAACCCAAAACAGAACTAAAAGATAGTTAAAAGTGAGGCATCTAAACAAAAGTTTTTTAACACCATGTACAGTTTATTTGTTTTAAACGAAACCTACACTAATGGTTATAGAGTTGAAGTTCTGGATTTTATATCTTTAGATTCGATTCTTTGCGGTATATTGGTTATTATTAGTAAAAATCCTATAGTTTCTGTATTATTTCTAATAGGTTTGTTTCTAAGTATATCTTGTTACTTAATAATGTTAGGTATAAATTTTATTGGTTTATCTTATTTATTAGTATATGTGGGAGCCGTATCTATATTATTTCTTTTTATATTAATGTTAATAAATGTTAGGATATCTGAGTTATTAAGTGACACCAGTAACAGTATACCTTTAGCTATTATAATAGTTATATCTTTTAATTACCCTGTTTATCATATATTACCTTATAGTATAGCTGCTATTAATAGTTCTAGTTTTAATTTTTACAACTCATCTTACGGAAATGAAAATGAGATTTTTTATAATAATAATAATATTTACTCTTTTAATAAATTATTAAATTTTATTACCGATAATGATAAAATACCCTTTGTAACAACTAAGATTTGAGATGGTAGTCTGGCGGAAACTACACATATAACTAGTATAGGTAATATAATGTATACTAGTTATTCAATATGACTTATTATAACTTCTATAATACTATTGTTAGCTATGGTAGGTGCTATTGTTATAACAATAAAACAAAAAAATTAAACACACAGATTATTAAATAAATGAAAAATAACATATCTATATATAAATTAAAAACAAAGTAAAACCATAAAAACGGACGGTGAGAGCGGATGTGATGGTATGGCAATATAATATAACCTATTAAAGTTTAATAATTTAAAGAGTTAGTTTCTTAATTGGTAAAGAGTTTCACTGTCAAAGAAAAATATGTCGGTTCGATTCCGACCTTACTCGATTTATCTCTCACATTTGACCCTTAACATGCAGACACTTTGCAGATATAACATTTGGAGACTATCAGCAGGAAAGTAAAAAAATGCTCTAAACTCCGTATAAGATAAAAATAAAAACCAATTTAGTGCTAATCATATTAAAATTAATCTTAAATACACAATATTTAAAAGTGTTTATTAATTCTAATGAATCTTTTATATAATTGTTTAACTTCCTAATTTTTATACACACAGATATACTAAAAAGAGTATTTTTAGTCTAAATTAAAAACAGCCATACATATCTATCTATTATACCATATAAATATATTAGTTTAAAGTAGAAACAGGTTATTTCTATTTTAAAGGAATTAGCTCAACGGTAGAGCAACCGTTTTACACACGGTGGGTTAGGTGTTCAAATCACCTATTCCTTAAAAACTATTATTTAAGAAATAGATGTCTTAATAATAGCAAGAAATATTACTATTTGTGTTAAGTTAGATAATAGATTTTTTTTTAGTGGTATCTTAAATATATGTTTTTAAAATTTATCTTGCAATGCATACTTTTAGCTAAAGTTACAAAAGCCACAATTAACAAAACGGGCACAGTAACTAATAACACTTCAATAATGGGTATAACATGAGGTAAAGATAACTATTTATAAAAAAAGATCTAATTTTCTAAAAGCTAATAAAAAATGTTTAGGGTCTACAAATTGTATTTTAGGTGAGTAACAATCTGCAAAGAATTTAAGTAATTCGTCTGCCTGTCTGTAAAAAGCAGAACAATCTGGCCCACTATAAACAAATTGTCGGGTGTTTTGTTTGATAGCGGCTGATTAGGGTATTTACATTTGTTACCAAACTTGTATATTAGTATAAACATAAATATGTAATAAACTATTTATTCTTTTTTTTTAGTTAAAAAATAAAATAAATAATACGTAATATAGAAAAAAAAAAATAAAATAAAAATGAAAACAACTTTTAATGTAATTAAAGCTAGATACACTCTCGGTTACTTTGTTATTACTTTCTTTTCTTTGGTTGCTGTGTTTATACTTAGAACTTTAATAATTTATTACTTTAATTTAGAATTATCTGTCTTCTTGGATTTTTTTTATGTAGGACTAGTAACTTCTTTTTTCAGACCTTTAATTTCAGTTTTCTTTGAAAATTTAGGATCTGTACCTTTGGCTATGTCTAATGTTGGTAGTGGTGCTGGGGGTAATCCTACGGGTAATTTAGTAGGAAACCCTGTAGGTAACCCAGCAGCAAGTACTGGATCTGCAAATCCACCAGCAGCAAATCCTGGATCAGCAAATCCACCAGCAGCGGCTAATCCTATCGGTCCTGGTACATTTTCTAGGATAGGTTGCGATGGAGGTATGGGTAATAGTAATTGAGGTCCTATGAATCAGCAAGCGGCAGGTAGAAATACCACACCTTTAGTTATTTATGGTAGTGGAACTGTGTACAATCCGGCTGGTGGTAATCAACCATTTGCGAGTAATTTAGCAAATGCTTTAGCGTTTCAAAGAGATAACTCGCCTCAACTTTCTAGACATGTATTAAACCCATCTGATCTAAACTTCTTAGATCGTTATTTATACCATAATGATAGAGCATTACATCAAAGGTTTACAACTAGTAATAGTAATCAACCTTATGATTGGGATGTGTTAAAAAATAACTTTAGACTGAGAGATAGTTTACGTGGATTAAATTAATAAATTTAATAATTAGATTATGTAATACATAATATAATTATTAAAAGATATTTTTATTTTTTATCTATGTTTTAGATCTGTGGTAAGATTTTAACAGTTTAAATTATTAATAAATATTTTTAAGTTCTAGATTTAGACTTTTATATTAGTATAAACATAAATATGTAATAAACTATTTATTCTTTTTTTTTAGTTAAAAAATAAAATAAATAATACGTAATATAGAAAAAAAAGAAAAAAAAAATAAAAATAAAAAAAAAAATGACAAATTTAACAAGAAGTAATTTTCAAGCTCATCCTTTTCACTTAGTATCTCCTTCTCCTTGACCTCTTTACACTTGCATTTCTCTGCTAGCTCTTACAACCACAGGTGTTTTAACAATGCATGGATTTAACAACGCAGAAAACTATTTACTATTAGCCTTTATATCTTTAATTTATTCTATGTCTTTATGGTTTCGTGATGTTATATCAGAGGCTACATATTTAGGAAACCATACTTTAGCTGTACAAAGAGGTTTAAATATGGGAGTTGCTTTATTTATAGTTTCAGAGGCTTTATTTTTCCTAGCTATATTTTGAGCATTTTTCCATAGTGCACTGTCTCCTACTGTTGAGTTGGGAGCCCAGTGACCTCCAATGGGTATAGACGCAGTTAATCCTTTTGAATTACCTTTACTTAATACAGTAATATTGTTATCCTCTGGTGTAACCGTAACGTATGCTCACCATTCTTTAATACAAGGAAATAGAAGTGGAGCTTTATACGGTTTTGTTTGTACAGTTATATTAGCCGTTGTATTTACTGCTTTACAAGGTATAGAGTATTCAGTTTCTTCTTTTACTATCTCAGATGGAGCCTACGGTTCTTGTTTTTACTTTGGTACAGGTTTTCATGGGCTGCATGTCATGATAGGTACAGCTTTTATAGCTGTTGGTTTATGACGTGTTTTGGCTTACCATTCTACAGATAACCATCACCTTGGAACAGAGTCATCCATACTTTACTGACATTTTGTTGATATAGTGTGGCTTTTTTTGTTTATTTCAATCTACTACTGGGGTTCTTAGACTACCTAAAACAAATGGGGTCTCTTAACTTCCTGCAAAAAATAACCGTGTGTAGTAGAATCGTACTAAAACGCGGTATAAATTTCTGTAACTCATTAGAGTTATGTTTAAACAGTCCACCTAAACCTCACGCATTTGTAAGCTTACCTCTGCAGAGTAAATTTAACTTAAATTTAAAGTTTTATCTCTCTAAAATCTTATCTATAATTCTTGTTTTATGCTTTATAATGTTATGATCATTATTTGAAAGTAATAAAGCATTTTCTTATTTTGAATACTGTGACGCACTCAGACCATGGGGTATATATTTTCAAGATAGTGCAACACCACAAATGGAAGGGCTTGTAGAATTACATGATAACATCTTGTTTTATTTAGTAATAATTTTATTTGGTGTAGGTTGAATAATATTATCTATTTTTTTAAATTACACTAAAGATAAAGCACCAGCTATGTCTCACAAATATCTGAAGCAAGAATGATTAGAATTCATCTGAATAATCACACCTGCTTTAATTTTAATCTTAATAGCGTTTCCATCTTTTAAATTATTATATTTAATGGATGAAGTAAGTGATCCTGCTTTGTCAATTTTAGCAGAAAGACATCAATGATACTGAAACCATCCATATCCTGATTTTTTAAACAGTGATGAAGAATTCATAGAATTTGATTCAAATTTTGTACCAGAGTCAGATTTATATATTTGTGGTAATGGTTATCTTGACCTTATTAATAGTAATATTGTTTACTACTATCCAGAAATAGATACTAATAATATAATATCATCAATAAAAAGATTTTTCACATTTGACTTTAATTACTATCCATCACAATTTCAGTCTACAACTTCGATTAGACATGAATATACAAGTTGTTTAACCATACAATCTGAAGTTAAGCTTCTAGTTTTAAATCAGGGTGCATTTGAACATGCTTCAGATAGACTTCCTTATTTCTTGGACTCTGATTATGAAGACGGATCAATGACAGATGGTAACTCTGATTTAGATGAAGCTCGTAATTTGGTACATAATACTGATTTACTCGAGCATGATTATTTAGGAGACACAGTAGACGAATTTGCAGTTAGGGATTGAGCTTTGGCAAGAGTAACTCGTTATAAGAGAGTTGTTGAGTTATTGTGTGAAAAGGTTAATGATAATAATGAAATAACAGGAGATATACGAGCACTTACAGATGACGAACTATATGCAGTTAATACTTTTTTCCCCAGAAATGTAAATTATGCTGGTAATTACAATAATATAGGGCCAGTAACTAGATTAATTCTAAAAGAAAAAGCTGAAAAACTCTATATAATAACAAAAGACCAGTTGTTAAGCCTTCAAAGAGATCTAGTGGAGGATCCCTTTACACAATAATAAAATGTGGATTAGTGTAACATAATTGGCTCATTGCTAAACATAATAACATTAATGGTAATAAAATTAACAATATTCTTTATGGCTTTTAGTAAAGCTTTAAAAAATATAAGTGTATCAGGTGTAGTGGTTAGGTGCTATAGGTAACTTTGTTTAACTAGGTAATATATTCATGGGTTAAAACTAGGTACAAGTGGTATGGTAGATGCTATAGTTAGGATCTAAATCTTTTGAGTAACTAATGTTGTGTTTACAAAGGTTTTTTTATATTTTTATAAAAAAAATATAAAAAAAACTTTTTTTTTTTACCTTAAAGAGACTTTAATTTAATTGGTAAAATATGTGACTTTTAATCATCAACACGAGGGTTCGAATCCCCCAGGTCTTAAATTTATAAACGGCCATAGGTTAGTGGTAGTTGTATTATTATCTCCTTTTTTATTCCTATATACTATTGGGTTAATAATGTCTAGTATAGTTTCTATTGATCCAGTGTCTGAGTAATAAATACTCCCACCCATCTTTAATATTTGATTTTTAAGTTTTGTTATATGTATTCTACCATATGCAGTAGTAGCTGCTGCTATAGGTATTGAAACACCTTCAAATGTACTATTTTTGTGAGATTCTTTGAGAGATTGAAGAGCTTTTAAAAAATCAATACTAAAACTATCACATACAGATTCATCTAACCCTGGAATATATGTAACTAAAGTACTGTAATCCGTAATTTTTTTTCATGTAGTTATCTTTCTAGTTAGAGATATTTCATTAAAAGTTTTAGAATCTACTATTTCAGTTACAGGTTTAATAATATCCATCCCAAACCTACCTATTAAATTATTTAGCAAACTTTTAGCTAGATTCTTTTGTGTAATATTCTTAGGGTAAGATTTCATCTTATATAGATTTTCTACATATTTAGTAAATACATTACTAACTCTGTTAAATTTATAGCCTCATTTAATATTTATAATATAACCATTTTCAACCGCATATTTTAATTCTTCACTGAAATACATACCTGATCATCTACCGGATGGGAATATAATACCTGTTTTAGTTCTAACAGGTAGAATACCTAAATAATTATTTTCAGGTGCTTCTATATCACAATAAAAGAACCCGAATAGTTCATTTAAATTAGCTTTTTTATTTAGGTATTCTTGTTTATGACATTCTAAACCTACCATGTCATATAAAGAAACATATGGATATAAATAATTTACATCATAATAATCTAAATTTTCTCCATAAGGTTTATAAACCTCCGTCATACCCCCGTAGTAGCCTAGTTTTATATCTCTATATATTGCTTTTTTGTTAATAAGGGGTATTGGTTTATCTACACTTAAATAATCTTTACTAAATATCTCATAGGACATTTTAGATACTGTAAGGCAATTAGTCATTTTTACATTAAAATCTAAAAACAGAGATCTATTTACTTTTTTTAATACTTGATAAAGACTAATCAAATCTTTTGATAAATAAGATAACGATTCTTGTTTAAAATTTCAAACATCTTTTTTTAAATCGTTATACATTTCTTGAGTAATTGAATAACCGTAATAACTTATATTAGGTGTTTCACCGAGATAAGACAAATTGTTTTCAGTTGCAAAGTCATAGGGAAAAAATCCCTTACTCTCTTCTACCTCATATTTAGTACATAAATCAGATAATTTTTAAGTTAAAACACGGTAACTATCCAATATACTAACTGAATGTATAACATCATCTACTTTACGTTTAATAGTCAATTTTAGTATTATATCATCTCTACATACAGTTTTTAAAATATAAGGGTTTTTACTTTTAGGTGTATTGACTTCTATAATATATGGATCATCAATTATTTGTTTATTAAATTCTAAGATAGTTTTTATAATGAAAACACTATCAAACTTACAAAAATTATGGGCATAAAATGTTATACCGCTATACTTAGCTCTAAGCATTTCATCTATACACTTAAGAACTATTTCCTCACTCTTTAATGTTTTAATGTCAATATAGTATAAAACTGGTTTGGTGTTTAAATTAGTAAAAAAACCTATTGTATAGACTTTAGCTAATTTAAGACCCTTAGTATACACAGTATAAGTTTCAAGATCTATAACCCCAATTCTAATATCTTCAATAATAGCATTAGTATCAACAATAGATCTTTTCTTTATAGGCGTTAAATCAACTCTTTTTTCGCTAAAAAGAATATTGTTATCCTTAATTAAAAAAGTGTAATTACCATATTTCCTTTTAAAAACGTTATTACCTATATTAATATCTTCTACATCACCTAAAAATACACCTGATATAGAAGAGGCTTTTTTAATATAATGATTAGCGTTAATTATATCTATAACTAATATGATATCAGCCCCATTCACACTCCTTTGAAAAAATAATTGTTTACTATGAAAAGCTGTTGATTTTATTTTATCAGGTAAAAGGGAATTATTTTTATTAAAAAAATAAATAAAATCTCTAGAAGCACCATTATGAACATTATTTGTTAATGTAAACACATTTTTAACTATACTATCTGATATTACTGCTTTTAACGGTTTTCCATGTTCAGTTAAGTGAAAGCTTAAAGGAAAGTAGGGTGATATTCTTCTAATCTTAATATATTCATTCTTAGATATTATATTCTTAACCCCCTGTATCTTTAATTTTTCGAGTTCACCATAAAAAACCACCCTGTATAGTATTTGAACTAAAAGCACATCAGGCTCACTTATACCGTAACTATCTAGTGCAATATTCAGTCTATTAGATATTATATCCTGAAAACTATAAAAACTAATATCATCTGCATAATCATTATAACTAAATGAAAATTGCTGTTCCAGCATAGCAAACTCATCTACATTATATCTAATTTTAATTAATATCTGATATTGAGTCCGAACATCCAAATTATTTATGACATATCTTTTAAAGCAAAGAATATCTAATAATTCCTCTAATTTTAGCCAAAAACTTTTAAATTTTATAGGCTTGTTAGTAACTACCAATTTATTGTTATTTTTGTTATTTATCATTGTTTTTTGTTTGTTTTAATTTAAATTCTTGAACAAAATACTAAATTTATAGTAACTTATAGTAAACTTACAGTAAACTTATAGTAAACTTACAGTAAACTTATAGTAAACTTACAGTAAACTTATAGTAAACATCAAGGTATTAGCTAGACCTATTACATAACAAATAATTGGAGTGCTTATTGCTATTTTCTGCGATAACTACCCATACGGTTTATAACTCATTTAGCTTTACGCAGTCTACGAAATGTACCAGGAAACTCTTTTTCTAAATCTTTTTTAATTTCAGCTCGTATTTTAATATCACCTCTCATAGAATCTTTAAAATCCTTAAAAGAATGGAATTCATCTAAAGGCTTTTTCCATATAACCCATAAAATCCTACGTTTAGCTTTAGATATAAAATCTTTATTGTTATCTTCAATATGATCCCTAATAGGATTAGAATGAGCTTGATCATGAACTTGATTAAAATCTGTTTCAAGGGGTCTCTCATATTGATTACGACTATAACTATTTACAAAAGGTGGTTTTATAAATTCGTTTGACAAATTTTCACTTACAGATACCTCTATCTTATGGAAAAATATATCAAAAACATCCGAAACGAGAGGACGGATAAAAGAAACTAATAAACCAATAATGAAAAAGTCTTTAAATAGATAAAGATCAAATTGAAAGTAAAGGACGATAAATCATCTAAGCGAGAAAGAAAGAAGCAATGTAATAATTAAAATAAATAAACTTCTAAGAGTGAATAATTTCTTAAGATTATTAAATCTATAAGTGTATTTATTAATAAATTTTTTAAAATTGTTAATAAGTATCATTTTTTTTTTTTTTGTATATAGTTAAATAAACTGTAATCGCAATACTAGAATTCCAAAATAAAGAAAGGTTCTAGATAAACCTTATAATTATATAAACAGAAAGGTTCAAAAGAAACCTTATTTATATAGCTATATACCCTGGTGACCGCGCGTTAAATAGGACCCTAGAGAGAATTAAAAACCATACTATAAATAGTATAAAATTTATTATAAAATAAATCTAAGCAAAATACTAGATATAAAGCTCTAAGTAAGCAGGTATCCACTCGGTAGTATCACTAAAAGAACGTTCACTTGCTCGAGGGGGAAAGATAAATAAAATAATAGAGGAGAGGACCCTTTCTTCTCTCCTCTCCTCTCCTCTCCTCTCCTCTCCTCTCCTCTCCTCTATTATGACACCACAAAGTTTTGGGTTTATGCCCTTTTTACAATTTAAAGGTTACAGGCTTTGAATCTAAAAAATATAATATTAAAATATTAGACAAAAATCTGGAACTAGATTACTTTTTAAGTTTTAGAGTTTAAAAATATTTTAATTAAAAAACTATTTGATCTAGATACTGGTGATATTATTGAATATGGGTATGATATGTATATATTTACAATATTTAATGTTTATTTCTGAAACTCTATAAAACAGATTAATTAAAGAGATTTTTCTTACTTTAGAAATACAGTGATAAATAAAAGTTTAATTAATAAACAACCTTTTAGATGTAAACTAGGAGGACATTACCCGAGTCGTAATTAAATGAATAGATATATATATTTTTAATTTGGATAATTAGCATTGCTTGCCTAAGATAACAGCTAGAAAATTTGCTAATGTAATGCCACTAGAATGTTTATGTTTTTCAACAAGTTATTGTTTATCTTACTATGATAAAAATACTCTCTCTACTATACTTGATGGTTTAGACTCTAATTGCTTTACTTTAAGTAAAGGAGAATACAAACACTTTATCATACAAGTATTTTCTTTTTATTTTCTATAAAAGATATAGATATCTTATTAAATATAAATATTTTACATTTATCTGTTGGTGCAAGAGGTTCATCAGTTAGATCCACTTTTTTAGTTCGTTCACCTGGTTCACTAGTTAGATTATTTACTAGAAATTGTTATGATAGATCAAAACACAGAGATCTTAAACAAACAGATAATAATTTATCTATAAATCTGTCTAATCCAAATAATCCACAAATAACATTTACTTTTCATATAAAAGAAAGGGCTTTTTTTTTAATGAAACAGGTTTTTAAAACAGGAAGGCTGTATCAATAAAGATTAAGTAATGTTTGTAAGTACAGAATATCTGATAAATAAAAATTGAGATAAGTGATTAACTTAATAAATGGGAAATTTCGTTCAGCCAAAATAAAATATTTGTCAAGAGCTATTGACCATCTTAATTTATTATATAACATTAACATACAAAAACTACCTTTAGATACTTCTAATTTATATTCTAATGCATGATTAGCAGGATTTACTGATGCAGATGGTAATTTTTCTATTAGTCTAGAAGGTTCTTATGCATAGGTTTTATCAGAGAATAAATCACAAAAAAGAGGACGGGTTAAATTGTTTTCTATAAAGCAAAGAGTAATTGACAAGCCAACTGGTGATTCTTTATTCCTATTATGACAAAAATAGCCAACTTTTTTCAAGATAAAGATAAAATCCATTATAAATCAGCTAATCAAATAACTTTTTTGGCTCAACCAGACAGTAAGTATAATCTGATTACTTCTTATTTTGATAAATACCCCTTAATGACTACCAAGCGCCTTTACTATTTATCTTTTGTTCAAAACTTAATTATTTAGCTAAACGTTTAACAAAACAAGAAATTATTTAAATACATGAAATAAAAAATTAAATGAACAACAATAGAACTTATTTTAATTGATACCACTTAAATAGTTTTTTAACATATAAACAAATTTGTAACATTATATAGTAAAATTTTGTTTTATTACTTAGATATTTTTTTTTATAAAATATATTAAAAAAATGGCTATAAGTTAATGGTAAACTAATCGTCTTCCAAACGAAATTTGTCGATTCGAGTTCGACTGGCCGTATAATATATTATTAAGAGTTAGTAACTTAATTGGTAAAGTGTTTCCTTGTCGAGGAACTAGATGTCGGATCATAGCCGTCCTAACTCGATTTATCTCTGTTATAATAATATAAATATTTTAAAAATTTTATCTTAATACTAGATAGGAAAAGTTGCTAGAGGTAAAGCGAGATATTTGCTAAATATTGTGTATTTAACACTAGATGTTCGAATCATCTCTTTTCCGTTAAATTCTAAAGAGAGATAGTATACAGTTTTAAAAAGCGATATTCTAAAATGCTAGCCATACTAAGTATATTACTTTATTAAACAAAGAGTATAATTTAAAAGGTAAAATAGGAAGCTCCAAACTTCAAATTCTCAGTTCAAGTCTGAGTGCTTTTGTTTCTGATCATAATAGATAGCATTAAGAGCATAGTTTAATAGGCAAAATAGGAAGCTTCAAACTTCAAATTCTCAGTTCAAGTCTGAGTGCTCTTGAATTTTATAACATAATAGATTGTAATATATTACGCATTTAAAATAAACATTTTCTTATGTGTGTACATATAGTTTAAGGTTCTTTAACTTAACTGGTAAAGTGCGTTTTTGATAAGGATGTTATCCAAGTTCGAGTCTTGGAGGAATCACATAGAGTGTTTAAATTATATTAGTAAAAGAAATAATATATCGGAATCTAGAAATATAAACAATAAAAACGAAAAGAAAAAATAATATGCTGTCACTTTAAGACGAGAAAAAAAAAATTATTAATATATCTAGTTAATGTTTAAAATATATTAATAATAACAATTAATAATCAAGTTAATGTTTAAAAGATATTAACAAGAAATTTAATTATTATTTAGCCAGATGTAATAATGAATAGTCAACTGTTAACAGTATACGGTCAACGGTTAACAGTATACAATAAACAAGACCAGGTAAAAAAAAATAGCCTAAAATTAGGCAACTAGAGACAGACCAGACTCCTAATATATATAAATATATATATTTATAGATATCTTTTTATAAATATCTAGAGACCCCTAAAATAGATCTAGATATTTATCATATTAATTAATATTTGGATATCAAACCCTATATTTACTTAATGTTTTACAAATTTCTAAAAAAGTAAACAAAAAAAATTAAATAATCTAAAGAAAAAATATGAAATATCTCTCCGTAAATACTATAGTAAAGGCACTACACAGAGTAAATGAGTCTAATACGCAAGAACATAGAACTGGTACACCTTGTTCTGGTCTTTTACATCATTATTTTCCTTTAGATAAGTATATAATGACACCTGAACAAATTCAACCTGTATCAAGAAAAAGGGCTGATTTTTCAATAGAAATATTAGAAAATGTCAAATTTATTCCTCATTTATTTGTAGAAATAAAGAGCCTCGTAAACTCTAATTTTAATGATATTATGGATCAATTGTATAGAACAGTGCTTGAAACTGTAGATCAAGGTGATACTGATTTTTCTGTATTTGTTATAGCTATGAAAGGTACAAAGATTGCTTTTTTCGAATTTCATAGTTTTGTAAGTTTGTTAGACGAATACGGTATAAATAATTACAATGGTTTCGTACCATTAAGTTTTATAATGCCAGGTGAAGCATTTTTTGAAATAAATAAGGATTTAGGTATAACTAATCTAATAAAATATTTGAAATATAGATCTGAATTAGATATCCCTATAGATGTGTTAAATAGATTAGGTGTTCTATCTACTACCAAGATACCACATCCTCATATTTGGGATCTTTTAAATAAGGATCACGAGGATTATATACATAAGTTATTTATGCATATGGCTAACAATAAGGCAGGTAAAGATATAACTTAAACATTTAACCTACATAATAAAAAACCAATTTAATTATACATATATAATGTGTCTAAATATTCCTTAACTTAATAAAGTATACTTTAATTATAACAGAGAAAAAAAAATCATTTCTAAAAACAATAAATTAATTGAAACATCTCCATATAAACTTATAGATGGTGAGCTTTAATAATTTCTTTTAGATATGTTAGATATATATTAGATATCTATATTTTTTTTAGATCTAATACATATCTAATGATTTATATCTAATGCTTTTCTTCTTTTTTAGAAATCTAAATCTCCTTTTTCAGGTTTGTTTACCAGGTTTCAGTTTTCAACTATAAGTAGAAATGTTTTACCATCTTCTATTTTAGTCTATAGATTATTGTCTGTAATATTGTTAATTACCCTGTACATTGTATCATACGTTATTATACACCTAATTTATGCATTCATCTTTGTTGTATAAATATTATTAGGTGTATAATATTTATTATCTAAAAAAAAAAAGAGAATTGGCTGAGTGGTTTAAAGCGATAAGCTTGAAACTTGTTTTGGTGATAAACCAACATCCGTTCGAATCGGATATTCTCTGAATACAAGTATGCTCATATACTCGTATATTTCCTATTGTTTGCGTGTTTGTTTTTTTTTT
>JAABUM010001344.1_pt1 | contig 37194 bp, 69 predicted proteins | sample 5559161 | NCBI WGS metagenome assembly JAABUM01 (sample SAMN10711868, study PRJNA513369) | rock metagenome | isolation source: Antarctica rocks | place: Antarctica: Victoria Land, Siegfried Peak nord
CGGGACGTGCGGTTGCTGAGTGGGGGGGAATTGTTGTATATATAGGACCACTGGGTCCTATGTGCATCAATTGAAGCTTTTCATGTCCAATCACAACAGCTTCACACATGCGAGACAGCTTTGGCGAAGTCAGAAAGAGGAATTTGCAGCGTGGTCATAAAAAGCGTCACCCCAGCGAGAACGGCTGGTCGTGCTGAGAAGGTGACGCCAGCGGGCTGCACGCCTCGTCATTGATCGGCGGCGGCGGCGGCAGCGGCGAGGCCGGCGCCGAGTGCTGGGACGCAGACTGCTGGCCCACAGGTGAGACAACACTGGACTCCGCCTCGGTTGCGACCGATGCATCGACGTGTACGGCTGAGGCTTCGTTCTGTGAGCCTGTGACTCCATCGGCCTGCGAAGCTGGCTGCTGCGCAGCTGTGTCTTGCGTTAGTGCCTGTGAAAACTCGTGGCTCCACCCTGCGGGCACCAGGTACGGTGAGATCAGTACTATCATCTGACTGCAAGTTCCTGAAATGACAGTCACTGTAGAGTTAGGACGCGAGGCACGCCCGGAACCTACCTGACATCGCATCGAAAGCCAGCTCTTGCTGCGTGGGAACGTGCGCCGAGCGCTTCAGCGCAGCGAAGTTCAGCTTGTTCCACATGTTGGAGGTTGTTGTTCCACAGCGAATGGTGGGTGCACGCAGCAAAGGTGCACGCAGCAAAATTGTGAAAAAGGGCAGCTCGTTCAACACTCGCATTGGCGCAGCACGCGCAGCAGGCGGTGTTCAATCTCCGGAAGCTGGAAGCACAACAGACCCAGCTACTGTCCTTACACAAGCGAAAACGTGAATCACTGTGCACAAAGGGCATTACGCACTCAACACACCCAGAGTGTGGGCGAAGGCGAGCATGCATTCCCAGGTACAGATGATGAATGGGTGAGGTATGTCGTCATTTACATCCACTCAAGAAAAGCACAACCGGAGAGGGCGGGCAATGCGAGCCCAAGGCCGCCCTCTAACGCATGTCGCAACAAGTTTGCCAAGCGCTGTTCCAGGTGTACGCTTTGCAAGCAGTAGCTCTGGAACGGCTTGCTCTCCCCTCACACCGGACGCTGCCCGTTGCTTCGGCGACGCCCGGTGCCACGGCGCTGCACAGACCAGCGCCAAACAGCGGCTGCTGGACTCGTGGCCCGCCGCTGCCGCTCAGATTCAGTCGATGGCGGCCTCCCCCTTGAGATCCGCCTCCAATGCGTCCAGGTCCTCATCGTCCAAGTCGTCATCGTCGTCGTCATCGAACAGTTCCCGGTCCTCCTCCGCCACCTGGTCCGCTGTGGCGCCGCCGCCGCCCGACGGCCCTGCACAAGACATCGACGATGCAGCGTCAGCAGTTGTTTCCCGAAACACAGCACATCCTGCAGACTTGCAAAACAGGCGAAACAATGCGGCTGCAAGCTGGAGGCTGCAGTCGCAGTGCAGGTGATGGCCCCAGGCACAAGCACGTGTCGTACATGCAGGGCGCGGCAAGCAAAGGGAGCGTCAGAATACGAATACGTTCTGTCAGAGCCGAGGCTCCAGAAGGGGAATCCACAAAATCTTCATCCGCTCGCCTAGTCTTGCATGCAAGTGCTAACAGATTGCTCAAACAAGGTGCACCGCTTGCACTGGCATTCGTCGAGACCGCCCAAGCCCAGAAGGCAGCAACACGAGTGGCGGCCAACATCCCGAGATCCCGCACCTGCTGCGCCGTTCTGTCCCGCCGCCGCCGGCGCCGCCGCGGCGCCGCCCTGTGAGGCGCGCATGGCGGTATTGGCGGCCTCAGCGCGAGCACGCTCTGCCGCGGCGGCTGCCTCGTCGTCGTTCTCGCGTGTGTAGTTGTCCGACGCGCCCATGTCGTCCTCCGCCACAAAGCCCTCCTGCAGGGGTATGCAAGTAGATCCTTGACACACTGCGCGTCGCTGCACATAGGGCTTTGCAGCAGCCCAGGGCTCAGGGCGCGTGCCGTGAAGGAGGGGTGATATGCTCTTGCCGCTGTAGCTCCCGTCACGCAAGGTCTGAAGCAGTTGCAAAGCTCACGGGCAGCCTTGGCAACGGCGCCGCACCTCGGCGAAGATCTCACGGCCGGTGAGGATGCCCTTGCGGCGGCGGGCGTCCGCCTCCGCATCCGTCTTCTTCCGCTCCTGCGCCACCTTCCGGTCCGCCCAGCCTTTGAACGACTGCGGCGGCGACAATGACACAGTTCAGCATGGGCAAAGCCCACAAGTTTTTGGTGCCGCCTCCGCGTCCGTCTTCTTCCGGGCCCTTGAACGACTGCGGCGACGGACACATGAGCGCATTCCTCATGGCATCCATGGCAACAGCAGCCTGTCTGCTGGTGCCTGCCATGCCCGCCCCAGCCTCGGACAGCCTCTGCTGGCTGGTGCTGTGCAGGCACTGCGATGGTCTCAGTGGTCCGGGACCGAAGTGCAGTGCATCGCAGCAACAGCCCCACCTCCGCTGTTATATCATAGTACTCACAGATGTTCCAGAACACCTTTATGATGGGCAGGGCGCCCACCTTGGCATGCGCCGTCTCAGTCTCCACAATCTCCCGCACGAGGTTTCTGGCAGAGCCCCTCGCTGAATGCGAGTGATTACCACACTTCTGATACCATTCGGAGTGACAGAATGACGCACATCCTCCGTGATGGTGCGCGCGTCGACCTTGGCAAGGCTGCCTCGCTCTCATTGAATCCGCATCAAGTAAGGTTTCCGACAGAGACAACCATGGTTGATAAGCGACAAACTACTTCTGACGATACTCACGTCCTCAGTGATGGGGGTGCGCGCGTCGACCTTTGCACGCGCGGCCTCGATCTCCTCCTCGATGCTGGGCGCATTGGCCTTCTCCGCCTCCAGGAGCTCCTTCATCTGGCTCTTCAGCACGTAGCCCGGCGGCAGCGCGTGCCGGTACTTGCAGTCCTTGCCGTTGGGGCAGGACCAGAACCTGCGGGGAGCAAGTAGTGGGCACTTCAGCAAGCCATCTGGTTGGTGAAATCGAGATCAGAATGAGACGATTGAGAGGCAGCAGTACGCCGGTACTTGCAGTCCTTGCCGTTGAGGCAGGACCAGAACCTGCGATCAACTCACAAATGTTCAACGAGTTGATTACTTGGGCAAATATGCTTGAATCCTCAGGAGGTTGAATGTCGAAGCCGATGCTTGCAAGCCCTGCTTTGGGGCACTGCCAGAATGCGCGCTCGAAGGGGGCGACCGAGTTGCAGTTGGGTCAGTAAAGACTGCAGGTCGACATCCTGGACCCTGAAATCACCTGTTACTCCTATCCTACGGCATGTCTGCGTGCAGTGCCTCGCGGAGCAGCATCTTTACATGCAAGCTGTGCCCCACTCTGCGTACTCAACAGATACAAGAACCTTGAAGCTCACCAGCCGTACCACCTCGTCTCCACGGCGTCTAAGCAGTGTCCGCAGCTAATGCAGGCGATTTCATTTTCGACGTTTCACAATATGTTTGGGATTCAGGAACGTTGGCCTTGGAAGCGTACCAGCCGTACTGCTTCTTCTCCACGGCGTCCAGGAAGAACTTGCAGATGATGTCGGTCGCGTTGGACTTCTCCTTCGCGTGCTTGTCCGCGATAACCCTCTCCAGCTCCTCCTGGTCCCAGTCCTCCATGTCCCCGTCCTCCTTCGAACGCCTGCAGCGTAAGAAAAGCTTGGTTGGGTGTCACAAGTGCTTCAACTGCAATCTCGATTGATCCAGGGCCTGACTCGAGTTGTCCCTGGTCCAGTCCTCCATGTCGCCGTCCTCCTTCGACCACCCGCAATGCGCCAGGCAGGCATACTTGACGGTTTTGATTGTTCAAAACACTTGCTTGCTGCACCCTGGTTTCAGTCCATCCATGTCCCCGCCTGCGCCACAAAGCTCAGGTTACGACATGCTCTGCCCGACCCAGCAACATTCAGGAAGCGGCACCAGCGGCGTGCACTGGTCAGCGACCCACTTGCTCGACCAGGCTTTGTGCACTTTCAAGAAAATGGCGTCACAGAATTGAAGAAGGGGGCGCACTGGTCGGTGAACAGGTCGATCTTGCCGCCCTTGCGCTCGACATCGAGGTCGTGGCTGTACTTGCACTTGAAGCCCTTAGTGCACTTGCCCTGCCGGAAGTACTCGCACAGCATGGACTTGGGGTCCACGCCTGCGCAGCGGAGGGTTGGAGTTAGTCAGGGTCTGAAATATGGCAGGATTTCAAGGGACTGAAGCTCTGCGAGGGGCCCTGGAGACCGCTTGGCAGCCGCGCCAGTTTGCTGGAGACCCGCGGCGAGCGTTCTGAGACGCCTGCGCGAGGATCCATGAATATGAGATCCACCAGAGAGCGAGGCTTCTGAAGCGCACACATGCAGGACTGCGAGGCAGCCGCTAGCACGAGGTCACTGTCTGAACACGACCGCACCTGGCGGCACTTTCGGCTGCTTGATGGCGACCGCGAACAGGTCGTTCAGCTCCCGCTGAGCTGCCGCCTCTGCCTCCTTCTCCTTCTTCTGCAGTTGACAAACACGGTGCAAGGCGGGTCAGCTGATGGACGGTCGATGGTTCGCAGAAATGCTGCTGTGAACGGAGTGCTACGGACTGCACTGCTGCGCCTGCGATGCGACGTCCTGTATGATTTGTTCTTTTCAGAAGTTTTTCTGACCTTGCGCTCCTTCTCCTTGGCGCCGCCCGTTCCGTCGAGGTCCAGTTTGACACCTCGCCGCGCCGCAGCAGCCTTGGCTCCTTGCTCCATCGTCTGGACATAGCTGCGGTTTCGATAGCAACTCCGATGAGCACTGCGACAGGTGCCTCCGTTTTCTCCATACAGCACTTGCAAGTTCATCAGACATGAGCAGGTGCCAACAGAGTGGCAAGGATGCACTCACTTCTGCACGGACTTGCTCTTGTTTTTGTTCTGCAAAGGAAACACGCGCCAGAGATCAGAGCACAGATTGGCAGGATGATGTCAGGGTGCTGGCGGCTTTCGGCATCATGCATGCGCGGTGTGGAGCTGAATATAAGGATGCATGCAGCAAGCAGCCCAGTCACACCTTCAGACCGAATGTCTTGTCTGCCACAGCCTGCGCGGTACAAGTGCTCAGAAATGTCAGTTGCCAAATCCACTCGACTTCAGCAGGCGCCGCACATGCAGCTCGGAAACCGCCGGCCGCTTAGGGCAGGTGCCGCTCACCTGCTTGACTTTCTCAGCCTTCGCCTTGTTTTGGGCTTTGGCTTCCTTGTTTACCGCCTTCTTTGGCGCCATGCTGGGCCACTGCTAGGATGTGCTGCCGGTGGCCAAGGGTCGTGCGAACAGACCAGCAAACTCTGGCGTGGACGCTGCGGGCCTTATGGAAAGCAGGCAACGATACTTCACATGCCCCGATTGGTCAGCAGACCCCCAAAGCCTGCCTCCTATGCTGTTGGAGGCTGCACAGCCGGTCCGCCACCTAATCCCTCCAGCGATGCAACGCCTCCCACTTGCCCTCGGGCGCGACTTGCGCGCTGCGGCCCGGCACAACGCCGCACAAGTCGACGCTGACAGCAACCAAATTGCCTGGCAGCACAACAGGAGCGGTCCGGCTGGATTTCATGCACCGCCGTGCCAGGGACGCCGGTCTGCTCATATGAGTTTCCCGTCTCCTCAAAGTGCCTGATCAGAAGCGCAATTGCGCAATTGCGCAGCACACTCGCCAGCAACGCCAGCAAGTGATTCGCACAGGGGACGCCAGCCTGAAGTTGCGACTACACCTGCAAGACCTGGCGAGCACCTGCATTGTGGTTTTCCCTTGAGGAGGCCCCACATTGACAGTTCTGGAACATAGCAGCTGTACGCACGTGTCAGGCTCTGCCTGCCTGCGGCGAAAGTTCTTCGCAGCGGCTGAGCGCACCGCTGAGCTGCGGAGTCCAGTTGGCGACAAAGGATGTCCGGCCTCAATGCACAGCTCCGGAATCTGTTTCACAGAGAGCCAATCATCCTGTGGAGCTGCCTGATCGGCTTCACAGGTGCGGCGTCGCCATGGCGCAACCCTGCCGTTGTTGCGACGCCACAGGTCCGCGTGCACTTCTGTAGCGTCACATCGGAGTGTCTGCTGCACAGGTCTGGCGCTGCCGATCGTGGTGCCTCCCATCCGCGAGGCTCTCTACAAACCTGAGACGCGGCACCCGCCGCGTGTGCAGGACGTGCGTTCACAATGCGTTCAGCTGACCACTGCTGAATCATGAGCCTTCGCATGCCTTTTGCCTTGCGTGCATGGCAGCGAATAGATGTGTTCATTCTCATGTCTGAAATCGATTGGTCCTTGTGTGCAGCTCATCAACAAGGGCAAGGCATAAACCACACACATCGTCAGCCAAGCGTGGCAGAGCGGCTTCTTATGATTGGCTAGCGAGTCCGATCAAGGTTGCTTGCAATTCGTCAGGCACTGAGCAGAGCACCGTTCCTTGGCAGTATTGCGGGTCAGCAATTTTGTCGTGTGCGCCGCCGTTATCTCCAGAGTTTCAACGGCGAGACAACTAAATAGAAAGATAATTGACTGGGTCTCCTGACGACAAGAAAGCACGATACTCATGATCGTCTGGACATGCATCTCGATGCCTTCGCCAGAGGTAGGCACATTTTTGTACACTCTAGTGCACAACAATTGCACAACAGTGGAGCTCCTTATATGTCACAGATCAAGGCAGACGCTGAACCACTGGCATCTCCCTCCAGCATATGAGGCCATGGCCTCTCTCGTCGCCTCGCTTCTCGTTGCCTCGCTTCGCTCTCAAGCAATCCCAAACGCAGCACACGCTCTCAATCAATTTAGCGTGACGTGCGAGCGAGCAGAAAAACTGCTGCAGGCAAGACGGCTGCAGCGCACCAGAGCGAACCTCCTCCCCCAGAAGGGCCTGCTGCCCAACTCGTGATGTTCCCAGTCGCTGCCACATCACCCCCATGCTCCGAACCAGTGCCGCTCAGGGCGCAGGCTCCTCCGCCGGCGCATCCGCTGCGGGCTCCGCAATGCCCGACATCATCTTTTCCAGGCTGGAGGTCAGCGACTCGCGCAACAGCGTGTTGTTCTCCTCCGCCACGTCCTTCAGGTCCACGATGAACTCCTTCGCCATCTGTCGCCGGATCTGCAGGCACACACGACAAGAACCTTGTTTGTTCATGAACAAGTGGTGGCAGGCACTCGTCGGGGTGGGACTGAGGGTTTCAACGCATGTCTGTGTGCTTAAACAAGCTGTTTCAGCTGTTTCAGGATCCGACATGACCCCTAAACCCTAAATGTGACGAAGCAGGCAGGCGACGCACATCCATGATGCGCTGTGCAATGTTGCGGGGGTCGACACCGATGCCGGTGACGGTGTCGTACATCTGCGCGCGCCCCTGCAGACGCCATTCGCAAGCTTGCATGGTCAGCCAGAATGTGCATGGTCAGCCCAGCCCGCACAACAGCAGCACATCGACAGATGTGCCCAATCAGGTGCTTGTGTGCAGTCACAAGGTGCTTGAGCGCACCACACTGTATTTGGCCTCCTGGATGGGCATCGTGAGCAGCGTTCGCAGGAACGTCTCCCCGCTGACGTCATCCCAGGCACCGTCCTGTTGGACCCAAGCAGGGCACGGCTTGTCGAAACGCACACAATGGACAGCGCTTGCATGCATGGGTGTCTGCTGCAACCATGTCATGCCCAACACCGTGTGGCAGACTCTATGTGCGGCACGGCAGGTTTCGCACACGGTGCCAAGCAACAAGAGGCGCACCCGTGGAATGGGGTGCTTCTGCATGAACGCCATCAGCCAGTGATGCACATTCAGGTTGGTCTCCTGCGCAGTCGGGCCAGCTGATTTCAGCAGGTGCTCCTGTGAATGGTACTGTAGCTGGTAGTAGGATTCGAAACCTGCCGGAAATGGCACAGGATTCCTACTTCTGATGCTTTCTCACCATGAGGTAGTACACCAATGTCTTCGCTGCCCTGCACGAGGATGACAGGGGCCCTCAAAAGGGCGGAATTCCAAATGCGTTTGACATTCATGCATGGCAATTTAGCTGTGCAGACGTGCGACATGCAGACATGAGGACTCGCCTCTCCGTGAGAAGACCCACGAGCCGGTCCCGATTGCCATCCCTGAGCGGCGTGTCGTCAGGGGAGCGAGTCCATGCCGGCCGCCCGCGCCGGCGGTTCTTTTTAGTGAATGACTTGCCCTTCCTGGACTTGGCTGCAAACTGCCGGCGTGCCGGATCTCCGTCTCGTCCGTCTGCTATGATCGTTAAGGCGTACTGGCTGCGGCGGGCAGCTGGCGGGTGGAGGTGCGCAAGCGCTGCGGGCTGGAGGGATGCGGACGAAAGCGGCAGGCGCCGCAGCGGGCCTGCCAGCATGATCAAATGAGTCGAAAGCGATGCGATCTGCTCTGTTTACGTCGCTGAGGGTGCCTCAGCTGCCGCCGCAAAGGCGTTGCTGCGGTGCAGACCAAGAGGGTTTGCCAGTTGCTAATATGATGCAAGCTGCGTCCGCCGATCACGAAGCTCCGCCGCGCAGCCAGCTATCACAGGCACACCGACAGACGATCGTCGAGCTGCTGAAAGGCGGAGCAGGTGCTTGAGCTGGTGTCGCACAGATATTGGAGCCAAAAAGCGTGGGTGGCTGGAAGGGCCCTGCACCTTTTTGGCGAACTCCGAAACACGTGCCAAGATCATTCGTGTCGTCAGCAGCACCATCCTGCTGGCTTCATATTCTCGATTCCTCTACACACAGTATATCGGTGAGCGTGCAGATCGCGGGACGGCAGCTTCGCTCACTTGCGCCGTTGCAAGTCCTCTCTGGGCACCTGATGAGCAGTCGAAACGACACGGCCAGTCCGAGACTGAAGGATCGCAGCTTCGAAGAGTATGAGGAAGACCTAGGGAGTTTCTGACACGGCAGCGGCTCCTGAGGACTGTGCTGCGGTGGCACATCGTAAGCCAGCTGACGCAGCTGTGGCGCCGCAACAATCGAGGTTAGTGCCAGGAATTGCTGGAGCGCACCAGGCTTGCACACAGGCCACGGAAGCCGCCACCACATCAGCAGCATCAACAGCCTGGGAAACAGCAGACTGCGAGACCACAGCTGGCTGGCTGCGGCTCCTAACGCAGCACAGCAGCACCGGCGCCCGGCCTCAGCACCATGTGAGCCTCGGCCCCTGGAGCAGCCGCCAGCGGCGGCGCCATGTCCGCAGGCCAGGCGCCGGAGCCGGAGCCGTCAGCGCAGCCGCCACCGGCGCTCACGCGAATCGTCTTCTGCATCGAGGCGAGCGCCGCCATGGCGGCGGGCTGGGCGTTTGACCGGGCCTCCTACATCGAGCCACTGCTGCGAGCCGTGGACGCCGGGCGATTCGGCCCCTGCCAGCTAGCGTGCGTCTTCTTCGCCACCCGCTCGGCGTTCAGGTGAGCCTGGCAGCCGCGCGTTTGCGGTCTGCCTGGTGATGCCGCATTCGGCCTGCAGCTCGTGGCGTTCGCATCATCTCTGCACTGCAGCAGAGATGCACCTGCATGTCGGCTCCTCCAAGGGTTCAGCCTCCATTTTGACCACGTCACGATGCTGCAGCAATAGGCCACAGTGAAGCACTGGGCCCCCTGGCTGCAATAAACTCCTCGACTGCTATTCGAGCTGCCGATTGAGGCGCCAATTTCGAACTGACTCTTGACTCGAGCCGGATGCTGGCCGCAGCGCGGCGATGGTAGAGCGATCGCACTGGTCGGACAGCACCGCGGACGCGCGCGCATGGCTGGACGCTCTGCCGCTGTGCGGCGGCGGCGCCGATGCCGCCGCGCTCGCCGAAGGCCTCGCCGACGTGCTGTTCCTGTTGGCCCAGGCCGCGGCCGCGCAGCCGGCGCCGCCCAGTGTTACCGGCCAGGAAGCCCCCGCAGACGGCGCCGCGGCCGACAACGCGACTGGCAGCATGAATGGCGGCATGAGCGGCGGCGACGGCGGCGGCGTGGATGGCGGGTCCGGCGGCAGCGGCGTCAGCCAGCAGGTGGTGCTGGTGGCGCGCACGGAGCCGCACCGGCTGGCCATCCCTTGGCCCTTTGCCGAGGACATCAGCCCACAGGTGGGGTGGTGTGACATGGCGCAGGACGCGATGAGAAACCCCGTGCAGCTCCGCATCCACAACACACTATCGTGTGGCCTGTACACCCGCAATGACAGCGCTGATGTTGCAAGTTCCAGACAATGCGCGGCGATGGCACCTGCTGCCAAAAACAAATATGTCTCGGTGCTTGGTGGGAGGCATGGCTGACCACTGCGTCCGGAGTCAGCAGTGCTGAAATGCGCCCACGCTCCCCCTGCAGGCGCCGTGGCAGGGCGCGGCGTCCTACACGGACCTAATCATGGCGCTGCGGCGCCGCGACGTTGGCGTGACCGTGGTGACGGGCCGCATGCAGAACCACCTCTGGCTGGTGAAGGCCGTGCTCGCCGCGTCGCAGGTGTCTTTTGTCGAGCTTCGTGGCTTGTCTCTTGGTCTCTGGATTGTTGGTCACTGCTGCGGCCAATGCCACTTTCTGTGATGTTCATTCTGCAGAGGCGCTGGGGGCGGAGCCGTATTGCAAGCTGTACTGTGGCCACGAGTGTACAGTGTTTGCATGTATGATTGTACGAATCAAAAGTCAGGACCGGCCAATGGCAACCCCAATCCCACGTTCTCCTGCAGCGGAGGGGGGAGGCGGCGGGGGCGGAGCAGGAGCTGTATTGCTTGGCAATGAATTGCCAATACATACGATGGTTCATCTCGATGAACGGAGCGTTCAACCTGCTTACACCTGCAGCGGAAGGGGGAGGCGGCGGGGGCGGAGCGGGAGCTGTTCTGCGCGATGAGTAGTGTGCGGTGCGCTGACTTGGAGAGGCCTTGGTGCATTTGTAGAAGAAGGGGGAGGCGGCGACGGCGGAGCAGGAGCTGTTCCGGTCGATGGCGGTGAGCGCTGGGCCCGACAGCACAGCGCTCGCGTCGCCGCGCTGGCCATCGGCGCTGCAGCTGCTGCAGGCGCGTACAGCTTGTCCAGAAATGCGACGCTTTATTCGACGCTTTCGCCCTCCACCATTGCCTGTGGGAACGCGTGTGATGTCATCTCAAAGCATCTCTGGCGGAGGAAGAGGATGCACAGGCTCTCACACAAGGCCCTGTGTGTTCGACCTGCCCAAGGCGGCGCTGCCTCCGCCCCACGCCGAACTAGTTTCTGTATCTGGCCGCGCAGGGTCTGGCGCAGGAACAGCGGGCGATGGCCAAGGCGGCGGCCGCTGCCGGCGGCGGCCAAGGCCGCGGCCAAGGCGGCGACCAAGGCAGCGGCCAAGGCGGCGGGCAAGGCGGCGGCGTCGGCAATGGCCCCGGTACCGCCAGCAGCGCCGGTACACCCGGCACGGCCGCGCTGCAGCGGGCCAGCCCGGCAGGCGTCAGCGGCACGGAGCTGCCGCCGCCAGCGATGCACGCGCTGCAGGCGGTGAGCGGGGCGCCGCCCATGTTGCCGGGTGCGCCCCAATTCGAGATGCTGTACTTATGATGCATTTGGCCAGAAACGCTGGCGCTCTGCGTGCTGCAGGCGGCGAGCGCGGCGCCGCCCACGCTGCCAGGCGCATCTCGAACTGTGTTGCTGCGGCCCCACTGCATTGGCTTCGAAGACTGGCTTTCCTCGGGTTCGATTAGCCCACGCCAGGCTGCACGACGCTGGTGCAGGCTCTGCCGCAACTCCAGGGCCGAGCAGACTGCCAGCGTGCAGCTCGGCGGCGCCATGCTCACCGGGGAGGCACCGCCAGGCCAGGCCAAGGCTGCGCAACCAACGGTGCTCTGTCTGACGCAGCCGCGGCGCCGGGTGTGGGCGGCGGCTTTGCGCAGATGCTGGCCGGGTCGCCGGCGGGCGCTGGAGACGGCAGGTCGCCGGCCGGCATTGGCGGCGGCGCTGCCGCCTCGCCTGCCTACTGGGCGCCGTCCCCGGCGCACAGCGTGGCGTCGCCGGCGGCTGCGCCGCCGCCCCCGCAGCAGCAGCTACAGCAGCAGCCGTCGGCGGCAGGGCAGCTGCCGCAGGCGCAGCAGTATGCGCGGCAGCCATCGCCGGCGCCGGCTCCTCACCAGCAGCAGCAGCTGCCGTACCAGCAGCAAGCGCAGAATGCCGCTGTGGCCGGCCCGGCCAGCAGCGTCGCGACCAGCGTCGGGAGCGCTCCCGGCGATGGCGGCCAGCAGCAGGAGCAGCAGCAGCAGCAGCAGCAGCAGCAGCAGCAGCAGCAGCAGCAGCAGCAGCAGCAGCAGCAGCAGCAGCAGCAGCAGCAGCAGCAGCAGCAGCAGTGGGGCCAGGCGGCCGGCTCGCCGCAGCAGGCAGTGGGGCCGGCGGCACATGGGCAAGCTCAGACACAGCGGAGTCAAGCGGCGCTGGACTGGCATGCCCACCTGCGCACACTGCCGCCAGAGCAGCGCCAGCAGGTACCCTATTCTGCAGACCCCATCGTGTTCACATCCACAGACATCGCAGCAGTGACTCGACTTGCATCCCCACCTGCGCATCCAGCAGCAGCAGCAGCACCGGCAGGTACTTCAAGCTCGCATTCTCTCTGAACTCTCAACCAACAGTCGTCGACACCGCCAGCGCCAGCAGGTACCTTGATCTGCAGGCTCACTCTGTGCTGAAATTTTCCGTCAGAAACTAGTTTCCGCTGCCTGTCTGCACACCTTGTCACCGAAGCTGCGTCTGCAGGTGCGTCTCTGCCGATGTCGCCGCGATAATGGCAAGTCACTCAAAAGTGAAAGCAACACGCAAGCGCCCTGCCTGCCAGCATGTGGCAACATTTTCTGCACCACCTCACTCGCTGCGCCTCGCTTGACCAACGGCGCCGGTGCCTTTTCGAGTCACGTTTGTGTGTTGAGGATTCAACCTGCTTCATGACGCTGTCGCGCAGAAAGTCCTGGAGATGAAGCGCGCTATGGAGCTGAAGCGGCAGCAGCAGGCGGGGCGTTCTGCACTGGCAGGCGCGTGTTCCCGCAAGTGTTCAGTGGTGTGCTCGGATTCATGAGGAAGCCGACGAATTGCTGTTTCTTTGCCAGATGTGACAACGAGCTGCACATGCACCTTGGTCGAGCTTGAATGACATCGCTCGCTGGCTGGTGTGTCCATGCCAGCTCTTGCAAGCTCTAAGCGCCGGCACAGCAGCATCAGCAGCAGCACATCAGTGTGCGTGCCGGTTCTGCAGGCGCGCCGGGCGGTGCCGGGTCGCTCATGCCGCCCATCCCGACCCACACGCCGCCGCTGCCGCCTCAGCAGCAGCAGCATGCCCAGCAGCCGCTGCCGCATCCGCAGCAGTACGCCCAATCACCGCAGCAGCAGCAGCAGCAGCAGCAGCAGCAGCAGCCGCAGATGGCATCGCCCGGCGGCCGGCCCGGCGGGCCTTCTGCGGCAGCGTCGCCGCAACAGCAGCAGCAGCAGCAGCAGCAGCAGCAGCAGGCGGTGGTGGTGTGGACCGGCGAGCTGGCTCTATCGGGGCGCGCGGCAAAGACGGCCGCCGACCACTCGCTGGCGCACGTCCGTGCCGTCGTCGTTCCGGGCGCCTGGCCGCAAGGTGGGTCACCTCACGGAACACGACAAGCAGGACCCGGAACCCATGCGAAACCATAATACAGATGCTCAAAGAGGAAGCTCGCGGGGCTCTGCGCCACTGTACTGGTCGGCGCCTGACCGCCAGGTGGGTCACCTTTGTCCGACTGACGATTGATGATAAGCCCGCAAGAGAAGTGCTTGGAAAACGCGCTGGCGGCGCCTGGCGGTCATGTGCGAAATGCATAGCGCCGCGCAGGGCGAGCGTCCGATGCTGCCTCCACAGCCGCGTGGTAATGCGTGAATGCGGCATTCATTGAGGGTGTTGATGAGGCACCCGTTCGGGCAACACAACAAGCTGGACTTCATCTGCGTGTCTGTGTGAGGACAGGAATGAGCCCCCACTGCGCGCCGGCAGGCCCTGCTGGCCCTGAAATGAGACCTGACACAACAACGACCGTCGAGCCAACAGCTGCACTCACAGGCTCCTTCCTGTGCTTCCGCAGGCGAGACGCGCGACTGGCCTGCGCGGCTGGTCATCAGCAAGCTCGTGGACCGGAACACGCTGCTGCAGCGGCTGCAGAACGTGCTGCGCTCGTCGCCCTCCTGCAACCTGCAGCTCACGCAGCCGCTGCCGCCGCAGCAGCACGGCAGCCTGGTGAGCCGGCTGCCCTGATCTCGGGGCTGCAATGCCAATTGCAATGCCAGCACTGCGCTTGCGGCCAACTGCGCAAGTCGGCAGACGTCTGAGCCGCCTGTCTGTTGCCCGCTGGCCCACCGGGCCGCCTGTTCAACAATATTTACAACTACCGTGGCCACAGCGCGGAGCGCCGCCCACATCCTGCTGCCGTCAGTAGATCCTGCTGCCGCCCCTAGAACTCTGTGTGGCGCCGCCAACATCCTGCTGCCGTCAGAAGAACTCTCGTGCCATCCGAGAAAACTCAAAGCTTTGGTCTCTCGGAAGCCTTGTACACGACCAGACCCTGACATTCTCCATGCGTGTGTGTGTGAGCGCAGTCGCTCATGGGCCCGGCGCAGAAGACTTTGAAGAAGTTCGTGAAAGAGCTCAACCCCCCCCAGACTCCCTGCATTACCTGCAATCCTTTGCGGTGCGGTGCGCGCAGTCGCTGATGAACCTGGCGCAGAAGTAGGTCGGCGGCTTCTGGGTTTCTTTTCCTGAAGTCTTCTACGCCACTAAACACTGACATTCTGCTTGTGTGTGGTGCGCGCAGTCGCTCATGGACCTGGCGCAGAAACAGGTCGGCGGCTTCGCAATGCTCGACGGGCGCATGGTGGTGCTGCTGCTATCGACGCGCGCCGGCGGCGCCGCGGCCGCGCAGCAGCCGCTCACCGTGCAGGCCTACATCGTGCCCACCAGCAAGATGGGTTGAGGCTCGGCGCCTGTGACGCTTGGTGCGCCGCCTCCCGGCCTGGCGCCCCGGCGGCGCGAGCGGCGGCGGCGGCGCGAGCGGCGGCGGCGCGAGTGGGGTTGGCGGCGATGGCGGCGTTTGCAGCTCTGCAGCCAGCTGCGGCGGGCTGCGGCGCAAGCGGCGCAGCGGGCGGCGGCGGGCGCTCTGCCGCAGCCGCATCTGCGCAGGTTCAAGAGCCAAGTGGCAGGAGTTGTGCGCAGCCCAGGAGTCAAGCGGGAGCAGCTCCGGTTATCGAGACCTGACCGGTGGCGCGTTGAGGCATGCATCGAGTAGAGCATTCAACAACTCTAGGTGACGCATCCCGTCACGGCTGCGGAATGGCTGTGTGCTATCAGGGGCTAAGTAAGTGGAGTACGTTTAGTCAAGTGCAAAGCAGGAAGATGCGGTTCCACATACAGTATGGATGCCAGCTGTGGCGACAGTGCTATGCATGTGGATCATGTGAACGGTGTTGAACCATTGGAACTCTAGCAGGACTTTGCTGCACATCAATTCCTGAAGAAGCAAGACGAAAACACAAACGGAAGAACTGGGCGGCAAATCAAACCCACAGATGCCGGCACAGCCCAACGAATCGCGGCGCTGTGCCAGCGCGCTTGTGCACCTCTCCTGAACAATCTACTATGATTCGACGGCGTCATTGTACCTAGAGAGGCTGAAATCTGGTGTTCACTCATTTGCTCGTTCGCTCCAGGTATAATGTTCTAACCCCAACCTGCCAACAGCACCGGATGTGCTGGCGCCTAGCGCAAGCTCGCCTGCACTGAGGACCCCTCCAAAACCGTGTTGTCAGGCGACACTACCGCCGCTGCTGCCGCCGCCGCTGCCGCCGCCGCTGTCGCAATCCATCCTGCGGCGGCGGCGTCGCTTGCAGCTCTAGCGCAGAGTGTCTCAGTAACATTTATATGGATGATCTAAAGTCCGATGACGACAACGTCGGGTTCTATGATTTGCCGCGACCGAACAAGCAGGCCTGAGCCGGGCAGTCGCGCGCGGTCGCGACGCTGAGATCAAAAGGGTTTCCAGGCATTGCCAGGCCCAGGAGCAGTCCTGCGCGCAGCTGACTCACTCCTGGGGCTCCGGCATGGCCGGCGGCGCCTGCTGCTGCTGAAGCGCCGCGCATTCCGCTCGCAGCCGCGCGATGTCGTCCCGGAACCGCTGCAGCTCCGCCTCCTGCCCCGCAACGTCCTCCTCCAGCGCGCCGTTGGCGCTGCCTGCGAGCATGACACGACGGGGGCGTCAGCGGCGGTGCTGAGGAGCGAAATACAGGCGTTACCAGCCTGAACTGTGCTTTGCGAGGCATCAGAGCGCCCCGCAGTGATGCTTGTGACAAATGACCGTTTGCGGTCAAGCTGAAAGTAGCAAATAGAGGAAGGCGGCGGGCAACGCAACGACTGTGGCAAGGTAAGGAAGCAGCCTGCTGCCTGCCCACAGGCTCAAGGTGTGCAGTCTCCGAGAGCCGGCCCGCCTAGCTGCTGGGCCAATGCGCCAGTGGAGGCTAGGTGGTGCTGCGCAAGTAGATGCAGTCAGACAACGGGGACATGGAAAAGGCGAAGAAGCGCACGGAGGGTGGAGCATTCGGCAGCGAGGCTGCTGAGGTTGCCCTGCTGCTGTGCGCATTCCAGCGACAGGCGCTGCGTCTTCTGCTGCAGGTCGGCTATGTAGGCGAGGTTCCACCGCCGGGACGGCGACTGCGGGCTGGCGGCAGCACGCTGCGGCGCCTCTGCGGGTGGTTCGCCGGGGTCTGCCGGCATCGGCTTTGGCACGAGCCCAGCCGCGGCTGGTGCTGCAGCTGGAACGGCATTTGTCACGGTCGCCGCTGCCGCCGCCGACAGCGGGCTGCCGCCGCTGCTGTTGCTGCCGTCGCCGGTGCCGCGCCCGCCGGCAGCTGCGTCAGCGATCATGCACTCTTGCCCGCCTGGCGGCATGTCACCACTGGACGTCTGAGGAGACTGATCCGTCACGTACTCAGCCTCTCCGCAGGTCGAGGCGGCACTGGTTGGTGATGCGGCAGGCTGATCCTATTTGCGTTCTTGTGGCCCTGCCTCTGCAGCCACGGCTTCCGCCAGGTCAATTCATCATCCGCATTCGCAGAGAGCAGCGCAGGCTGGCGCGACCACAAGAAATACAAACACAGCCGTCAGGTAGCTTGCTGAACGCTCGCGCTTTCGCGTAGGGCGCCATGTGCGCGCTCTGCTATGACCCCTAGGTCCTGGGTGTCAGACGACAGCACCAAATTTGTCACAGCGAAAGCGCAGCCGCAGGATCGCTTACCAACGCACACCAGACAGCATGGCAGCATGAAAGCTGACGACTGGGCGAGGCTTCAGCATGCAGGATGGTGTATGGTTCAAACGCACCGTCAATAATTTCGCGCTGCGCACGCTTGTGTCCAGCCGCGATGTGCCTGATTCTTCGAGAAAAGGTGCTGTTGAATGATAAGTGAACATGGAGGGGAGAAACGACAAGATCGGAGGAGGGGCGAGAAGCGAGAACCATCTGCTGGTACGCGCTGGTACAGACATGCATGTGCCTGGAAGCTTCTCCTAACTCTGTACATGCATCTGATTCCCAACCCTTGGCGAAGGTGAGAAGGGTCGATGACATGGCAAGGCTTCAGGTTATTCACAGGGAGAGGAAAAAGAGGACAGGAATCAGGCTCAATTGAAAGGGGAAGGAAAGGAAGGTAAAAGGGAGGAGAGGGAATGAGCTGAGAAGGAAGGTTTTCACGCAGAATCCGCGTCGAGAGAGTCATTCGATGCATCGGCGGCGGTGTCGCCGTTGCTGCAGCCTTATGCGCCGCATTTCTTTGCCCTTGGATTGCACATTTCCGCGATGGCGGCTAGCACGGCGGGTGTGCCTGGGGGCGATGCGCATGGCAGTATGCTGCTGCCGTATCACCTGTGCACCACCACGCCCGCGGTCAGGACAGGAGGTGTGAGACTGTGTCGTCAAATCCCTTCTCAACGAAGAGGGGCTGCTTACCGCCTTGGCGCTGCACGCTGAGCCGGAAGCGCAGTGCCGGTGCCTTGCGACTCATCGGCCCCGCCAAGAGTCACCGCCGCTGGGGCCGCCGTCGCCAGCGCCGCTGCCAGCGCCGCATTGCTGGCGGGCCACCGTCGCCTCTGTGAATGCATGCAGCCGCCGACATGACGCTGGCAACCGGCAAACCTCCATGCACATTCAGATTGATGTGGAGCACAGGGCTCAGGATCGACATCGTCGATGCTGTACGTTGCAAGCTGGCTCTGCATCCCGATGCGCTGGCAGAGGACGATCGGTGCCAGAACTTTACAGTGGTGCCGCTGCACCTTGCCTTTTCTTCGTTGACAGCTTCGGGCGATGTATTGGCCATGGTTTCGTTGCAATTGTTTTGAAAAATCTCTTGTGCCTGCTGATTTGCACCGCAATGGTCGTGTTGATATGAGGTGAATTTGAGTAGACGCGCCATTACTGGGCATCCGGCTCGAGTGCCCACATTCGGCTGGTTCGGAAAATTCACACATAGCAGATATCCAGTTGCTGAAGACAAAACCAACACTGCCGCAACATTGTACTGGAGTGCGAGCCCACCCCGCAGCGTGCGCCACGCTCAACTTTGCCATGCATTGCGTGCTGCCGCAAGCGCACAGCTCGACGGCCTCCTGTCCTCACGCCTTCGTGTCTGCCGCGCCGCCGCTACTGTTGCCGCCGCTGCTCTGCGCCGCCACCGGCGCCGCGGCTTCCGTACTTTCCGCAGCTGGGCCGCCGCTCTGCGCCGCCGGCGCCAGCGCCGCGGCCTCCGCCTCTCCTGCCGCTGCGGCGCCGTTCTGCGCCGCAGTTGGCGCCGCGGCCTCCGCAATGGCGGCCAGCGTCGCGGAGCGGTGCTCCGAGGTGGCGGTGCTGCCCTTTGTCGCCTGCCGCACCTGCGCGCCGCCATTTGACATGTTTGGTATTGTGCGGCACTCGCCCTCCGCGACACGCGGCGGCAGAATGGCGAGGCTCAGCAGCTTCCAAGGGAGACACTGAGTTCCTCGTTGCATTGAACGCCAGGAGGCACAGCCACTGTGGCAGCTGACAGCTGACAGCCGCCAGCCGCCAGCCCGGAACGAGTCCTCCGGCAGCACCCCTCCAGCAGCAAACCGTCCGGATACGTTTCATTATGCCCCCTTTTCCGAGGCGCTCACCGCCATGGTGGCGTACGCCGACGGCGGCAGCTGGAAGCGCAGCTGCAGCGCCAGCGACTGCAGCGAGGACTCGGGTACCGCAGCCGGCGCCGCAGCCAACTCCGTGGCCACCCCCGAGGCTGCATCCGCGGGAGCGCCCTCGCCGCTGGAGAAGTTCTCAGACGCCGCCGCGATGGCAACGCCTGGCGAGCCTGCGCAGGGGCACGTACATTTCGTGATCACACTCGCAGAGCCGCAAGACCATTTGCGTCGAGACCTCCACTTTCAACCATTTAAATTTTGCAGCTGCTGCCGGCACTGGCGCTAGGCTGCGAGCCGAACCGGCACGACCTGCCAGGCGACTTCCCAGCTGCAGAAGTTGCTGCTGACCCTCGCCCCAAGGGCCGAGCCAGCACCAGACAGTACCGTGCTCGGCGCGGTGTAGCACCCGCCACGCCAGCCGCACTGGGTGCTGCGCAGTGTCTAGTCGGCGGCCCGGGCAAGCAAAATGTGCAGGCCAGAGAAGGATGTTGCCGCCACCCGAGGGGCTGACGCCGGAGAGCTCAACGTCGAGCTCGGCGTAGTGCAGCAGCCGCCACGCAAGCGCCCGCGGCCGCCACACAAACATTTCGTTTCTGTGCTCCGCAGTACTATGGCCGCGGCTCACCTGAGGTGCCAACGCCGGAGAGCTCTGCGTCAGGCGCGGCGTAGCGCAGCAGCCGCCACGCCAGCGCCCGCGGCCGCTGCACCAGCCGCCGGTAGTCGCCGGCGAGGCCCGTGATGGAAAAGCCGCGGGTCCCGTGCGGCGAGGACTCCAGCGACACGCCGTCTCTCGCCGCCAGCTCAGCATACACCTGCAGCAGTCCCTTGTTCAATTTAGGTCATTTCAACTGGAAGCCTGTGCGGCGAGGACCCTGGCGACACGCCGTCCTTCGCCGCCAGCTCAGCGTACACCTGCAGGATTGCAGGATTGTCGCTCCCTGCTCTTGGTGACCCTCAGGGGATGAACGGACAAGCCGTGGGTGCCGTGCGGCAAGGTTTGCAGCGTCCCCGCAAGCACACCCCTTTCTGAAACTCGCCCAGCAGGCCGGCTGCCTTATGGACTGCAGGACAGCTTGAATCCACATGTACATGCTGCACCTGGTGACCATCTACAAGGATGATGGCTGGCCATTGGCATCCTCCCATGGTCCACGAGTTTCGTGCAGCACCCACCTGAGCGGTATCGTGCTCGGGGTAGCGGACCCGCGCACCCGGCAGCGGCAGCACCACGTCCTCTATGTCGTAGCTTCCAGCTTCCGCTTCTTCTGCCGTGACGGTGTGCACCGCCGCCAGCCGTCCGGCGGCGCGCATGCCGCCCGCTTCCGGGCCCTCCGCATCCGGCGCTGCGGCTTCTGCGGCGTCCCCGCCGCCGTCATCTGCTGTCTCAGAACAGCAGAGTGTCAAAACAAGAGTCCTCAAGTTCAATTGTGAGGCCGTGCAGAATCTGGGTCGCGCCGCCAGCCGACCGGCCGCGCGCATGCCGCCCGCCTCCGGGCCCTCCGCTGGCGCCGTCATCATGTTTCAGTATTCAAGTTCATGATGCCAGCCGCCCGGCCGCGCGCTCCGGCGCCTCCTCTGCTGCGTCCTCGCTGCCATCGATATCAGCCAGGAGAACGAACAAGAGGTTGCGAGGCTATTCGCACAGGCATTACCCTCTCGTTAGCGGGACAATTCCAGCGTCTCAAGTCCCAGCTAGTAGGCCGCCTGAACTGTGCTTCAGAATGGTTCAGAGCAGTGAACTCCTGATCCAATGCCAAATTGCCACGGGCTTGCCAATGCATGAAAGTGTGGCAGCAGAATGACGAGCTTGGATCTAAGCAAGCCACACGCCTGAACAAACGGTCGAGGCGCAGGAGGCAATGAAGAAGCACACCTGCAGCGGCGGCGGCGGCAGCAGGAAGCACCAGGTCGCCGGCAATGACGGTCCCCGCGCCGTGGCGTTCGATGCGGTGGCTGGCAGCGGCGTTCCACAGGTAGCTCTGCGGACCACACCAGGGGCAGAAGCAGAATCAGAACGAGAGGTTTGATACAACCAGAATCACAAATTTGGCAGAATAAGCAGCTCATCAGAATCGAATTCGAAGCTCAGCAGAATCAGAAGCAGAAGCGAAAGCAGAAGCAGAAGGAGAACCGAAGCTCGCGAAACTCCATCCTTGCAAACGACCCTGTCCTTTCAGATTTGAGGCAGCGAACGGGATTTGACACAAGCCAAGCTTCGCCCACAGCACCTGGCACGCAGCTCAGGCGCGATGCAGCAAAAAGGCGCACAAGGGTCAGCGCGGCCGATGTTCATATCGCATGCATAACAACCAGGCGCTCGTCCATCCAGATGCTGTGCTTCACTGCATTCAGGTGCCGCATTCTGGGGGATGGAACGCATGGCGCTCACCTGACAGGTGTGCACGCACATGCACATATCATGCACACGCAAGTAAGGGGCTCATTCCGGAAGAAAGTCCAAGCTTACCTGGTAGGCGTGCACATACAACAGTACGCATGGAGTGGGGGTTGCATCAAACGCCGTCAGTGAGCCAAGTGAACAGAGAAATTCACCCACAACCCTGGGCTCACCTGGTAGGTGTGCATGTAAGTACATCATGCGGTGGAGCGGGATGCACTCCAGCGCCGTCAGCCACCTGAGGAGGGAATCGTACCCCTCATCACCTAGCTCACCTGGTAGGCGTGCACGTACATCATGCGCATGGAGCGGGGGATGCACTCCAGCGCCGTCAGCCAGTTGCCCGGGTGCGCCTGCAGGCCGCCCAGTATGGCGCACTCCGCCGTCAGGAAGCGTGGCAGCCCGTTCAGCGCCGCCGCGACGTCGCCTGCAGGAGTTGCGAAAGGCATCTGTATAGCAGTAGCACCTTGGTTGCCTCTGGTCGTCAGCACCTTCAGGCAAGAGTCATCCGTCCTGCGCCAGCTGCGCTGCAGTGGACGATACAGGTGTCGCTTTCTGGAGGTAGGGAGACCGCTGGGCCACGAGCTCATGAAGCAGGCAGCTTTTTGTTTCGAGCCAAGCGCACCTCGCTCCAGGAAGGCTGCGCGCGCGACGGCGATGTCTGGGCGGTCGTTCTGCTGGCCCGCCAGGATGAGACGTGCCCCCGCCTCCCACTTGCCGTTCAGCAGCAGCGCGCCCACCCTGTAATGAAGAAGCAAATGTCAGATGTGCAGGCTGCCTTGCGAAGGAGCCATGAGGCAGTGTCCCATTCGCCGTTCAGCAGCAGCGCGACCACCCTGTGGTGGACGTTACCGATCTTAGAGCGTTCCAGCAGAACGTGGGGACCAGCCAAGGACATATACTCAGAGGTAGACTTGTATCTCAGATGCTTTCCACAGCAGCACGTGGCCTCGGTTTGTGCCGCTAGCGCCAAACAACGCTTCTGCATGAGAGGTGACAAATCAAGCCTGCTTCTCGAGAAGGTTTTCCTTCCTGCGTGAGGTTAGCAAGGTGCGGATTCAACCTTCCCGTCAGCGCCACCCACCTGTGGGTCGCTGACGCGCCGCTGCCAAAGCGCTGCAGGCCAAAGTAGTTGACGAAACCATCCTTCGCCAGCCCCTCCACCGCGGCGGACACCTGCATGCCAGTGTAAGCTGAATCCGGAACTGCCTGATTTGAAAATGTGCATTTGTCCTTGTCAGGCACGACCATGCCCCAGCACTTGCAGTTGACATAACCGCGCCTCTGCCAGCGGTGGAGGGCAATGGCAACCACCTGCGCGGCGTCAGCGCCGGCGACGCCGCGCAGCACCAGGTCGAACTGGTTGCCGCCAGACGCGCCCAGCCCCAGCGGCTCGCCCACGTACGAGAAGTTGCCCAGCTGGATGCCCCTGCAGATGAACAAGGAGTGAATGGTAAGAACAGCATGTCAAATATTCATTGCACGGTCGTGGCAGGCGTTGCAAACTTGGCCCAGCGGCTCACCCACATACGAGAAGTTGCCCAGCTGGATGCCCCTGCACGGCAGGGTGACATATGAGGATTGACAAAGGATCGGGGATCTAGGAGAGTCTCGGAGATGCGGCCGGACGCTCCCAGCTCCAGCGGCTTGCCCACATGCGGAAACCCTACACGCGGAAATTTGCTGACCTGAGTGCCCCTGCAAACCCAAAGTGATGAGTCAAACACGTCTTCTGAGGAGTCTTCACACCGGCAGGCGGTGCGAACATGGCCCAGCGACTCGCCCATGTACGAGAGGTTGCCCAGCTGGATGCCCCTGCGGGCAAATGCAGATCAGGGAGTCTTGCAGCAGTCTTGCACCAGTCTTGCACCTGAGGCTGCGGTTGAGGCCGGCGAGGCGTGCGTCGGCGACCTTGAAGGCGGTGGCGGCCTGCTCCGTGATCGCGCGCTTGTCCTTCGTGCCCGCAAAGCCGAACACGCCCGCAGAGCAGTGCAGCATGCGCGCCAGCACCGACAGCGCCGCCTGTGAAACAAGGTGAAGAATACCATCCGCAAGATGCTGGAGAAACACGCCCGCGCTGCAGTGCAGCATGCGCCCCGGCACCTCTACGTACGCATTGTGGTGGAGGAAGCATCACTGAGAACAAAACCCACCACGGTGTCGAGAAAGCATGCAGGTGAACTGGATGTCCAGGTCCATGGTTGTACTTGTTTCCATGGAGACTCGTGCGGACTCAGTGCGGAGTGCAGGGCAACCAGGCGAGGGGGAAATGCTGCAACAGCATTACCAAGGAGATTTCTTTGCGAGACCCTCTTCGTGTTCTGAACCAAATTCAGGCTTGACGGGCTATCTCCTTGCGAAGATGACCCACCTGGGTATCCATGTTCTCCTTGCGCATCACAAAGCGCACGTACCGCGCGTCGCCGCCCGGCCAGTTCTCGCGGCAGCCCCCGCGGCCGCCGCCGCCGCCGCCACCGCCGCCGCTGCGCTTGCGCTTGGGCGCCGCCGAGACCTGAATCACGCCCTCGCTGGGGGCCTGCATGTGAACGCGCACCCGGCATGAGACGAACTACACTCGTTGAACCCTTGCAGAGCTTTGGCACCGCACTGCGATGACTGCGAGGCAGCGCCAACACGCCACTGCCTTGCGCAGAACCAAAGGACTCTGGCACGGCTTGGCAGGATGCTGTGTTGCACACGCCAGACAGAAACAAGGCCTTCGATCATGCTGGGAAAGCTGATATAGCGTCGGTCACACCCAGACGTGGCTACCCAGCGCAGACAGGAACCTGGAAGCAGGCGCCTCGCACTCACCGTGTGGTTGCCCGTCTTCACGCTGCTCGGCGCCGTCTCAGTGCGCATCGGCGGCAGCCGCGCCTCGGTCTTGAAGAACGCGTGCACCGCCGACCTCTTCTGCTTCTCCGGCATCGGCTCCAGCAGCACGTGCTTCGGCGCCCTCGGCGCGCCGCTGCCCCTGCCGCTGCCGCTGCCCCTGCCGCCGCCGCCCTGGCCGCCGCCACCGCCCCTGCCGCCCCCAGCAGTGTGGGCGCCGCTGCTTCCGGCCGTTGCCGCGGGCTCAGCTGCTGCCGCCTCCGCCGCCGCGCCCGTGGCTGCAGGGTCAGCGGCGCCAGAGGCGGGCTCTGCGGCTTCAGGCGTTGCCGCCGCCGCCGTCAGTCCACCGTCTGCCGCTGCAAGGTCTGCCGAGGGGCCGCCGCCGCCCGCACCGCCGCCGCTTCCAGGCGCTGCTGTGGCGCGGCCGAGCACCGCAGCCACATACTCCCTCAGCAGAGCGCCGTTTGCATCGCCGGCCAGCGCCGCAAATTCCGCCAGCGCTGCGTCCACGCCCTCCTGAGGGTAGCCTGCGCATGTGTCAGCAGCTGATGAGCCAAGTAAGCCTATGGCAATCTCATCGACGTCCCTTGTCGCGGGCTCCCTCCTGACGCCCGCCGAGCCCTCATGCAGATTCACAGATTATCCTGCTGCAAGCCCTGCTGCCTGGTTACGGCCGCTGGCGGTGTGCACAAGTTGCAAACCCCACCTGCGTCAGCGCCTCCCGCCGGCTCTGCTGGCGCGCCCGCGGCGGCGGCGGCGGGCTTCGGCGGCGGCGGCAGCGGCTGTGTGACCGCCTTGGTGTCGGTCAGCCGCACCACCTCCCCGTGCACCGTTAGCTCATTGACCTTAAAGTCCGTGTACCTGCGGCACACGTAAGATGTTCATGATCAGAGGGGGTCCACATGCACATGCCGCGCCTTGGCGTCTTGGGGTGCAAACACGCAGTCAGTGCGAACTCAAGGAATTCGCACCTCTGCTTGAGGATGCCGGTGAAGCCTTTCAGGTCGTTCGTCCACGCCCTGATGCCCACGTCGGCCTCGCTGACGGCCATAGCGCAGTGCCGACGGTCGTGGGCGCTGCCGACAGCAAATTCAGGCGCCCCTCTAGAGCGGTTGAGCGCTTGCTGGAGCGGGATTCCGAGTTCCAAAAATTCTGCGTGCAATCTGCGAAGTTCGAGGCTTCGACTGCAACACGCTACGTGCAGCCAATATCTTGCAACAACTGCGTGCCTCAGGTTCATGCACCGAACGCCGGCATGAGCACTTGCCTGTTCGCAGTGTATCACAGACGATAGGAGTGTTGTTAATTGCGATTGGATCACCGATGCTGACGGCTGCACTCGCGTGTGCAGTTTGCAGGGCGGCCCGGTTTGCTGCTTCCAGCCTCCTTGTACACCTTCCTCTCGAACGCAAGCCACGGCTCAGAGAGAAGCGTCCAGGGCCTGCACAGGAAAGCAGCGTCCAGGGCCTGACCAGGACTTCCAAGCGTGAAGCTTGGCCAATTATCTCCTGCACAGGCATCTGACCTTCAAGTGAGGGATTGGTCATCGAGTTGACTCGTACCTGCCCGTACTGCAACTCCCTGGTAAAAAGCTGTCGAAGCGAATTGGATGGCCAGAGTCATCGACGCTCCTGCATCTTCGCGTGCAACATTGCACAAACCTGCTTGACTCCAGGCTTTTGGAACAGTAGAAGCGGTGCAGCAGCTGAAGGAGTCTGCAGCAGGGAGCTTGTGTTGCACCGTATCAAAGGGGTGGTCACGCGTTCTATGCGTTCGCGCGACCAAAATTTGCAACTGGCCAGGGCAGGTAGCAGCGCAAGTGCCACACCACGCATCACGCAGTGGTCCGGCCAGCCTGTCATTCTGGTATCTTTTCAGGTTGCAGCAAGTTTTTCGAGCGCTCAAGGCTGTGGGGTCGAGTCTTCATGTCGCTCAGCGCTGCCTGCGGCACCGGCATGCGGCCATCAGGCGGAGTATTCTGGATCTGGCCCCACCTCCGCTGCTGAGCTGGCGTGTGAAACAGCTGGCTTCGCGGCTGCCAAGAACGGCAGCACACTTTTATGCTGCGCTTCAGCACCTCTCTACTCTCCCGTAAGGCCACTCATGTTGGTCTCGCCCACAAGATGCTGTGCCGAAAGCCTCCTGGTGGCAGAGTCAATCTGATGCTCAAGGAGCTTTATGCTTTGCTTCGAGAGCCATTTGATCAACATTCCAGACGCCGCGCATGTTTCCAGTCGATGTTGCTGAAATGTCATTATGACAGCACTGGCTTCTGCGCTGTGTGCAAGACAAAATGTTGGTTGCTCGTCAGCAGCCATGCAAGCTGATGTAGCTTGTGCGCTAGACATGCGTGTATGCATCTATGACAGCCTTTTACCCAGCATCGTTAGCACGCCGATGATGACGTCAGGCGTGAATCATGCGTGCAGCCAAGATGCAAGAAATGGGCGATGGCTGGCCAGCAGCGTGGGTATTCGCTTCCAGCTTGACTTCTTGAGGCAACTCCGAAATGCTAGCTCGTTGAATGAATGTAGACGTGGGAAGGCCCGTCCGTATGATGCCCATCCTGATGAGGGCCGCAGCGGCCCGGCACGCGCGCCGCGACCGCCAGAGCCGAGCGTCAACAGGCCAGCTTCCCAATGCAGCCTAAAGCGATCACATGATCGGTGCATTTTTCTGGACTGTGTGCGATGAGTGGGAGCGGACCCGCCGGGTTGCTGATAGTTCGGAGGTGGCCATGTTGATGTGCCGCCGAGCTACGCAGCACCAGCGGCGTCAGTCGTGCTGCGCATCCGCAGTCCAGTAATTATGACAGGAGCTTGGTGGATAGGCCGAAGAGCCTGCCTTTGTTTCAAATGCATTCATGACCACCAGTCAGAACTGCTGTTCACTTACACGTGCAGGAATCGATAGCGCCACGAAGCCGTCGCCGAGAAGTGCGCCGCAGTCTCGACATGGCTGGGGCCGCCGTGCTGTTCGTCATGATCACACATTCTGGTGCGCGCGCCCAGACCAATCGTGTGATCTGGATCACTTATGTCGAAGCTCAGCGGAACATTGTGTATGAAGTACGTTTGAACTTGCAACGAATGCCGGAGTTGGTGAACTCTCTGCCGGGGTTTTGCTCGACAAACTGCTCACTGTTCATCGTGCAGGCGCAACCACTGCGCAAGCGGCGCACGCACGCCTCATCCTAGCCAAGGCGCCGCCCACCTGCAGTCAGGGCGCTGGCGCCGGATCCTGCCCTGTAGCCCCCGCTGGCTGCGTGACAGCCACCGCCTGCGCCGGCGCCGGCGCCGCGGCTGTCACAGTCAGCAACGGTCTCGACAAGCGGGTCGCCTTCCTTGCGGCGTAGTACACAACAGGGCAACGGCGTCTGCGCCGGAAAAACGCAAGTCATCAGGCCCTGGTGCGGTTACATCATGTGTCCTGTAACTCTGTGTGTATTTGCTAGATGTGGCGCGCAAGTGTGCATGTGCGGCATTCGGCTTGGGACGACTCAACAGGCAGCACGAAGTCCTCAAGATGCTCACACACACTTGATCGACCCAAAACGTTTTCTGTTGCTGCACCTGCAGGGCCAAACCGAGGATGGGATCTGACGCCCTCAGCTTCATCGCGGCGTGCAGCTCGGCGGTGACGCTCCTAGTCCAGGACGACAGCTACTTCAGCGGCGACGGTACCGCGCCGCTGGACCTGGCCGGCTCCGCCTGCGCCGGAAAATTCAATGCGAACCAGCGGTGCAACGCCTGCGCCTACAGCAGCACCTACACGGTGGCCTGCCCCACAGTCGGCGGGACACCCTGCGGCACGGCATCGCCGCCGCCGAGTCCACCTCCACTGCTGCCACCACCGCTGCCGCCGCCGCCCAGCCCACCGCCGCAGCCGCCGCCGCAGCCGCCGCCTCCCAGCCCGCTGCCACAGCCACCGCCGAGCCCGCCGCCGGCGCCGCCACCCGCCGGGATGTGCCCCGCCCCAGGAAGCGGCCAGAAGATGTGCCCGTCCACTAATCCGGCGCCCGACACCTGCATCACTTCAAACTGCGCCGGCGGCGGCCTACAAATATGTTTCATGAGGTTGTGATGAAGCTTCGGTGCAGCCTTCGTTTTCTTTGGTGTCTTGCACTGGCAAGTGCAGATTCCAGATTTCGACTATTTGCAGACAGTTTGTACAATATAGTTCAGGAATCAACAGCAGTTGTCAGCTGAGCATCTTCTGCTTGTGAGTTTCCGCCGATTTGCATACTTGGGTAAATCCTCCCATTACTGTCCTTGTGCAAGCGAAAACGCGAGTCACTGTGCAAGCCGCGCTTTACGCACTCAAGGTGTTATGCTGTGTCTAAGCCTGTGTCTAAGCCTCGGCTGATGTGCATACCTAGCAGCAACACCTGTGCAGTGGGCCTTGACGTGGCAAAGCCGCTGGCGGCTGCTCAGAAACGCCAACTGCAGCAGGGCGCGCCGCGCAGCACGGGCGTCACTTCAAGTAAGGCTTATGCGAGAAATGTCGAAAAAACGAAATTAAAAGCGCAGTGCCGAGACACACGGACACGCGCCAACATACCATAGTTGTACGGACCGGCTTCTTTGCCCGCGCACTGATGCTTACAAGACCTGCAAGACTGCCGCCAAGGGCCGTCCCAGCGCAGCGGCTGTGAGGATGATTCACGAGCAGGCAGGTCGGCATGCCTGGCGCATCATCTCGTCGTTTCATGCCGTTTCTTGTTCGCAACAGGCGGCGGCGGCGGCGGCCTAGCGCCGGCGGTCGTCCACTGCCGCCGCCGCCACCGCCGCCGCTCCCGGCCCTCACCCTTGTATTCACATGATGCGGAACCGCCCAGGTCGTCAAGGCGAAGTGCCCTCCGAGCGGCTCCCTTCGAACATGGTAGCTTGCAGCTGGATGTAGGCTTTTCGCCGACGGCAGCGCAGTAGCGGCTACGCAGTAGCGGCTACGCAGTAGTGCGCTCGGATTCCGAGGACCGGCGGCGGCCCTTGATGGCAGCGGCCCCCACATCGTCCCCAGTCGCCGGCCTGTGCAGCACACATTGCAGATCATGGTCCACAGACACTGCCTGCAAGGTGAGGTTTTGGTCTCAAGAGACTGCACTTGCGGATGCGTGTCCCAAAGGAGCAGCAGGGTACATGCGACACATGTTGTACCAGACAGCCGCAGCATGCGGGCACAAGCCTGTCCAGTGATCTGCAGCACGGAAATTGCAGGATTTCACTCTAGTTGCATGTGCAACGAGTTGGCGCGCATAATTGCACGGCGAGTGCCGAGTGCGCCGCCGGATTTGCGCCAGCGCACCTGGCGCAGGCTTGCTGGAGGTCCGCCTCCACGGCGCCGTCACGGCGGCCGCCACTTCTGCTGCTCCCTGCCGCCGCCGCCAGCGACCGGAACCCCGAGTCCGTGCCGCCCGCCCAACGGGCCTCGGGCGGCTGCGAGGTAGACCTGGCATTCGGATGCGATGCATCGCCATGCTGCTGCTGCTGCGGTGCAGGCTGCTCCTGCTGCCGCTGCGGTGGCGGCGTCCGCTGTTTGAATGCAGCTGCCGCAGCGGCTGCCGCGGCATGGGCGGGTAGCGGCAGAACAGAGAGGCCCAGCCCCAGAGGCGGCAGACGGGCGGCGGCGGCGGAGCGGTAGGCGACGAGCGGCGCCGCGGAACCTGCAGCGGCCACACACAGGTGGGGTCATGACTCAGCAGAGATGGCTGCATCAGCAATGCCGCCACGAATGCGCCATTAAACTTCGACCCAATCTTCCGAGACCTGGGGTTTCCATGACACCCCACTGGGTTGGCAGCGAGCTCAGCCCAAGAGGTACAGCTGCGATGACTGCCGTGCAGCAGATGGCTGTCAAAGGACATTCTACATGGAGCTTTGGATCGCTGGCGCAACCCACCTGCGCCCGAAGCCGGGGCGAGCCCACCGGCCGGTGTCAGGCCGAGGCTCAACTGCGCCGCGGGAGCACCCGGGCCGGTGGCAATGCTGTGGCCGGAGGCGCTGCCGCCGGTGCCGCCACCGGCGCTGCTCGCGTCGCTGCCATGGCCACTCTGTGGCGTCACCGCCTGCGCCGCTGCGCAACCGGCGCCAGTGAGCATACTGACACTACCTCCGCCGCCGCCGCCGCCGCCATCAGTACTCATCGCGGCGGCATCGCCGGCCTCGCTCGCCCTGCATGGGCCGCTGCCGTCGCAGCCGCCGGCCGTGCCGGGGCCACAGGCCTGCAGCAGGTACGCGGCTGTGGCGGCGGGGTTTGCGGCTGCGGCGGCGAGCGCCGGGGCCAGCGCGCTGCCGTGCGCGAGCTGCAGCGGCGTGAAGCCGACAATGTCCTGCACCTCCACCTGCGCAGAACAGAGTATCAGATGAGGAATTCCCAGTCCCAGGCCCCCCCTGTGTGTTTGCTGACGTCTGCTGCCGACTCGTCTACCCCTGCGTTCGAGGCAGCAGGATGCAGGCATTGCGGCGACGGCTCACAGGGTCTCCTGACGACCCCGGACTGCTGAGACACAGCGGTTGAGACTGTTTCAAACAACGAGCGTCTGCAACAACACAAGAGGACGGCATGCCAGCACCGATGCAGGTCAGCTACAGCACCTGTGCGCCGCACTGCAGCAGCGCCCCCAGGACATAGTGCGCTGCGCGCAGCGCGTTGCCGTTCCCATTCCCGGCCGCCAACACAGCTGTGGCCAGCTCGTGCGCCGGCGTGCGGCGGGTGACGGCGTCTGGCGCCCCCGCGGCGGCGCCCGCCCGCAGGCACGCCTCTGCGGCGCCGGCATCGAGCGAAGCGCACGCCGCACGCAGCCCCTGTGCCAGCCTGCGGGCTCAGCAAGTTGAGTTCGGCAAGCGACTCGAAGACATCAGCATCTGGAATGGGTAAGCTCCATGGTGGACATGCTCCTGACACTCAAATCTGTGCCGATCACTTGCGTGTAGCGCAGGCCTGAAGAAGAACTGATCTGCAAAATGGGGCAGCCGAAACGGCACTTGGGATGCATGAATATGTTTCGAGTGGAGTTCCAGTATGCGGGTGCTCACGATTCCTCGCGAAGCCCCCACGAGTAGCTCTGGAACTGCTCCGTTGCCGAGGCTTTGCCGGCGGCCGTCTTTTTCTTGGCAGCCTGCTGCCGCCGCTGCTGCTGCTGTCGTTGCTGCTGCTGTCGTTGCTGCTGATTCGTAGCCCAGGCGCCCAGCAGCCGCTGCTGCAGGTGCAGCTGCGCCCGCATCTGCAAGAGCTGCGCCGCTTCCCAGCTGGTCGGCTGCTGCGGCGGCTGCAGCCACAGTGCCGCTGCGGGTGCTGCTGCAGCTCCGCCGCCGCCGCCGGACGCTGCGGCCAGCGCAGCGGCAAACATCGGATCGTAGTTGCCGCCGCCGCTGCTGAACGCCGAGGCCTCCATTCGCCCGCCATGCCCGCTCTGGTATGCTTGCCAGCCGAAGCCGGGCATTCCCTCTGCCGCGCCCTGCCCCCTGACGCCGGCGTCGGCGCCAGCGGCCGCGGAAGCTCCATCTCCGCCCGCGGCGGAGCCCCACCCTGGAGGGCAGGACTGCTGGCGGGCCATTGCAGCCAGGCCCTCCGCGGCGTCAGACATCCCTGCGTCATGAGGCTCGTCCTCCGAGCGGCGCCGGGCTGTGCCGCCGCCGACGCTGACAGGACGCGAAGCGCCTGAGTGCAGCACGCTGGGTCCTTATGCTACTGATACAGCACAGTGAGCTCCTGCTCCCTGCCCTTCTTTCTCCTTGAAAGCTTGCTGTTGACGTGCAGCCATCCACAGGCAGCACTGCGGCCGGATTACGAAGGCTACTCGGTTTGTTTGCATCGCTGGGGTCAGCATTCCCATTTTGCTGCATGGCTCATTGCCAAATGTTGCACAGGCACGAACCTGGCGACTGGCGAGAGTCTGTGCGCGCTGCGGAGGCTCGCCTGGGCTGCGGCCGGATTGGCATCCCAAGCTCGCTGCCGCTGCTGCTCCCGCTGCCGTCGCCACCGAGGGGAATGCCCTGCTTGCAGCCAGTGGCAATCGTCAGGTGCAGCAAGTGCAGGACCTCACTTCGAAATTCTGTTGTGATTGCATGGATACACACTCACAGGACACACACATGGGCACGTCCACCAACATCATTCACTGACAGGGTGCCGGGTGCGCATGCACAACTGCCGCCTCGGGGCACTCGTGTGCCAGCGGTGTCCCTGCTCAACACATCGAGCTTCGCTGATTCAGATTCCGGCAGCACACCTGCTGTGGGTCAGAGAGGTGCTGCTGCTGGCCAGGAAATGGGGCCGCCGGCTCGGGCCCGGCGCCAGCCGCGCCTCTGCGCTTCTGGCCGCCGGCGCTGAAGCGTATGTTGCGCCACTTGTCCTATTCACGAGGATACATGACCTCAGGTGCGTCGGTGCCACAAGGAGCAGCTGGATGCGCAGCAGCGCAGGTTCTGGTGCAGCGCCTGCGGTGGGCACGGTAACAGTGCACCAGCGCAGGTGCAGACTGCCAGGATCGGGCAAATGCAAGAGATTTTTGCACATGGACCCGATGCAGGTGTCCAAGCGACTTGTGCAGAAGGTCGTACGCAGACGTCAGCTACGTCGACGTCGGCGGAGAGTCAGCAGGATCCTCCGGCTGGTGGTCTTTCCTACCTTCAGGTCAACGTTGGAGCGGCAGCGCAGGGGCGGGCCGATCCACGGGTCCGGGTCCATCGTGATCAGCTGCCACTTGCCGGCGCCGTGTCTGAGAGAGAAGAACCGCGGAGATGAAGTTCGTTATGGAACTTCAATAATCTTGGCGAGTATCCATCCAGTCCACTCCATTTCGCGCGCGAGACCGGTGTCAGAAAAGCCCTTCGAACTGAGAGGAGGGCGGACTCCGGTAGGCGTGCGCACATGGCCAAGATTCCTTCAGTTCTAGAGGTACTTTGTCCAAGTCACGCTCACGGAAAAGTCCTGCCGCAAGCTCACTTTTGCACGCCGGCGAGCAGCGCCGCCTCCTCCTGGTGGCTCCAGCGCCTATTGGGAGTCACCCTGGTGATGCTCTGTCCCAGGCGCGGCATACTGCCGGCCGCAGACACCCTCGCAGGCAGTACCCTCGCACCCTCAACTGCTCAGGCAGCTGCCGTGGAGGGAGCGGGCCACCTGTAACCTCCCACGTCGGCAAGCACAATGAATTACGCGGAGTCGAAGCAGTCGGGAGGACAGCAGATCCAGGAGAAGAAGATCAAGTGGATCTAGTGAAAATGAAATTATGTGCCAACTTCATGCGAAATTCTATGGACCTCTATAGAGTCTGTCAACACGTTGACGTGCGGACATTCGTGAACTTTCTAGTGTACTTATGTACACAATATGGAAAATTCAAGAAAGGTTGCAATCACATCCTATGATGTGACTGTGTGATTGGAAGCATATCATATATTTGGAATTTCGTTTGAGGAACAGCTACGGGGCAACCTGTATCGCCCTCGCCAGAAGTCGTTTGCACGCTGACAGCAAGCGCAGCCATGACATGCATATACTTCTGAAAGTTGGCCGTTCATGAACTTTCCAGTAAAAGCTACAATTTCAGGCCAATTTGGCAGGCAAAGCCACCTACATATTGCCATGAGAGCAACCTACTGGTCGTCCTGTCAACCAACTAAGCAGAATGCCCCAGGCCCAAATTTGCAGGCTGGATACCTACAGCAATAGAGATGCACTCGCCGGTTGCGCGGAGTGTACGATTTACAGCCGATCAATCAGAATGATCCACTTGCCGATTGAGTGCTGCTTGCAGTAGATTCGAATGCACAATACCTGACTTACTACCCTTGCCCGCGGCACTGCCTGCCACTGCGCGCCGCTGTCACCGCATGCCAAAAGCCGCCGGAGCTCGATTGTCTATCCATCCCGCCTCCCACGCCGGCCACACCTGCACAGCGCGACGCAGCACGGCTCAAAGGCACCGCCATGCATCCTTTAAAGTGCAGGCGCCTGCAGCCCTGCATGACGTGCAGTCACGACTGTGGCGCAGGCGGTGGTTTCGCACTCTGCGGTGTCTTCACAGACCAGCAGCAGCACCCTCTTAAATCCATGCGCTGTGCACATCATGCATGCTGCCCTTGCTCCACATGCCGAAACCAAGTGAGTGGTTTCGGATGGAGGGTTCGATCGAGGAGGTGCCACATCGAGGAAGCCGCCAGAAATCAATGCACCTTACAGAAGGCGCGGCCCTTCAGCAGCGCATACGGCACTGGGCCGTAGTGCCGCGAGTCGGTGGAGTTGAGGATGTTGTCGCCCTGCAGCCACACGTGCCCCTGCGGCACCTGCAGACAGCGTCGATAAAGTACGAAACTCAAGCCGTCCGATTTGCAGTGCACAACCCTACGCAATAATCGAGTGCAATGAATCACTGGTTTAGCGCCAGAGCAGATAGAACAGATGCTGTAATCCTACAGCACGGCCACCTGCGCAAGCAGGCTGCCTGCGGCGACGAAGCCATCCTGGCCGGCAGTCTGCTGTGCCGGTGCTGACGTGCCTGCTGCTGCTGACGGCGCGGAGCGTTCTGCGCCGCCGCCATGCCTGTCCAGCCGCTGTCCCTCCCCAGCTTCCCCTCACCAGCTCTATTTGATATGTCCCAGCAGGGAGGTAGCCCTTGGAGTGTGTTCATGACCAGTATGGGCAACTCACCCGGACGGTGCGCGGCTGTGTGCGGGAGGTGCGGGCGACCGTCACCTCGTCTCCCGGCAGGCCCAGCACCCGCTTGCACACCACATGCCGCGGGTTCTGCGGGCTGTACGCAACGACCACGTCACCTGCCACAGCCAACGGAGGGTATCAGCGCAGCTGGCAAGTCTGTCCAGGACTGAAGGCGAAACGCCACAGCAGCAAGGCCCGTGAGGCCGAGCCGTGACCTTGGGGCCCATGTGTCCTGCCCATTCTGGGCAGGACACGCACAATGCTGTGCCTGACCTGCCAGCCTGCAGTTTGACTTGTGCTGCTTGATGCTCGTGTGTCGCCGCAACACACTCACCGACGCTGATGCGCTGCATGTAGACGGACAGGTACTCCTGCAGCAGCAGGTCGCCCCGCGCGTTGAACGTCGGCAGCATGCTGGGACCCACGCACTGCGGTTGGAAGAAAGCGTTGTCAGTTGGACGTGTCAGCGCCTTCGCGACATTAACGGGACCACTGCAGGATAGTCACGAGATTTCTGCGTGCATCGTGCCTGGAGAAGTGCGGAGAATGCACATTGCACTGTGTTCATATGGTCAATGACAGCGGGGGACGCCGTGGGTGCAGCAGAGGAGTGGAGGCGTACTGCTGTGGCCTCGATGCCGTAGGACCGCACAACGTGCACGAGGCAGGCGACGCGGACGAACAGGCTGCCCTTGTCTCTGACGTCGGACCAGAATTCGGGGGAGCTGACGTTTCTGAGGAATGCCGCCCTGGCGGCACCAAACATGCCGCGCCGGGGGCTGTGCAAAGGCAGGCGCTGCCAATGGCCTTGATGCGTCTTTGCTGTGAAGATAGCTGATTAGCGAGGAAATCTTTGCCTGACAGAAGACACAAGACTTGTTCGATCAGACACGGCGCAATGGGGTCACCAAAGCCTGGCTGGTCAAATTATTGGTGTCCAGAGTGGAGTTGCTGCGTCTGGCTTATACTGTCCAATTCTGACTCAGATTATGTTCATGAGGCCGCAAGGAATCTGTGAAAGGGTGCTTGACTTTGCAGAAATAATCTGAGCAGAAATCCACAGAAGCACTCTATCAACGATCACGCGAGAGGTCTTTGCACGTCAAACGTGAATCAGATGCAGCAGGGACGTGGGAGAACTGCAAAGTGTGCATAGTTGACGCACAATGGGGCGCACTTCGTGTCGGAATGTGCGCACTTCGTGTCGGAAACTGGCCAGGTGCCGCCGCCCTGCCGCCGTTCGACTAGGGCGACTTGCGACTTGTGAGGTCCGGGGTCGGACCCCGAAAGGGACACTGCCACCGCCCGCACAAGGTATCACGGCTCGATCTTGAGCACGCAAACATGCATCCGCCAGGTCCACCGCTCCCCTGCCCACGCGGTCACACTGGGGCGTCCGCCACTCGCAGCGGAGCCGAGAGTTCCGCATGCTGGACCGGACCACCTCCACCTCGCAGGCGCGAAGTCCACCTCCCTCATCGGCCAATCATTGTTGCTCTGCATGCATCTGCCCGCCCAGAACCCGCTCCCCCGACATTCACTGTAGATCCCAGAGGTGTCCACCTTGATTGGTTCTACCGGTGGTGTCACCACTCGCGCCAGCCGCAACTCTTGACGTCCTGGAAAACGACATGCGCAGGTGGGCCCCCTCTTTTGTTCACTACTCTGCTCGCTCCGCCCCCTTGCATGACCCGGCTGCTCTCGGCGCGCCGCGGTGAGAGTAGCCACTCGACTATCTGGTGCGCCATGCGACACCTAAATCGCCGTCTGACGCTCCAATTTTCCCGTGCTTCCTCGCCGGCCTTGCGGACGGCGACCTCAACACCGCCTGCGGCTGGGTGCGGTGTCGCTCCCTCATAAAGCGCATCGCGCTCCAAGCTGGCGGCCTCCCTTGACTTTTTGCACTTCGAGACTTGGTCGAAGACCGGAATCAAGGCGGGCGAGGCAGACGTCCGTGCTGGACCCGCGGGCGGCCATGGTTTGTTCATGCCGTGCAAATGTGGTGATGGACGTGTCTGTCAGCGGCGCAGGTCAGCGTGCAGTGGCTGACGGAGGAGAAGCACAACGTCCAGGCGCAGATGGACTGCCTGTTCCACAACAACCCGCAGAAGTTGAGGGAGTGCGAGGAGACGCTGGCAGGCG
>JAABUM010001345.1_pt1 | contig 37190 bp, 36 predicted proteins | sample 5559161 | NCBI WGS metagenome assembly JAABUM01 (sample SAMN10711868, study PRJNA513369) | rock metagenome | isolation source: Antarctica rocks | place: Antarctica: Victoria Land, Siegfried Peak nord
GGAAGCGTCGGCGTCAGGTCAACCGGGGCGGTAGCGGTAGCGGGCACGGCGGGCCTCCTCTCCACGGTGCGCGTCACGAGCCGACCACCACCCTAGCACAGCCGTTCTCTCGTTGTAGTACTAGGGCAGCTAGGCGTGTACGGCAAAGTGATGCAGCAACAGATAACTATCTGGGGCTATATTCGTAATAGCGCGGCGAATGGGCGCTGGGACCAGTTCACTCAAGAAGATGTGACAACTATGTTGCCGCAAATCCGAGCATTCATTACGCAGTATGTTATAGGAGACTAGAGAAGGCATAAGAAGTAAATCGGCATGTTTCTATGGTGGGTAATTCTTGTTCGCTGCGCCTCGCCAATTAAAAATTGGAGAATCTTGGCCTGCTATACATATAGCGACGAGCGATCAGGAGTTATTAGCCTGTCACATCCTCCGCCACCAGCCGCTTCGGCGCATTCCCCCGCCACGTCTCGACGATGAGCGAGCGCATGGCGGCGTCTTCGATGATGTCCAGGCGGACGAGGATGGCCCAGCCTCCCGCGTAGTGCGGCGTGATGAAGTAGACCTCGGGCTCCATCGCGAGTAGCGCTTCCTGGGCGTCCGCGCCGACGCGGACGACGAGCGCGCCGTTCTCGTGGAGCCGCGCGAGGAGCTTGCCGCGCACTTTCAGGGCGGGCGTACCGTAGGATGTACCCTCCTCGACGCCGGGGAGGGTCAGCGCGAAGTCGCGGACTTGCTCGTAGGTCACCATCGGTTCCGCACTCCTACGGGATAGACACGGTATTCACGGTATTCATTGAAAAGGGCGTTACTCGGTCCACCGGAGCGTGCGGTCGCGCCCTCGGCGTCCGCGTTTCCAGAAGGGCGGGGGGTAGCGGAAGTCGTGTCCGCGCAGCGAGCGATACGCCCCGTAGATGCCGTAGAGGATCGTGCCGACGTACCAGACGGCGAAGATCGGGAGGGCGACGAGGAGGAGCAGACCATCGATCGCGACGATGATCCAGCGCCAACCAAGGCCGCCGGTCCGCTGGATGCTGCCGTTCCAGAGTCCTTCCCAGCCGACCAGATACCCCAACAGCGCGAGACCGAGTACCCAGACGACGATCACGACGACGTTGACCACGACGACGTAGATCTGGTAGCGCCCGGCGCGGTCCGATTGCTCCTGCAAGTACGGCGACCGCTTGCTGGCGAGCCAGATCACGGCGGTGATCACCAGCGACAGGATGAAGCCGATCCCGACAAAGCCGAAGGCGATCGCGCCGTGCGACACCGCCGCCATCGCGCGCTCGGTGCCCGTACCGGCCACCCGCAAGCCCTGTCGCGCGAGGGTTCGTGTCCGCCCCGACTCGTCGCGTCGTTCATAAGCCATCGGCCCGCTCCTCGTTCTGACTGCGACGCTCGCCCCATGCTGCGGGGAAGTATGACGCCTGCCAGCGAGACGCGCACCGTGCGGCAATGAGCGCCAGACGATGAGGGCGGTGATTGGTGTCGGACTGTCCGCAACGTCATTCCCGACTCAGCGGCGATCAACCACTGTGCGGAGGTCGCGGAAGTAGGGGCTGACCGGCGGGTCGAAGGTGCGCCGCGCGGCGAGCAGGGGCAGCAGTTGGCCGCTCAACTCGGTTAGGCCGTCGCGGTCGTCCGCCGCCGTCGCCTCGGCGATCGCGCCTTGCAGCAGGCGAATCCTGGCGTCGTTCGCCTCCTGGCGCAGCAGGCGGAGGGTGTCGCGGAGCTCCTGACGGATCGGGCCGGGGACGCCGCTCGGACGGAGGGTCAGCGCGACGATAACCCCATCGGCGACCGCGCGCAACTCCGGCTCCGCGATCGCGGCCAGCAATGCTTCCGCCGTGATCTTGCCATTGGCCTGCACGATCGGGCGCGCGAACGACCAGAGGGCGCGGTTCACCCCAGAGGTGAAGTCGTCGGGGGCGATCTCCGCCGCGAGGTCGTGCGCGGCGTCCGGGAAGCTGAGGAGGAGGCCCAGCAGATGGTCCTCGCGCGGCGGGGCGCTGTGGGCCGACCTGGCGGCTTCGGGCTCCGCTGCTGCACCGGGTACCGCGCCGCCGCGCCGCGTCGGGCGAACCAGCGCGAGGCGGCGGAACTCGCTCGCCACCACGTCCTCGCCGAGGTGCAGCATCCGCGCGAGCAGGCCGGTGTAGTGGGCCTGCTGGATGGTGTCGGGCAATTCGCGGATCAGCGGCGCGAGCTGCACCACGACCGCCGACTTCGCCTTCGGGTCGGCGAGGTCGATGCCGCCGACGACCGCGCGCAGCACGAAGTCGAGCAACGGCTCGGCCCCGGCGACGAGCGCGGGCCAATCGCCGGGGTGGGCACGGAGGAATTCGTCGGGGTCTTTCCCCTCCGGCAGCGCTAGGACCAGGATCTCGGTGCTCAACTTGCGCTCGAAACGGACGAGTTGGCGCGGATCGACGACCGCCACCTCGTCGTAGTCGAGCGCGCCGCGCATCGTGTCGATGCCGCGCAGCATCGCGGCCTGCCCGGCGGCGTCGGCGTCGAGCGCGAGGACGATTCGCGCGGTGAGGCGTTTCAGCAGCCCCACCTGTTGCTCGGTCAGCGCGGTTCCCATCGAGGCGACGACGTTGGCGTGGCCGACCTGGTGGGCCATGATCGCATCGACGTAGCCCTCGACGATCACCGCCGTGTCGCTCTTGCGGATCGCGTCCTTGGCGAGGTCGATGCCGTAGAGGACCGCGCTCTTGTCGAAGACCGCCGTCTGCGCCGTGTTGAGATATTTGGGCTTGCCGTCGCCGAGCGCGCGCCCGCCGAAGCCGACGATCTGGCCGTCGCGGTTGCGGATCGGGAAGATCAGGCGATTGCGGAAGCGGTCGTAGCGCCGCCCGTCGTCGCGCTCGGTCAGCAGCCCGGCCTCGACCAGCGACTGCTCGCTGTGGCCGTGCCCGGTGAGGTGCTTCAGCAGCGCGTCCCAACTTTCGGGGGCGAAGCCGAGGGTGAAGCGCTCGACCGTCTCCCGGTTCAATCCGCGCTCGGCCACGTAGCGTCGCCCGTCCTCGCCCGCCGCGCCGTTCAGCAACACGCTGGCGAAGAAGGTCGCGGCCTCCTCGTTAATCGCGAAGATCCGCTCGCGCGCCTCGTCGCGCTCGGGGTCGCGTGGCGTCCCCCGTTGCAGCGTGACGCCGGTGCGCGCCGCCAATTGCTCCAGCGCCTCGGGGAAATCGATCCCCTCGGTCTTCTGGAGCCAGGTGAAGGCGTCGCCCTTCTCGCCGCAACTGAAGCAGACGTAGTTGCCGCTCTCGGGGTAGACGTAGAACGAGGGCGATTTCTCCGTGTGAAAAGGGCACAAACCCTTCCAATTTTTGCCGGAGCGTTTCAGCTGCACCTTCGCGCCGACCAGATCGAGCATGTCGATCCGCTCGCGGATCTCGGTGATGTCGTTGCGCTCGGCCATCGCTTCCCCTTGCCGCGCTGAAACAGTCGTACGTACATAGTGTCAGTATAGCCGTTCCGCTCGTGTGAGGGTAGGCCGGGCTGAGGAGTCGGTAGTCAGTGGACAGGGATTTGTTGGCGTGGAGGCGGGCGGTGGCGTGGTATCTTTTGGTGCGTTGTCGGAGTGGGGGTATTGGCCGATCGTCGAGGGGAAGGGGCCATGCGACTCGCGGACTTCAAGCTGGAACGCTACTTCGCGCGCTACGAGTTCGCCGCGCCCTATCTGCTTAGTTCGTCCGATGTGGAAGCGCTGCGCCTGCCGGAACTCCTGGCCCTCGCCGATCCGGAGAGTCGCGCGCTCTGGGACGATCTCGGCCTCGGCTACACCGAATCGGCGGGTCACCCACTCCTGCGGCGCGAGATCGCGGGGCTCTACGAGGGGATCGCGCCCGAGGAAACGATCGTCTTCAGCGGCGCGGAAGAGGCGATCTTCGCGATTCTTAACGTCACGCTCGGCGTGGGCGATCACGCGGTCGTGACGTGGCCCGCCTACCAATCGCTGCACGAGGTATCGCGCGGCACCGGCGCGGAAGTGACACTGCTGCCCCTGCACGCCGAGGAAGGGTGGGCGCTCGACCTCGCGGCATTGCGCGCGGCGATCCGCCCGAACACGCGCCTGATCGTCGCCAACTTCCCGCACAACCCGACCGGCGCGCTCCCCGACGCGGCGACCTTCGCCGGGCTGATCGACGTGGCGCGCGAGTGCGGCGCGTGGCTCCTCTCCGACGAGGTCTATCGCCTCCTCGAATATGATCCCGCCGATCGCCTCCCCGCCGCCGCCGACCGCTACGAGCGCGCGATCAGCCTGGGCGTGATGTCCAAGGCGTTCGCCCTGGCGGGGTTGCGGATCGGCTGGGTGGCGACGCGCGACGCCGAACTGCTGCGCCGCCTCCAGGCGTTCAAGGATTACCTGACGATCTGCAACAGCGCGCCGAGCGAAGTGTTGGCGCTCATCGCGTTGCGGGCGCGCGAGGCGGTCCTGGCGCGAAGCATGGGGATCATCCGAGGGAATCTCCCCGAGGTCGATGCCTTCTTGGCGCGCTGGCCGGAACGGTTCGCCTGGACCCGCCCGCGCGTCGGGCCGATCGGCTTCCCGCACCTCCTGGGCGGCGACTCCATCGACCGCTTCGCCGCCGACCTCGTCGCGGCGGAGGGGGTGATGCTCCTCCCCGGTTCGGTCTACGACGCTCCCGGCGAAGGGTTCCGCCTCGGCTTCGCGCGCCACAACCTGCCGGATGCACTGGCACGGTTGGAGCGCTTCTGCGAGGTGCGCTACGGTGAGTAGCGCGATCCTGCACCATCCTCTCGGTATCGCGCTCCCGGCCTTGCTGGTGCAGGGGGCGGGGGATGCGTCCTCATCCTGAGAGATGGCGGCTTTGCTGGAGGCTTCGGCGCGAGTAAGGGGAACGGGTACGCTGCTCCTCGGTGCTATGGCCGTCCGCTGACCAAAGCGTCGCACGCTCCTTCCTCGACGGTTTGTGCGATCCGCAGCATCGGCCTGGCTGTCGGAGCGGGCTTGGGCGACTCGATGCGCCGGGTCACGCCATTGGCCTGCCTCGTGTCGTCAGTGGCCGGTGGCTCGTGCGGCGCGATCCGTGGCGGCGCGTACGATCAGGTGAGCGCCTCCAGCGGTATCCCGGCGGCACAGTAAGGACAATCTTCCGGGGTCCAGATGGTATTATCGAGCGTGGCGAGCTGTTCGAGTTGCAGCATGGCTTCCGCCGCAAAGCGTGCGGCCCCGGAACCAAGGGTGAGGAGTGCGCCGAGCGCGACCGGCTTTGCGCCGCAGGCGAGGAGGTCGGCGTAGGTCGCGCGGGTCGCCGAGCCGGCGTTGATCACATCGTCCACGATCGCGACGATCTTCCCGCCGATCAGATCGCGTAACCCGGTCGGGATGCGGTACTCGACTGAGAAGAGGGCGGTGCCGCAGTCGGACGGATGGCGCTCCGTGTAGTAGAACTCCGCGCCCAACTCCTCCGCTACGAACTGCGCTACGAACGCGCCGCCGATCAATGGTCCGCAGATCGCCTCCGCGCCGTGATGGGCCAGGCGCTCCGCCAGCACCGCCACCATACCCCGTAGGCGCGCCGGGCGGAGAAAGAGTGGATCCAGATCGAGCCAGCGATGGCCGTGGTGCCCGGACTCCAGCCGGAAATGACCCTCGCGGGCTTCTAGCAGATCGAGCATCCGGCTTTCCATCGCATCCTCCGGCGGGCGGCAGTGCAGCGGCGTTGTAGATGAGCGCATGGAAACATAAGGGTAGCAGCCAGGAGGGGCGGGTGCCAATGGATAAGCCGAGGGCGGGCCAGGATGGGAGCGCCGATGCGGCGATTCTGCCGGACGTGCGCGCGTTGCTGGGTGTATGGCCGATCGGGACGGTGCATGCTGTCGTGCCTGCCGCTTCCGGCACGGTGAATCGGACGCTGCTCGTGGATGCGGTATCGGGACGTTTCGCGCTGCGTTCCTATCGCCATCGCGAGCCGGAACCCGTGATTCGCGAGCACGCGATCATCGCCCACGTTCGTGCCGCCGACCTCCCGGCCATCGCCCCGCTCCCCTTGCCCGATGGAGAAACTGTCCTCGCGGCCGACGGACAATTCCACGCCCTTTTTCCGTTCGCTCCCGGTCGGCAATGTGCGAGAGCAGCCCTCGAGCCGGACGAGGCCGTGGCGATGGGCATCTGCTTGGGGCGACTCCACCGTGCGCTCATCTCGCTCCCGCAACAATGGGCCGCGCCCCGCTCATTCGCGACCGATCGGGGCGGCACGCTCGCCCGGATCGCCCATCTCGAAACGACGATCCGGGCGCAACCGCGGCTCGAATCGCTCGATCGCGCGGCGCTCGTCTGGCTGCACGGGCAGCGGGAATGGATCGAGCGACACGATGCCGATCCGCTCAACCTCCTCGCGCCCCTCGAGTGGCAGGTCATCCACGGCGATTACCAGGATTCCAACCTTTTTTTCCTGTCCGGGCGGGTGAGCGCGGTCATCGACTGGGAGCAAACCTATCTCGCGCCGCGCGCCTGGGAATTGCTGCGGACGATGCACTATGCCTTCGCCTTCTCGCCGGACCTGTGCGGACCATTCCTCGCGGCATACCGGGCGATAGCGCCAACAACAGTGGACGATCTGGATCGCGCGGCGCTCGCCTACGCCCAGAAGATCGGACACGATCTCTGGGTCCATGAGGAGTACTACCTGCATGGCAATGAGCGCGTGCGGCAGTTCTTCCAGCCTGGTGGATTCGTGTCGCCGAGCGATCGGTGGCGCGCGCTTCGCTCATCGTTGAGTAAGTAGCCGCGCGCCGTTACCGTATTTCGCTGACACCGTACCGGAGCCCGCCGCGTAAGTTGTTGTGGATGGAGGAATGATCGTTGCGGGTCTGTCAGCACTGCTGAGAAGAGAGGGAAGATGTTACTCGGGGTGATCGTCGCGTGCGAGATCGGCTTCTGGGTGATCCTGCTGGCGGGATTGGTCGCGCGCTATCTCCTGCGCCTGCCGCGCCTGGGCCTGATCCTGCTGGCATGCGTGCCGCTGGTCGATCTGGTGCTGCTGATCGCCACGATTATCAGCCTGCGCGGCGGCGAGACGGCCAGTGTCACGCACGGCCTCGCCGCCGTCTACATCGGCTTCTCGGTCGCGTTCGGCCACGGCATGATCCGCTGGGCCGACGAGCGCTTCGCCCACCGCTTCGCCGATGGCCCGCCGCCGAGCAAGCCGCCGGAGTACGGGCGTGCCCGTACCGCGTACGAGTGGCGCGAGTTCCGCAAGGCGGCGATCGCCTGGGCGATCGGCTGCACCCTCCTCTACGCCGGTGTCCTCTTCGTCGGCGATCCGACGCGTACCGGGGCGCTAATGGAATGGATCGGGCAGTTAACGGTTGTCCTCGCGATCTGGTTGATCTGGCCGATCAGCTATACGATCTGGCCGAAGAAGCCGAAGGAGGGCGAAGTCGCTAAAGGCTGAGCGCGGTACTGAACGCACTCAATGTGCATCATCCTTGGCCGGTGGCAGTCCGTCGTTCCTGTCGGCGGTGTCGAGGCGCGAGATGAACCGTCCCTCGCCAGCCGTGCCCTCGCGCCCCCGTGACGGGAAGGTGAAGCCGAGGCGCGTCAGGAGCGGCGCGATCAGGCTGCTGTGATAAGCCATCGGGTCGCGCGGGCGATTCGGGCCGTGCGAGTCGGAGCCGCAGGAGCGGAGCAGGCGGTGTCGCGCCGCGAGGTCGGCGTACTCGCGCACCTGATCGAGGGTGTGGGTGGGGTAGTGGACCTCCAGCCCGTCGAGCGGCGCGACCGCCAGCATCCGTGCCAGGCGCGCCGCTTCGAGGACGCCCGCGCCCTCGTCGCGTCCCGGATGGGCGAGGATCGCCACCGCGCCCGCCGCGTGCGCCGCCGCGACCGCCTCCTCCAACGGCACATCGATGTAGAAGGGGACGTTCAACTCCTCGCTGACCAGCCGATTGGCGGCCAGCATGTTCGGTGCGAGATCGTCGCGGATGAGCGCGTCCATCACGTAGATCGGCAGCGGGGGGCGCCCACCGACCGCCGCGTCGAGCGAGGGGACCACGTAGCCCGCACGCTCCAGGCGGCTGATCGCCTCCGTGGCGGCGGCGATGTGCCGCGCGCGCGACTCCGCCACGAGCTCGTGGACCGGGCCGCGCGCGCTGTCCGCGCCGTAGACGAGGAGATGCCACTGTCGCCCGTCCCAGCGCGTCGTCACCTCCACGCCGCTGACGAGCGCGATCCCGCGCGCCCCGGCCAGCGCCCGCGCGGGGGCGACCGAGTCGAGCGCGTCGTGGTCGGCGATCGCCATGATGCGGAGGCCGAGCGCCGCCGCGCGCGCCACGAGCGTTTCCGGGGTCCAGCGCCCATCGGAGGCCGTGGTGTGTGTGTGGAGATCGACGGTGGCGTGGCGACCGAGGACGAAGAGGCTGTTGTCGCGCATGGCGGGCGTGTCTTTCGGTTGCCCTGGCCCCCGCTTTGCGTGGGGGACGGCGGGCGGCATTGGTCGTTGGCATGCGAGCGAGGCCGCGCCCGCCGTTGGGATGATCGGACCGTCGGATCGGTGTATCAACACCGGTAGTGTACACTACGCCGCAATCGTCGCCGGACGATGCCCACGATGCGCTTTGCCGCTGGTGATCTATAGCCGTGTGAGAATGGGGGATGTATGGATGCGAGTATCTTTAAAGCATACGACGTGCGTGGAATCTATCCGAGCGAGCTGAATGAGGAGACCGCCTATCAGATCGGGCGCGCGTTCGTCGCCTACCTGGGCGTCGATCGGGTAGTCGTCGGCCACGACATGCGGACCTCCGGTCCGGCGTTGACCGGGGCGATCCTCCGAGGGATCGCGGCGCAGGGGGCCGAGGCGATCGATCTGGGGCTGACCAGCAGCGACGAACTCTATTTCGCGGTCGGCAAGTTCGAATATCCCGCCGGGATCATGATCACCGCCTCGCACAACCCCGCCGAGTACAACGGCCTGAAGATGTGCCGTGCGGAGGCGATCCCCCTGAGCAGCGAAGAAGGACTCTACCAGATTCGCGACATGATCGTGGAGGATCGCATCCCCGCCGCGACGAAGGCGGCGAGCATCACCAGCCGCAATGTCCTCGAAGAGTACATCACCAAGTCCCTGAGCTTCATCGATGTCGAGGCACTACGCCCGCTGAAGGTCGTCGCGGACGCCGGCAACGGTATGGCCGGGATGATCCTGCCGCGCGTCTTCGAGCAGTTGCCCTGCGAACTCGTCCCGCTCTACTTCGAGCTGGATGGCACCTTCCCGAATCACCCCGCCAACCCGATCGAGCCGGAGAACATCGCGGACCTCCAGGCGAAGGTGCGCGAGGTCGGTGCCGATGTCGGCGTGGCGTTCGATGGCGACGCCGACCGCATGTTCCTGGTCGATGAGCACGGGAAGTTCATCGGCGGCGACATGACGACGGCGATGGTGGCCGACCGCCTGCTGCGGCGCAATCCGGGCGCGGCGATCGTCTACAACCTGATCTGCTCGCGCAGTGTGCCGCAGACGATCGAGCGCCTCGGCGGGCGACCGATCCGCGAACGGGTGGGGCACTCGTTCATCAAGGCGACGATGCGCCGCGAGGACGCGATCTTCGGCGGCGAACACTCCGGCCACTTCTACTTCCGCGACAACTGGTACGCCGATTCCGGCCTGATCGCCTTCCTGACGATCCTGGAACTTCTTTCGGCGGCGAACAAGCCCCTCTCCGAGGTGCTGGCCCCGCTCGATCCCTACGTCCGTTCAGGCGAGATCAACTCCGAAGTCGCGGACATCGGCGTGATCATGGACGCCGTCGAGAGGCACTACACCGCAGCGGGCGCGACGATCGACAAGCTCGATGGCCTGACGGTCGAGTTCCCGGACTGGTGGTTCAATCTGCGCGCCTCGAACACCCAGCCGTTGCTGCGTCTCAACGTCGAGGCGGGCAACGACGCCGAGTTGAAGGCCAAGACGGATGAAGTGCTGAAGATGATCCGGGGCTGAGGCGAGAAGGCGAGTAGATGAAGTAGTCGAGCGGAAGAAGGACGAAGTAGGCTGAGGCCGTGAGGGTGCTTGAAGCCTATTGCGGTCGGTCGTATACTCTTCCCAATGTGTCCGTACACTTGCGGCGACCGTGGATAGTTCTCACTGGCCTACTCACCTGCTTCGTCTACTCCGCCTACTCACCAGGAGGTCCGTCGTGTCCGCGAATCCTCTCCAGGCCGCTGGGGCCGAGCTCGTCGTGCTGCGCCAACTCGTCGATACCTGTACCGCCTGCGAGCTGTGTCGCGGCGCGACGCGCGGCGTGCCGGGGGAGGGTCCGGCCCCGGCGGAGATCATGCTGATCGGCGAGGCTCCCGGCCATCACGAAGATCAGCAGGGGAAGCCATTCATCGGGGCGTCCGGGCAGTTCCTGACCGAGCTGCTCGGCAAAATCGGCCTCGATCGCGGCGATGTCTACATCACCAACGTGGTGAAGCACCGCCCGCCCGGCAATCGCGACCCGCTGCCGGATGAGATCGCGGCCTGCCGACCGTTCCTCGATCGGCAGATCGAACTCGTCGACCCGAAGATGATCGTCACGCTCGGGCGCTTCTCGATGCAGCGCTGGTTCCCCGGCGGGCGGATCTCGCAGATCCACGGACAGCCGAAAACGGTCGGTGGGCGGCTGATCGTGCCGATGTACCATCCGGCGGCGGCGTTGCACCAGGGGGCGTTGAAGGCGACGATCGAGGCCGATTTCCTGAAGCTGCCCCGCTTCCTGGCGGAGATGCGCCAGGGGCTGCTCGCCGCCGAGCAGGCGGAGCAACCCAAGCCGGAGCAAACGCGGCTCTTCTGAGCGCTTGCACCCATCAAACGCCGTCTCGCCACCGACGGGCGGGGCGGCGTTGGCGTTTCTGTCGCGGGTGTCGCGCCGGCGCGTCGTGACAGCGGGCGGCGAGCTGACGTACATTCGTAGCTGGCGATCGGGGGAGAGTGGGGCGAGGGTGTGGGTGAGGTGATGGCTTGACGACCGCTGCGGCTCCGGCGCAGGTACAGGTAACGTTCCTCGGCGGGATCGGCGAGGTCGGCAAGAACATGATCGTCCTCGCCTACGGCGAGGACATCATCATCGTCGATGTCGGGATCGGCTTCCCCGACGAGGAATGGCTGGGCATCGATCTCCTCCTGCCGGACATCGGCTACCTGCGCGACAAGCGCGACCGCATCCGCGCGATCTTCATTACTCACGGCCACGAGGATCACATCGGCGGTCTGTCCTATCTGCTCGCCGATCTCGGTAATCCGCCAATCTACGCCACCCCCTTCACCCTCGGCCTGATCCGGGGCAAGCTGAAAGAGGCGAAGCTCCTCGCCACCGCCGATCTGCGCCCATTCGAGTCGGATGCGCCGGAACCGATCGTGGTCGGGCCCTTCGCCGTCACCCCCTTCAGGGTCGGGCACTCGATCCCCGGCGCGGTCGGCTTCGGTGTGGACACGCCCGCCGGGCTGATCGTCCTCACCGGCGACTTTAAGCTCGACCATGCGCCGGTCGTCGGCCCGCCCCCCGACTTCTCCCGGCTGGCGGACTTCGGGCGCCGCGACCCCCTGGCGCTGATATCCGACTGCGTCCACATCGAGTCGGTGGGGGTGACGCCGCCGGAACGGTTGTTAGATGAGACCTTCGCCCGCATCTTCGCCGAGGCACCGGGGCGGATCATCGTCGCGACCTTCGCCTCGCTCCTGTCGCGCGTGCAGCAGGTTGCCGACCTCGCGCCGCAGTTCGGGCGGAAGGTCGCGCCGGTCGGGCGTAGCCTGGAGAAGAATGTCGGGCTGGCGCTCGAACTGGGGGTGTTGCATCCCCCCGCCGGGACGCTGCTCGCGCGGCACGAGGTCGCCAAACTCTCCGACGACCGGATCGTCTACGTGGTGACGGGGAGCCAGGGGGAGGAGACGGCGGTCCTGAGCCGGATCGCCAGGGGCGAGCACCGCCACATCGTGCCGCAGGCGAACGACACGGTGATCGTCTCCGCGAGCCCGATCCCCGGCAACGAGACGGTGATCCTGCGGATCATCGACCGGCTCTTCGCGCTCGGGGTGAATGTGATCTACGGCGCGATCGATCGCGTCCACGTCTCCGGCCATGCCTCGCGCGACGAGTTGCGGCAGATGATCGAGCTGACCCGTCCGCGCTACGTCGTCCCCTTCCACGGCGAGCCGCGCCACATCGCCCTCTATCGCCAACTGGCCGAGGAGACCGGTATCGCGTCGTCGCGGATCATCGAGGCGGAGTTGGGGGCGATCCTCGCGTTCGACCGGATGGGTGGCGGGATCGTCGGGCAGACACCGATGCGCCCGATCTACATCGATGGCAGCACGGTCGGCGTCCTCGACGATCGGATTATCGCCGAGCGGCGCGAGTTGGCGCGCGACGGGGTCGTCACCGTCGCGGCGACGCTCGCGCTGGCGGATGGCCGCTTGCTGGCCGGGCCGGAATTGGCCGCGTACGGCTTCCTCCACGCCGCCCGCGCCGGGGCTATCTTCGGGGCGGTGGCGACCCGTGTGCGGGAAGAGTTCGCCGCCCTGCCGGTCGCCGAGCGGCCCGGCGAGCAAGGGACGGCGGCGCGCTGGTTCGCGGCGGCGGCGGCGGCGGCCCTTTGGGCGGAGGTACGGCAGCGCCCCCATGTCATCCCGCTGATCCTGCTACAGTAAACGGCCATGTCGGCGGCCTCGTGGGTTCGTTGCGGTTGGTCGCGTCCGCACAGCGTCCGCGCGATTATCACGAGCCGGGGCACCGAGTTCCTTCTCTGCGGGGAAATGTGGCCCACGATGCGGCGGTGTGCATTGCCGAGCAGCGCCCGTGCATGGTGGTCGGCATGACCCCGACAGAAAGACTGTCGTTGGGCCTGGGAGGGATAGAGGGTGTCCGTATACGCCGATCGCAAACGGGTGCTCGCGGCGGAGCAGCAGCTGGCGAGCGCCCACGCCACGCACGATCTGCGGCGAATCGCCTCCCTGCTGCACGACGACTACCGTATCTTGCAGCCGAACGGCACGATCGAGACCAAGGCGGAGGTGCTGGCTTCGTACGCCAACGATGGCCGCTACTGGGCTCTGGCGGAGGTCAGCGATCTGACGGTGACGCTCCACGGCGTGGTCGCGCAGGTGGTCGGCGTCTGGCGCGCGACCGGGAGCAACGACGGGATCGCGTTCGACTATCGGGCGCGTTTTCTCTCCGTATGGCTCAAGGAGGGCGACGAGTGGCGCAACATCGCCTACTCGTCGGCGGAACTGCCACCCGAAGGGATGGAAACGGATCCCTGATCGCAACTTGACCGCGCGTGCGCTGAATCGAAAATACCCGAGGGCCGGGGCGCAACGCCCCGGCCCTCGTGCCGTTATGCCCGTGTTCGTTGCCGTGCCCGCTGCGTCAGCGCGGCGCGGTGATCGGCCCCACCTGTCCGATCTGGGTCACGTCGAGGCGCAGCCGCGCGGTGCCCGGCTGCGGCGCGGTGAGATTGATCGTGAGATCGCCGGCGACGAGGAAGTTCCCGGCGGTGTCAACCCAGAGGGGACCATTGAGGTCGCCCTGCGCGTTGGGCAGCGCGAGCGCGAAGATCGGATTGGCCGCGAGTCGCGCGACCTGCCCGGTGCCGGTGTACTTCGTCGTCTGCCGCCCGTTGACCTGCTCGGAGCCCGCCGCCGTGAAGGTCATCACCCCCGGTGCGGTCAGGCTGTTGTAGAGGATGTCCGGCAATGTGAAGATCAGCGGCAGGCTCGTCTGCTCGACGGCCAAGCCGTTCGTGACGAGGTAGTACTTGGTGCCGACCTTGTACCCTTCCTGTTTCACGCCAGTGCCATCGTCGATCACGATCTTCTGGTTGCCGCCATTGGCGTCGATCGTGTAGACGAGCGTGTTGCCGATGCCGAGCGGCACGAGGGTGCCGATCCCCTCCGCGCGAATCTCCAGGTGATACGACGATTGTTTCTGGAGATTGCTGTAGGCGGCGGTGATCGCCACCGGGTTCGGCGTCGCGTTCGCCGGGGTGCCGGGCGTCCCGGCGGTTGGGCGCGTGGCGGTGGCGGTGCCGCTCGCCGACGGACGCGTCGGCACGCTCGTGGCCGTCGCCGGTCGGGCGGTGGCCACGGTCGCGGCGGGCGCGACGGTCGCGGGGAGGATGGTGGCGGTGGGCGGTGGCGATGTCGCGGTCGGATCGCCACCGCCGCACGCGGCGAGGCCGAGGGTGAGCGCCACCGAGAGGGCGGCGAGCGATGGGGACAGGCGACGACCCTGGGGCAATGGCATTTGGGGATCCTTTCGTTGGGCGGCGCTGCCGCATGGTCCGGGCGCGCTACACGCCGTCGGGTACGCTCAGGCTACCGCCAGAAACGTACCCACACGTTCTCTTAACGTCGCGAGCCACCCTTCGGTGCCCACATCGAAGCGTATGGCGTCGCGCCAGCGGCGCAGCCACGTCTCCTGATGGCGAATGTAACGGTGCGTATTGACGCGGATCTGCGCCGCCGCACCCGGCAGATCGATGTCGCCGCGCAGGTGGGCGACGATCTCGGCGTAGCCGATGCCGCTCAACGCGGGGAGGGCCGGATCGTAGCCCTGGTCGAGGAGTGCCCGCACCTCTGCCACCAGCCCCGCCGCGAGCATCCGATCCACGCGCGCGTCGGCCCGCGCGTGCAGGATCGGGCGCGCGAGGCCCAGCTGCGTCCGTAAGATCGGGTAGTCGGGCGGTTCTTTCCCTTCGAGGGTCGACATCGGGATGCCGGTCAGCTCATAGACCTCCAGCGCGCGGACGACCCGGCGCAGATTCCCCGCCGCGCGCGCCGCCGCGAGCGGATCGACCGCCGCGAGGCGCGTCTCCAGCGGGGCCAACCCGTCGCGCGCGGCCTGTGCTTCGAGCGCCGCCCGCAGCGCCGGGTCGGGCGGCACCTGCGGTATCCGCCACCCCTCCACGATCGCGTTGACGTAGAGCGGCGTGCCGCCCGCGAGGATCGGCACGCGCCCGCGCGCCTGGATCGCCGCGATCGTCGCGCGGGCGGCGGCGGCGTAGTCGGCGAGGGAGAAGTCCTCGTCGGGATCGCGGGTGTCGAGGAGATGGTGGGGCGCGGCGGCACGCTCTTCCGGGGTCGGCTTGGCGGTGCCGATGTCCATCCCCCGATAGATCTGCCGCGAATCGGCGGAGACGATCTCGCCGCCGAAGCGTTGCGCGATGGCGATCGCCGCCGCCGTCTTCCCCACCGCCGTCGGCCCGGCGATGACGATCAGGGTGGAGCGGGCGGGGATACCTGTTAGTGGCATCGTATCAGCGCGGCAGCGCGGGCAGCACACGCTCGCCGAGGAGACGCAGGCCGTCGCGCGCGGTCAGGCCGTGCGGCGTGCCGAACTCGACCCGCCCCGCCCCGGCGGCGAGGATCGCCTCAGTCTGCGCGACGATCTGCTCCGGCGTGCCGGAGAAGGCGAAGCGATCGAGGGTCTCGTCGGGGACGAGCGCACCAGCGGCGGCGATGTCGCCCTGGCCGACCAGTGCCGCGATGCTCGTCAGCAACGCCGGGTCGAGCGCGACGGTCGGGTCGAGCGGCGCGACGACCGGGAGATAGCGCGCCACCTCCTCGCGCGCCTTCTGTCGGGCGCGCGGGCCATCCTCGTCCACCACCGTCACCGCGCCGAGGCAGATGCCGATCGTCAGCGGATCGCGCCCCACCCGGTGCGCGCCTTGCGCGATCCGTTCGTGCATCGTCGCGACGAGCGCCGGGTTCGCCGACCCGCCGACCTTGATCTCCGCCGCGACCTCCCCCGCGAAGGCGGCGAGTTGTGCCCCCCAGGTGCCGATCAAGAGGGGGATCTCGGTTCGCTCGATCGGGTATTGCAGGACGTGGTCGGCGCTGAGGCGGAAGCGTTTGCCCGCGAAGTCGCGGCATTCCCCCGCGAGGAGCTGCCGCACGATCGCGACCGTCTCGCGCATCGTGGTCAGCGGGGCCGGGTCGTCGATGCCCAGCGAGTCGAGCCACGCGCCGCGCGCCAGGCCGAGGTAGGCCCGCCCGCCGCTGGCCGCGTCGAGGGCCGCGATCTGCCCGGCGATCTCGACCGGGTGCGTCAGGTACGGGTTGAGGCAGGCCGGGCCGAGGCGGATCCGCCGCGTCGCCCCGGCTATCAGCAGCAGCGCGGGGAGGGGCGGCTGGAACAGCAGGTCGGCGTAGACGCTGACCGTGCCGAAGCCGTACCTCTCGACGAGCGCGCCGAGTTCGGCGTACTCGCCGATCCCCTTGTCGCTCTGGAAGGCGATGCTGATCCGCTCGTGGGGGCGTGACAATCCGCCGCTCATGTCAACTCCTCGGTCCGCAACGCGCGCCGCCCGATCCGCTCGATCCGCATGATCAAGCGTTCCTCGGGGTCGGGACAGGCGACGAGATTGTCCCGCGCCAGCCAGTCGGCCTCGTCGAGCGCGCGCTGCTTGGCGGGGAGGAGCGGCAAGATCGCCGCGAGGGCGTAGAGGCAGAAGTGCCGCCCGGCGGGGATCCGCACGCGGCTGCTCTCGGTCAGCTCGAAGTAGTCGCCGACGCGCAGTCCGCAGACCGCCCGCCCCTCGATCGCCGCGACCGTGACGCGCAGATCGTAGAGGCCGAAGGTGGTGTGCGTGGTATCGTCGTCGGCCATGTCGTCGCCCCTGTCACTTCCTTGTCGCGCGACCAGCGGGAGAGTTATCGCCTATCGCGCGACCAGCGGGAGAGTTATCGCCTATCGCGCGACCCTTTGGCAAGGGCGCGGCTGTGGTGCGCCCGGTGTTTGCCCTCGTCGGGCGGCGCGTGCTATCGTGCGCGCTCTGTAGGGGATGACGAACCCGCCGCCCGGAGGAGGTCTCCATGCCCGAGCAGCTATCGACCATCGGCGATCAGATCGTGGCCCGCCTGGAAGCGACCAATGCCGCCCGCGAGCGCGCCCTGGGCGAAAGCCGCCAGATCGTGCGCCTCTGCGCGAACTGCATCCGGGCCGGGCATCGCGGCGATCTCGATGGCGGACGCCGCCTCGCGGACGAGGCCCGCGTGCGCCTCGCCTCGCTGGCAACGATCCTGCGCGACCAGCCCGCGATCTACTGGGCGGGCTACGTGCAGGACGCGCAGAAGGAGTTTGTCGAGGCGCGCGTCTTCCTCGCCTGGCTCGGCGGGACGCCGCTGCCAACGCCAACCGAACTCGACGTGGCCGACCCGGTCTATCTCAACGGCCTCGGTGAGGCGGCGAGCGAGCTGCGCCGCTACGCCCTCGATCGCCTGCGCGCCGGGGAGGTACCCCCGGCGGAATGGGCGCTCGCCACGATGGACGATGTCTACAGCCTGCTGGTCACGGTCGATTTCCCCGATGCCGTCACCAACGGCCTGCGCCGCACCACCGACATGCTGCGCGGCGTGCTGGAGCGGACGCGCGGCGATGTGACCGTCACCGTGCGCCAGCAGTCGCTCGAACGGAGCCTCGCGCGTGCCCTCGGCGAGGCTCCGCTCGACTAGGCCGAGCGAGGGCACCACCGGCCATCGGCGCGCCCTTCATGCTTTTTGCGGGTTGGCGCGATACCAGTCGAGTGTGCGGCGCAATCCCTCGCGGATCGGGGTGATCGCCTCCCCGAGACCCCCTTCGGCGTCGCCGAAGGCGCGGGCATATTTTATGTGGTCGACGATGAATGGTCGGTCGAACTCGTACATCATCTCGACCGTCTCGCGCGCGCCGGGGATGAATATCCCACCGAGGCGCATCATCACTTTCCCCATGCCGCTCATCTTCGGCGGGGTGCCGAGGAGGGCGAACAGCTCCCCGAGGACCGCGCGGGTGGTCACCGTGGGGGCGTTCGGGACGTGCCAAATCTGCCCGAAGGCGATGTCGTTCGCCCCGAGTTGCACCAGTGCGTCGCCGAAATCGTCGATGTAGGTGTAGGTGTGCGGCTGATCGAGATCGCCGATCGCCGAGGCGGTTTTCCCGGCGAGCGCCGAATAGAAGACCCGATCGCCGAGGGCGGAGTCGAGCACGCCGGGGCCGTAGAAGTCCGCGCCGCGCCCGATCGCCACGCGGAGTTTCCCCGCGCGGTGCGCCGCGAGCAGCGCCTCGCTCATGCTGGCGCGAGTGCGTCCCTTGCGGGTCGTGGCGGCGTGCGGTAACTCCTCGGTCATCGGCACCGTCACCGGGCCGTACATGTAGAGATTCTCCGCCACGACGAGGCGCGCGCCGCTCGCCGCGACCCCCTCGATGATGCTTGCTTGCAGCGAGGGGAACTTCTCCTGCCAATCTTGGTACGCGGGCTGCGCGCATTGGTAGACGACCGCTGCGTCGGAGCACAGGCTGCGGACGACTGCCGCGTCGTAGAGATCGCCGCGCGCGACCGCCACGGTCGTTGGTACGTCGGCGCGTCCGCTGCGATTGACTCTTTCGCACTCTCGCTGCACCGGCCGCCGGCTTCCCCACTTGGGACCGCATCGGGGCAGTGCACCAACGACAGGGCGCGGAGATGCCCCCACTTCTCACACTGGGCTCCCCACTCACAGCCCTGGTGCAGCGAGAGTGCGGAAGAGCCTGCGATTGACCATGCGGACCGATTTGTCGCGCCGGAGGAGCGCGCGCATGACCCCTTGCGCGAGCGGGCCGGTGCCAAGGACAACGTGGAATTTGCGCTCGTTCGTCGTGTCGGTCATCGAGAATCTCCTTCTTCTATCATCACCGTGTCCGCGATTAGCCGCAGTTTTTTCGGGCCGGTCGCTCGGTTGCTGTGCGTCGTTGGTCGGCGTTGTCTGGCGCGGTGGCAGGGGTAGCGGTCCGAGCGTCAGGCGTTGTGGCGACGGAACAGGAGCATCAGGCCCATCGCGATCATCCAGAGTTGCCACACTACCCCGCTGAACGTGAGGGTGAGACTTCCGAGATCCAGGCCGACGAGCTCGACCGCGCCGATGAGCAGGCTCGCCCCGGCGAGGAGGCCGAACCAGCCGAGCCAGGTGGGCAGGGGGAGGGGCGCTGCGCCACGGCGGATGATGGTGAGGGCCACGAAGCATGTCCAGAGCCCCGCGAGGATATCTACGCCGAGGAGTTCGCCGATGCCGCCGGCATAGTTGTTGAGGGCGATATAGACGACAGCGATGGCGTCGCGCGTGGCCTGTCCGCTGGTAGGGTCGCCGTATAGGCCCGCTAGGGTGGGCATCGCGGTCAGCCAGCGCAAGATGCCGAAGGTTTTGCAGAGTCCGGCCAGGACGCCGAGCGTCGCCGCGATGGCCGGGAGTTGTGCCTCCGTCGCCATCGTCAGCCGTCGCACGACGACGGCGATCGGGATCAGGAGGAGAGCGGAGGCGAGGTAGCAGCTGTAGCCAAGCGCGACCGCGCCCCGTTGGGCGACGAGGAGCGGCAGCATGGTCGCCGGGGGATCGTCGAGGCTGGCAGGCCAACCGATCGCCCCACCCAGGACCACCAGGGTGACGGCGAAGACGCCGAATTGGAGGAGGAAGAGGAGGCCGAGGGGGCGGCGTGGCGCGGCGGTGCGCGGCACGGATGATGTGGCGCTGATCGGGCGGTTCGGGGTATTCGCGAGCATGGCGCGGCCTCCCTTTCATGGCTGGGCCTTCGATACTAGGTGGTGACAGTTCTTGACCGCCGCGCTCGTTGCTGGCGTGAGGCGTTTACCGGGGCGGAGCGAGTCCCAGCAAGCGGAGTTGCATGCGGACCTCGAAGTCGTAGAATGGGGCGGGGGGGCCGACGATCGGGGCGATGTGGCCGAAGAGTTCGAGCATGATCAGCCCTTGCAGGCGGGTCCAGGCGACGAAGCCGACATGCAGCGCGAGCGCGGGGATGCGATCCCGCTCGGCCTCCGGCAGTATTACCCCGAACCGGTCCGCCAGGTGCGTGGGTGCGGCGGCATAGGCAACATCGGGGCGGAGTGCCCCGGCCTCCCAGGCTGCGATGAGGAGCGCCACCAGCGGGGCGGTGCTGCGCCGCACGGCGGGGTCGGTGACATCGTTCGGGGCGTGGTAGCCGGGGATCGGGGTGCCATAGATCAGGGTGAAGTCGGCCTTGTGGGCGAGTGCCCAGGAGCGGTAGGTCTGCATCATCGTGGTGAACTGCGCGGCGTAGGCGGTCGGGGGGCAGGCACGGCGCGCTTCCTCCAGGGCGTCGCCGAGCGCATGGAAGGCGTCGATGATCAGGGCTGTGATCAGCTCATCGCGGCTGGGATAGTAACGGTACAGGGCGGGGGCGGTGAGGCCCATCGCGGTGGCGATCGCGCGTAACGAGAGCGCATTCGCGTCCCCCTGCGCCATCTGCTGTCGCGCGGTCGCCTTGATTTCCTCGCGGGTCGCTTGTTGCGCCCGCTCACGGCGGGTCTCTGTCGCTTCACTCACCGCTCCTTACCCCTCCCCTTTTGCTGTATACATCGTTCATTCATATAAACACTGTATATCATTCGTGTGCCCGTGTCAAGGGACAGCTTCTGCATGAGGTGCGGATGGGTGCCCGCCGTCCTCGCGATTTGCTATAAAAGGGGAGTACGGTCGGGGGTGCGCGCGAACACACTCGCCATTCGACCGGCCCGCGATGATTTACCGACGACGGTGAGAGCGGACTTCGATGGACGACGCGCAGCGTAGAACCCTACGCGAGCAGGTAGCCGGGACGATCGACGAGCACGCGCCGGGGATCATCGATCTCGCCGATCAGATCCACAAGCACCCGGAGATCAATTTCCAGGAGCGGTTCGCCTCGCAACTGCTGGCCGACGCGTTGCGCGCGCAGGGCTTCGCGGTGGAGAAGCCGTTGGGTGGCCTCGAAACGGCCTTCCGGGCGACGAAACGCGGGCGCGGCGATGGGCCGACCGTCGCGGTATTGGCGGAGTACGACGCCCTCCCGGCGATCGGGCACGGCTGCGGGCACAATCTGATCGCGGCGTCGGGCCTGGCCGCTGCGGTCGGGCTCGGGCAGGTGCTGGACCAGCTCGACGGCACCTTCCAGATCATCGGCACCCCCGCCGAAGAGGGCGGTGGCGGCAAGATCCTCCTGGCCGAGGCTGGCGTTTTCGAGAGTGTCGATGCCGCGCTGATGATCCACCACGCCGGGGATCGGACCGGCTCCGCGACCTCGTATCCGGGCGGCACTTGCCTCGCCGTCTCGCGGTTCGAGTTCGTCTTCCACGGCAAGCCCGCGCACTCGGCGGGCGATCCCTACAACGGGGCGAACGCGCTGAACGGCGTGATCAAACTTTTCACCGGGATCGACGCCCTCCGCCAGCACACGCGCCCCGACGCGCGCATCCACGGGATCATCACGCATGGCGGCGACGCGGTGAACGTGGTCCCCCACCGCGCGGTGGCGAAGTTCTCCGTGCGCGCCGGGGATCGCGACTATCTGAATGTGCTGATTGAGAAGGTGCATCAGGTGGCGCAGGGGGCGGCGCTGATGACCGAGACGACGGTGGAGATCCATTCCGGCGGCCCGACCTTCTACGACATGCGCCCTTCGTACCCGCTGGGACGGGTCTACGAGGAGAACATGCGCCGGGTCGGCCTGAATGTTAACGCGCGCGATCAGAACCAGCGCGGGTCGTATTCGACCGACTTCGGCAACGTCTCCTACCTGCTACCGGCGGTGACCGGCTCGTTCGCGATCAGCCGCGAGCCGATCCCCGGCCACTCGCAGCAGGTGGTCGATGCGTCGTGCTCCGACTATGGCTATGATCAGATGCTGAAAGTGTCCACGGCGATGGCACTGACCGCGCTCGATCTCTTCACCGATGCCGATTTGCTGCGCGCGGCGAAGGACGAGCACGCGCGCTGGGATGAGCTCTACGAGAAGCGCTAGTCGCTGGCCGACGGCGCGAGAGGACGGCGAGGCGGGCGATCAGTCTGCCCCGCTGTTATCCTTCGCCGTGGCGAGTCCCGCCACCACGCGCCGCCGCACGAAGAGCGCGCCGAAGAGGAGCCAACCCCACCACAGGAGCAACCCGCACTGCGCTGCGGAGTTGAGCAGCCGCAGGGCGCGGATGGCGTAGCGCACCGCCATCCAGTCGGCAACGAAGCGATGGAGCGGCGGGTCTTCGAGGAAGAGGTTAAGCAGGAAGGTGACGGCGAGCACGGCATAGAGACGGCGGTAACGCGCATCGAGCGCGGCGGCGATCAGCAGCGGGGCGAAGAGGGTATACCCCCAGTTCTCGTGGACGCCGGTCGTCAGCGTCGTGAAGGCGAACGTCAGGTAGGCGCTCCCCGCGAAGAGGCGCGACGCATCGTCCGGCGCGCGCCAGAGGACGAGCAGCGCGGGGAGGGCGGCGACGATGAAGAGCGCGCGCCCGATCTGCCGACGATCCAGTCCCAGCAAGGCGACCGTCGTGTCCGGGAGCGCGCCGCCCCCCCAGGTGACGAGCCACCAGAGGTTGTGGTTGTTGAATGATGTCTCGGCGTAGATATCGAGGTTGTCGAACATGCCGCGCCACATCGCGATCGTCTGTCCGCGCAGCACGATCGGGGCGATGACGAGCGCCGTCACGACGAGGGTGGCGAGGATCGCGAGGGTGATCCCGCGCGGCCCCATCCGGCGGAATCCGGCGGGCGCGACCGCCAGCGCCCCCGGGAGGGCGGTCAGCTTCACCCCGACGGCCAGCGCGGCCAGCGGCCAGGCGGCGACGAAGGCCCCCCCGCTCGCGGCCCAGAGGCCGAGCGTGACGAAGAGCGCCTGGAAAGCGTCGATGCCGCCCCAATAGGCGGTGTTCCAGATCAGGCCGGGAGTGAGGAGGTAAACGGCGGTGGCCCGGAGGGCGGTCTGTGGCGTCGTGTGCGCGCGCAGGATGCCCCAGATGATCGCGCCGAGTGCCACCTCCACGAGGACCGGCCCGAGTTTCAGCAGCGCCGCCAGCAACTGATCGTGCCAGTCGCCGTCCGGCCTGATCGCGCCGTAGAGAAGTCCGACCGCGCGCAGCACGTAGAGATAGATCGGCTGGTAGTGGTACGGCGCACTCCCTGTTTCGGGCGGGTAGGTCGCGCCGTAGGCTCCGCCGATGCCGACCTGCGCGACGACGCGCGCCCAGATCTTATAGGCGACGACGTCGATGCCCGGCGTCAGCAAGAAGGGGAGGCGGATCAGGAACGCGCCGATGAGCAGCAAGGCGAGCCGCCGCCATTCGTGCCCGCCCGCACCCGCCGTTTGCGCCCGCCTGGATGTGATCACCGCGCCCCCGTCGCCTCGTCGCCGCCCGTGTAGGGGGAGTATAGCAAGCGACCCGCGCCCAGCATGATCCCGGTGCGCGTTCGCCCCCGTTTCAGGGCCGATGGTATACTGAGCAGCGGTTGAGACGCGATTATCGGTTCCACGCGCCCGAATCGTCTGCGGCGCGGGGGGTGGGGAGACGGAGTAGGAACGATGGCCGGGCACTCGAAATGGAAGCAGATTAAGCGGGCGAAGGGTGTGACCGACGCCAAGCGCGGGCAAACGTTCACAAAAATCGCGCGTGAGATCACCGTCGCTGCGCGACTGGGCCTGCCCGACCCCGACTCCAATTTCCGGCTGCGGATCGCCATCCAGAAGGCGCGCGCCGAGAATATGCCGAATGAGAACATCAAGCGCGCCCTCGATCGCGCGAGCAGCGAGGGGGGCGGTGGCAATTACGACGAGATTTATTACGAGGGGTACGGCCCGAACGGGATCGCGCTGATCGTCAAGGCGCTGACCGACAACCGCAACCGCACGGTCGGCGAGGTGCGGGCGGTCTTCGCGCGCGGCGGCGGCACGATGGGCGAGAGCGGCTCGGTCGGCTTCCTCTTCGATCAGGTCGGGCAGATCACCGTCAAGGCCACGGGTGCCGACGTGGACGAACTGACGTTGCAGGCGATCGACGCCGGGGCGCGGGACATCCGCACCGACAACGCCGAGGCCGACGAGGACCCGACGATCGACGTCATCACCGCGCCCACCGAGTTGAAGCTGGTACAGGACGCGCTGGAGGCGCAGGGGTTGGAGGTCGAGGACGCGCAGATCGTCATGCAGCCGAAGTCGATGATGGATCTGCCGGAGGCCGATACGCTGAAGGCGATGCGCCTGATCGAGCGCCTCGAAGACCTGGACGACGTGCAGGAGGTCTATTCCAACCTCGAAGTCTCCGAGGATGTCATGGCGCAGGTCTGATGAAGTACGAAGGACGAACGACGAAGTACGAACTGGTCTGGGGCGTTGGCATTATGCTCAGTAGCCGCAAAATGCCTGTCCGTACTTCGTACTTCATACTCCGTACTTCGTCGTGATCACCCTGGGGATCGATCCCGGCACGGCTATCCTCGGGTATGGCGTCGTATCCGGTGCCGACGAGCCGCGCGCGATGACGTATGGCGTCATACGGACATCGAACAACGAGCCGATGCCCGATCGGCTGGTGCGCCTCTACGAGGGCGTCTGCGCGATCATCGCCGAGCATCATCCCGATGTGGTGGCGGTCGAACAACTCCTCTTCGGGCGCAATGTGACGACCGCCATCGCGGTCGGGCAGGCGCGCGGGGTGGTATTGCTGGCGGCGGCGCAGGCGGGGCTGGCGGTGGCCGAGTACAAACCGGCGCAGATCAAGGAAGCGGTCGCGGGGTACGGCAAGGCCGATAAGCCGCAGATGCAGGAGATGGTCCGTATCCTGCTCGGTCTGGCCACGATCCCGCAGCCCGATGACGCCGCCGACGCGCTCGGGATCGCGATCTGCCATGTTCACATGGCGCGCTTTCATCGCTTCACGCAAGGGAATGAGGAACGGCGCTGATCACGCCCTGTCCCGCAGGTCGCGGGTGGCGAGCCGGGCTATGCGGCGGTGCGGTGCGGGGGAACGTGGCGAAAGCGGGACGCGAGCGATTAGACGAGGCGTTGGTGGCGCGGGGGCTGGCGGAATCGCGCAGTCAGGCGCGCGCGCTGGTGATGGCGGGCGCGGTGCGCGTCGGCGGGCGCGTCGTCGATAAGCCGGGGATGCCGCTGCCGGACGGCCCATTGGAGGTGGTCGGCGGCGGGCGCTTCGTCTCGCGCGGCGGCGAGAAGTTGCAGCGCGCGCTCGATCGTTTCACCGTCGACCCGACCGGCCTGATCTGCGCGGACCTCGGGGCGAGTACCGGCGGCTTCACCGATTGTCTCCTCCAGGCGGGCGCGGCGCGCGTCTACGCGGTCGATGTCGGGCGCGGGCAGATCCATTGGCGGCTGCGCCAGGATACGCGCGTCGTCACGATCGAGCGCCAGAACGCGCGCTACCTGGAAAGCCTGCCGGAGCCGGTCGCGCTCGTCGTCGCCGATGTCTCCTTCATCTCGCTCGCGCTGATCTTCCCCGCGATGCGCCGCCTCCTCACACCGGATGGACAGGCGCTGACGCTGGTGAAGCCGCAATTCGAGGCGGGGCGCGAGGCGGTGGGGAAGGGTGGGGTCGTGCGCGATCCGGCGACGCACCGCGCGGTCTTGCACCGTTTCCTTGCCGACGCCCGCCGAGAAGGCTTCAGTACGCTCGGGTTGATCCCCTCGCCGCTGCGCGGCCCGGCCGGGAACGTGGAATTTCTCGCCCACGTGCGATTGGCCGATGCGGCAATGCCGCCCCCCGATGATGGCACGCTGGCTGAGGGCGCGATGGCTGAGCTGACGAGCGATGCACTCGCGGTTGAGGGCGACGACGAAGCGGAACCAGAGCACGTCACGCTGTAGGTGCTTTGTCCTGTCTCCCCACTTGTGTCACGGCGTGCCGCGCCGCGCGTTCTGGTTTTCTAGCGCCCGGTTGCGATACCGATGTTGTTGATCAAGATATAGGGGATGCCCAGGTTCGCTCCTGGTGTGCGGTTGCGGAGGATCAACGTATTATCGCCATTTCGGACGAGTCCGTTCGGGATGACGATCGTCATGCGTCCCCAGTATCGCGCTGCTCCCCCTTCGCCGTTGTCGTTAGCCGGGACGTTGGGGAAGGAGTTGGCATCGTCGAAGATCGTCGTGCCGTTCAGGATGATTTGTAGGCGACAACGGTCTTGGCGCTCGTCATCGAGGCCGATGAGAACCAGTTGTAATCCATTACCCGGTACGCCAGACGCACGAAAAGCGAATGTACCCTGGCTGTAGCTGGTGCTGGCACCGTAGAGGGCCGCAGCCGGTAAGCCGTACAGTTTGCCATCGTCGCGAAGATACGCGCCCTGAAGTTGCGTCGTATCGAATGCCGCTGCCTGTGGCCCCCCACCGCTACCTGCCGGTGCAGGGGCCGGTGTCGCGGTGGGTGCTGGCGGGACGGTTGGCACCGGGGTCGGCACCCGCGTCGGCGCGATCGTTGGCGGCACAGTCGGAGGCACAGTCGGAGGCACAGTCGGAGGCACGGTGGGCGGCACGGTGGGGGGCGGAGGTGGCGGCGCGGTCGGTAGGACCGTGGGGGCGACCGTGGGAATGGCCGTCGGCACGGCAGTTGCTGTGGGTGGCAGCGCAGTAGCGGTGGGCGGAACGACGATCGGCGCGATCGGCGGGGGCTGCGTCGGCGCGACGAGTACGGTGGCCGTGGGCGTCGGTGGCGGTGCCGTCTGGCTCGGTGTCGGCACGAGTGCGAGCACCGCGCTCGTCGCGGTCGGGCTGGTGACGGCGGTGGGAGCCGTCAAGCTTCGCGCCAGCGCGAAGATGCCCACCAGCAGCAACAGGATCAGCGCGCCGAGCGCGGGAAGGAGATAGTTCGTGCGCGATGGCGCACCAGCCGGGACGCGGCGGGGTGGGGGAGGCGGCGAACTACGGCCTTCCCTATCAGGGATGATCGGGACAGGGATGATGGGGAGGGGTGTGGTCTCCCCTGGCAAGGTCGCCGCTGCGGCGGCCAGTGTCGCGTTCGGCGGCCCTTCGGGCAGGGCGGCATGGAGTGCCTGACGCATCGCCGTCGCCGTGGTGAAGCGCTCGGTCGGTACTTTGGCGAGCGCGCGCGCGACCACCTGCGTCAGCGGGAGCGGCACGCCGGGTGCGAAGGCCGTCACGAGCGGCGGCGGGGCGCTGAGATGCTGCATCCCGAGCTGGAGTGCCGAGTCGCTCTCGAAGGGCAGGCGACCGGTCAGCGCCTCGAAGAGGACGATCCCGACCGCGTAGAGATCGGTGGCCGGACTCAGTTCGCCGCCGCTCGCCTGCTCGGGTGCCATGTAGTGTGCCGTGCCGAAGGTCATTCCGGCGGCGGTCACCTGGGTGCCACCGAGGGCGCGGGCGATGCCGAAGTCGGTCAGCTTGACCAGCCCATCCTCCTCGCGGACGAGCAAGTTCTGCGGCTTCACATCGCGGTGGATGATCCCCCGGTCGTGCGCGGCCCCGAGCCCGCGCAACGCCCCATCGACGATCGCGACCGCTTGCTCGGGGGTGAGCTGCCCCTTGCGGCGCAGGATCGTCTTGAGATCGGCCCCTTCTATGTACTGCATCGCGATGAAGTAGGTATTGTCGTGGGCGCCGTAATCGTAGATGTCGACAATGTTGGGGTGTGAGAGGGCCGCGACCGCGCGAGCTTCGCGATAGAAACGGGCCACGAATTCGGGATCGCTGCCGTATTCCTCCCGCAGGATCTTGATCGCCACGACACGGCCCAGGATCGTATCCTGCGCGCGATACACCCGCGCCGCGCCGCCCTCACCGAGCAATTCATGAAGGGCGTAACGGCCACCGACGAGCGCGGATCCGGCGGATGACGACGCTCCGGTCGCGATCCGGGTGGTCGCCTGGTCGTTCCTGGGGCTATCGGGATTCGTGTGGGGTCGCTCCCCTGACATTGTCGCTCCCTACGAGAACCGTGGTGTCCTGTGCGGCGATCCGAGAGAAGATGCCGTCACGCTGATTGGCACAGACCTTCCTCCATACCGCCGCCGACGTATGACACGCAGCTAGGGTGCTGACGCAACGCTTGTGCCAAGCGTATCGTTCACACGATGGGGAGAGGAGGGCGTATTATGCGCGGCGATCACGGCGAGCGCAAGTGCTGCCGAACCCGAGCGCCGTCTCTGTACCCTGCGCCGCACCGAGGCAGCACCGGTGTAGACTTCTCGATACGGGGATACGGGGCCACCTGCGCCGCCTGCCCCGCCGGGAACCCCCGTACAGTAAACGACGACGCGCGCGCGTTCGTCTCGGCGGGAGTGCGTTCAGCGCGGTGCGAGAGGGGCGGGACGCGGCATCGTTGCCCCGCCCCAGATTAACGCCGGACATCGGGCATGGTGGCGGCGGAGGCCACCTCGTCCCAGCGGGGGAAGACATCGGCGTCGCCGGGCGCGGTGGTTGCCCATGCCCCGCAGCGGTTCGCCACGGCCAGCGTCTCGGCAAGGCCGAGGCCGCGCAACTGTCCGGCGTAGAAGCCGGCGGCGAACGCATCGCCCGCGCCGACCGGGTCGATCACGCGCGGCAGCGGCGTGGCCGGGACGTGGACACGCTCGTCGCGCGTGACCACCATCGAGCCCTCCGCACCAAGCTTCAGCACCACCATCTTCAGCGATGGTGCCAGATCGAGGAAGGCGCGCGCCGCCGCGTCCGGGTCGGTCTCGCCGGTCAGGAACTCCGCCTCTTCCAGTCCGGGGAGGAGGATATCCGCCTGCCGCGTCAGCTCGCGCAGCGTCGTACGGGCCTCCTCGCGGCTCCAGAGCTTGAAGCGCAGATTCGGATCGAGGACGACCGGCACGCCCGCCTCGCGCGCGATCGCGGCGGCGGCGAAGCTCGTCGCGCGGCAGGTCGCCGAGAGGGCGGGGGTGATACCGGTGAGGTGCAGATAGCGCGCCCCCCGGATGTACGCGGCGTCGAGATCGTCCGGGGTGAGGCGACTGGCGGCGGAGCCTTTGCGGTAGTAGATCACTTCCAGCGGGCCGAGTTCGCGCCGCTCCCGGATCATCAGGCCGGTCGGGGCCTCCGGGTCGACCTTGGCTCGCGAGATGTCCACCCCCTCGCCGCGCAGGCGGAAGGCGACCGCGCGCCCGAGCTCGTCGTCGCTGAGACGGCTGATCCACCCGGCGCTGTGGCCGAGGCGGCAGAGGCCGGTCGCCACATTCGTCTCTGCCCCGGCGATGAAGCGCCCGTAGCGCGTCGCCTCGCGCAGCGGCCCGGCGGTTTCCGCCAGGAAGAGGACCATCGTCTCCCCGAAGGTGACGATGTCGGGGGAGCCGCTCATCGCTGGCCCCGCGCGGCAGCGGCGGCGGCGATGAAGCCCGCCGCGCGCCGGGTCAGTTCATCGAAGCGCCCCTCGGCGACGAGCGGACCATCGACGAGCGCCGAGCCGATACCGAGCCCCCAGGCCCCGGCATCGATGAACGACGCGGCGTTGCCGAGGGTGATCCCACCGGTCGGCAGGAAGGGGATCTGGCGCAGGGGGCCGCGCAAGTCCTTGAGGTGCCCCGGCCCGACCGGGCCGGACGGGAAGAGCTTGACGACGACCGCGCCGGCGCGCCAGGCCGTCAGCGCCTCGGTGGGGGTGAACGCGCCGGGGACGACCGGGATGCCGCGCCCCGCGAGCGGGCGGATCAGGTCGGCGTCGGTATGCGGGCTGACGATGTAGCGCGCGCCCGCGTCGAGCGCCGCTTCCGCCGTCTCCAGGTCGAGCACGGTGCCCGCACCGACGAGCATCCGATCGCCGAACTCGGCGCTGATCGCGCGGATCATGTCGAGGACGCCGTCGCTGTCGCAGGTGACCTCGATCGCGCGGACGCCCCCGGCGAGGATCGCGCGGGTCGTCTCGATCGCCTTCGTGGCATCGGTGCGCCGCAGGATCGCGACGATGCGCGTCTCTTCCAGCGCGGCTGGCACGGCGGGGCGGTTGATCGTGGTGGTACTGGTCATCATTTCCTCCTCATGCGCGCGGCGACCTACCCACGGCCCGCCGCGTCGGGTCACGCGGCCAGTGTAGCACCGCGCGGCGGGGTCTGCTCAGTCGGCGGGCGACGCGGCGGCGGCGCACTGGTCGATGTTACGCCCCACAAGATTGTGCCGTACCAGCCGATTGATTCATGCCGGACGGCAGGATTTTCAGCGATCTGCCGGTTCATGCCAGCTGCTGTGCGACGATGTTTTCGAGCTGTTGAGCGAAATCGCCATCGGTGCCGAACACGGCGAACCCGCCCTGCTCGGCCTCGGCGCGGATCATCGCGCCGTACTCGGCGATCATCCGGGCGATCCGTGTGAAGGTTGCGGCGTCTTGGGTCTTCGTGAGCACCCAGTCGTTCCTGTGGTCGCCGCGATGAAGTGCCGCCTCGATACCAGCTGGATCCTCACGCACGACGAAGATCGGGCGCACTTGACCAGGATACCGCGCGTCGCTTTTCGCCAGCCACCGCCGAATGTCGCTGGGATCGAGGTGGAAGCCTTCGAGGATCAAGGGCTCGTCGTCGAAGAGCGCGTATTCGATGATCGGCCGTAACCCCGCCCACGTCTGCCCGGCGAGCGCGCGGTAGTACGCAATGATGTCAGTGGCCGAATAGCGCGCGTATAGCGCGTCGTTCCGCCGCCCGTGCGGCACCTCGTCGGGAAGCGCCAACTGTGGCGGCGCGAGGCCATCAGGGTGAGCATAGGCAGCGAACGCCGCCTCCAGATAGTCGGTTTGTAGCCAGGCGCTGGCCGTGGCGCGGGCGAGGTGCCGCGCCACGGTCGTCTTGCCGCAACGCGGCGGCCCGCCGATCAGATAGACCGTCATTGTCGAAGCTCCATCTGCTTTGTAACGGCGGACCATATGATCCCTGATCGCACGGTTCAACGTTGCCATGAGTATGAGGCCTACGCTCGCGCCACGTCCGCCAGATACTGCACGCGGTTGAGCGGCTGCGGGCCGATGCGCGGTCTGCTCGGCGCATCACCGGCCACCGGGATGTACCCCGCAAAGCTCGCCAGCCAGCCACCGTCGCCGCGCGTTAGGGATGGCAGCTGTTGTTCGAGCGCGTGGAGCTCTGCGGTGGGAATCTCGCCGACGATCCGGTACGACGATCCGTCGCGGAAGGCGTTGTGCATCGCCGCGCGTGCGTGCATCAATGCGCCGGAAACCACGCCGAACGTATCCTCCGGGATCTCGAGATCGAACGCTTCGACCGGCTCGCAGACCTCCGTGCCCGCTCTGCACAGCGCCCGCATCAGTACGAGCGGGACCAGCTTGCGGAAGTCCCCGGCGGTGCTCATCACCGAACTGAAGCCCGTGTGGGTGAGCGTGACGACACAGTCGGTCACCTCCCAGCCCTGCAAACCCTGCTTGAACGTCTCGTGTACCGTCTCCTCGATGGCGCGGTAGAACGCGAGCGGCAACGCGCCCAACTCGCGGACGTAGCATAGGCCGCTTCGAGGCACGGCGGGCGCGACGCGAAAGCCGACCGTCGCATAGAAGGGGTTGCCCTGCTCGCCGATGGTCTCCGCCGCCTCGCCCGTGCCGACCGGGCGCTCGGTGCAGATCGTCTGGCTCGGGCCGAACATTGCCGCGACCCTGTAGTCGCGCGCCAGGGTGTCCATGACGATTTCTTTCTGCACCTCGCCGTAGAGGCGGAGCGAGATCTCCCCCTCGGCGTTGCGCTGGCGCAGCGAGATGAGCGGATCCTGCTCCGCGAGCTGTTCGAGCGCCGCGCGCAACTGCGTGATCTGGCCCGATTCGACCGGGCGCACGATGCTTTCCAGCGCTGGCACCGGAAAGATCGCCTCGTCCGACTTGCCTGCGGTATCGTTGGCACCGAGGCGATCGCCGATGCGCGCCGCCCGCAGCCCGTGGAGGATGGCGATCTCGCCCGCGCCGACCGTGGTCGCCGGTGTGGGGGTGCCCGTTGCGAAGTGCTCGATGCCGGTGATGCGCTCCTCGATCGCTGCGGTCTCGCCGAACGTGTCGGAGCGGTGCAGCGCCAGATGTTGCCGCACTGATAGCGTGCCCGCGAAGAGGCGCACATAGACGAATTTCTCCCCGGATGCCCGGCGGGCGATCTTGAAGACGGTCCCGGCGATCGGCGCAGCAGGGTCGTCTGCGGCGGCGGGGAACCATTCCGCGATCCCGGCCAGGAGTTCGGCGACGCCAACGCCGGTGATGGCCGAGCCGAAGTAGGCCGGGACGATGGTCCGCGCCGCCACCTGCGCCCGGAACTCCGCGTTGATGAACGCCGCACTCGGTTCGCCGCCGCTGCGCTCGTATTCTTCGATCACGCGCTCGCTCGTCTCGGCGAGGAGATCGAGCACCGGGCCACGCCAGGTGGGGCTCCCGCGATCCAGGACGATCACCGCCGCCGCCCGGTCGCCGAGCCCGGTCGGGGCGTTCATCACCACGACACGCAATTGCAACTTGCGGCGGATGTCCTCGATCAGCGCCGCGCCGCGCGCCCCGAGACGGTCGATTTTATTGACGAAGATGAGCAGCGGGAGTCCGGCGGCGAGGATCGCTCGGGCGAGGCGACGGGTCTGGGGTTGCACGCCCTCGACGGACGAGACGACCAGCACCACGCCATCGAGCACGCGCAGCGAGCGCTCGACCTCGGCGATGAAGTCGCCGTGTCCGGGGGTATCGATGAGGTTGACCTTGAGGGCGTTTAGTTGAAACGAGACAACGGCGGACTTGATCGTGATGCCGCGCGCTCGCTCCAACTCGAGGCTGTCGGTCTGGGTCGTACCCTTATCGACACTCCCGACCGCGCGGATGGCACCGGTCTCGAAGAGGATCCGTTCGGCGAGGCTGGTCTTCCCGGCGTCTACATGCGCCAGGATCCCGATATTGACGATCGCCATGCGCAACACCCCCGTTGAAGAAACGTCCGGTCGATGGATGCTTCAACGAACTGCCGCATGGGAGCCTCCTCGTACATACGCTGAAGGTCGCGAAATCGGCTGGTCCACCCCGCAATGCGCCACGAAACGACACGCACCACGACTGAAGAACCGGACCGTCCCGCATTGTAGCACGCCCGATACACCGCGGCGCAAGGGGTCTGTTCGCCACCCACCATCGTTGGCGCACGATGCGGCATAATGGTCATGTGGGGCGGTTGGTCGAACGGTGAGGGGCGTGACGATGGACGCGGAACAGGGGACGATCGCGGTCCGTCCCGGCGAGGAACTCGACGCGGAACGATTGGCGGCATTCCTGCGCGAGCGGATCGCGGGGCTGCCTGCGGGGCCACTTTCGGTGCGCCAATTCCCGTCGGGAGCCTCGAACCTGACCTATCTGATCCGTATCGGGGCCTGGTCGGCGGTGCTGCGTCGCCCGCCGCTCGGCCCGTTGCCGCCGAAGGCGCACGACATGGTGCGCGAGGCGCGGCTGCTGGAACGCCTCGCACCGGTTTATCCGCGTGCGCCGCGCCCGCTCGCCATCGCGGACGACCCGGCGATCCTCGGGGCACCGTTCTACGTGATGGAGCGGCGCGCGGGGATCGTGCTCGACACCGACCTGCCCCGCTATGCCCCACCGGGCGCCGCCGGGGCGATCTCCGAGGCGTTGATCGCGGCATTGGCCGAACTCCATGCGGTCGATTGGCGCGGGGTTGGACTCGGCGATCTCGGCTATCCTGAAGGCTTCCTGACCCGGCAGGTGCGCGGCTGGATCGGGCGCTACGAGGCGGCGCGCACCGATGACGATCCGCGCGTTGCGCCGCTCGTCGCCTGGTTGGCGGCGAACCTCCCGCCCGAGCAAGTTCCGACGCTGATCCACAACGATTTCAAGCTGAATAATCTGCTGCTGGACCCGGACGATCTGGGGCGGATCGTCGGGGTGGTCGACTGGGAGATGGCGACGATCGGCGACCCACTCTTCGATCTCGCGATCGCCCTCAGCTATTGGGTCGAGCCGGGCGACCCGCCCGCTCTGCGCGCGATCCTCCCCACGGTGACCGACCAGGTCGGTTTCCTCGATCGGGCGGCGCTGACCGCCCGCTACGCCGCGCTCAGTGGCCGCGATCTCGGCGCGCTCGATTTCTATCTCACGCTGGCGTATTTCAAGCTGGCCGTGATCCTGCAACAAATCTACGCGCGCTGGCACCGGGGGCAGACGCGCGACGAGCGTTTCCGCGCGTTCGGCGCGCATGTGCGCGTGCTGATCGCGCACGCGGCCGACCGCGCCGGGGTCTGATGTCCGGCGCGGTCCATCGCATGCCATTGCATTCGTGATCGTCGCGACTCAGAAGATCGGCTCGCCCTGTTGCTCGAAGACGCGGAAGGCTCCGGTGCCCATCGCCAGCAGGGTGCCATCCGCCGCGCGGACCTTCGCCTCGGCGGTGGCGGTGCGCCGCGTGCGGTGGACGACTTGGGCAATGCACGTGATCCGCCCGCTGCTGATCGGCGCGAGGAAGTGGACATTCATCTGCGTGGTGGCGATCCGTACCTGCGTCAGGTCGGCCACCGCGAAGCCCATCGCATTATCGATCAGGGTGGCATACATGCCGCCGTGCAGGGTGCCATTGCCGTTGAGGTGGAAGGGCTCGATGTCGATGAAGAGCTCGGCGCGGCCCGCGCTCACGTCGGCGATCTGATTGCGGACGTGCCGCTCGAACGTCTCGCGTGTCTCGAATTGGGCGATCAGGTGCGCCATTTGATCCCGGTGCGCCCCATCGTGTTCGTCGGCCATTTCCCCTCCTCCCGCTGCCGTGCCCTCGCGCTGTGGCGGCTTACCACTTCTCCCAGTGGACGAAGGTTTCCAGCGGGGCGCGTGTGCCGGGCTTGAAGTCGGTGCCAATGGTATAGGCGGTCGGGATCAGCGCCGTCTGCATCACCTCGGCGTAGGGGATACCGAGGACTTCGGCGGCCTCTTCCTCGTGGGGCAGATGCAGGGTGGTCCAGACGGTGCCGAGGCCGCGCGCCCGCGCCGCGAGCATGAAACTCCAGGCGGCGGGGAGGATCGAACCCCAGACCCCCGCTTGCCGCGCCGCCACTTGTCCGTCGGTGCGCCCCTTGATCACCGGCACGACCAGGACCGGCACCTCGTGCATGTGCTCCGCGAGGTAGGTCGCGGAGTCGCGCACGCGGTCCTGTGCGGACGTGTCGCCGTGCGCGGGGACACGGCTCCGGGCGCGATTATACGGCTCCCAACCCTTGCGATAAATATCTGCCAGCGCTTGGCGCTTCGCCGCGTCGGTGACGACGATGAAGCCCCAGGTCTGCGAATTCGAGCCGGTCGGGGCCTGTTGCGCGATCGCCAGGCATTCTTCGAGGACCGTGCGCTCGACCGGGCGCGTGAGATCGAGGCGCTTGCGGACGGCACGGGTGGTCTGTAGAACCTCATCGACGCCGAGTGGCAATAGGGTCATCCGGCCCTCCTTCCCTTGTCTGTTCCGCACATCAATAAGGGTGGTTGCAGCGCCCTGCCGGATGGCTTGACACCCCCGCCGATCGGGCGTGAACCGGCCCGCAATGCGATACTCTCTCCACGCCACCGCCGGAGACTTTATTCCGCGCTCACTCGCGTGGGTTGGTCCGCGCAGGCAACGGGGATAGGAATGACAGCTAAGTTCACTCGCCGGGATAGCGCAGGCCCCACTGGGCGCGGATCGCGTCGAGGGTCCGCACGATCGCCAGCGTTTCGTCGAGCGGCATCACCGCGCTCTCTCGCTTCCCGGCCCGCAGGCAGTCCATCACCGCGATCGCCTCATAGTTATAGCCGTTCCCTTCGATCGGCAGGGATGTGCGCTCCTCGGCTTGCCCGGTCCGCGTCACGCCGACCCAGGTCGACTTGTGCCAGTCCTGCCCGATCCGCAGGATCCCCTCGGTCCCCATGATCGTCGCCTCGTGCGGGGTGCTGGTGCGGATCGCCGAGGAAAGGACGGCGAGCTGGCCGCCCGGATAGCGCAGGGCGATCGCGTTCTGCTCATCGACGCCGGTCTCGCCCATCGTCGCCTGGCTGGCGATGTCCGAGGGGGGGCCGAAGACCATCGACGCGAGCGAGACGGGGTAGACGCCGATGTCCAGCAGCGCGCCGCCCCCCAACGCCGGATCGAAGAGCCGCCCCTGGGGGTTGACCCGGGCGCGGAAGCCGAGATCCGCCTGGAGGATGCGCGGCTCGCCGATCGCCCCGGCGGCGAGGAATTCGCGGGCGCGCACCATCGCCGGATAGTAGCGGCTCCACATCGCCTCCATCAGGAAGAGGCCGCGCGCCCGCGCCGTGCCGATCATCGCCGCCGCCTGACCCGCGTTGAGGGCGAACGGCTTCTCGCAGAGGACCGCCTTGCCCCCTTCGAGGCAGAGGATCGTCGCGTCGTGGTGCAGGGTGTGCGGCGTGGAGACGTAGATCACGTCGAGGTCGGGGTCGGCGGCGAGCGCCGCGTAGCTCGCGTGGCGACGCGGGACGCCGAAGCGGTCGCCGAACTCGTCCGCCTTCTCTTGTGTCCGCGAGCCGACCGCCGCGAGGATCGCCCCTGGCGCGTCCCCCAAACTGGTGGCGAACAGCCTGGCGATATTGCCGGTGCCGAGGATCCCCCAGCGGATCGGTCCTGTCGTGGCGGTCATTGGCCCTCTCCTCATCCTGCCCATAGTGCTTCGCGCGGTGCCGCAGCGGCGGATAGCATCACCGCACGAGTCTAGCACGCCACGGCGAAGCGCCGCGCGCAGGAATATCCACAGGGGCAAGCGGGTTGCAAGAAGGGTTCTGCCCGGACGTCACCATCGCCCTGAGTGCTGATGATGCGGTTCGAACGCGCGTCTGGTAGGCTCATCCGATGGTGCCGCGCGGTCGCCGAGCGATGGTGCGCGGCGAGGAGGAAAGCGGATGATTTCTCGGTATGGAGGATGGTATGGTCGAGGTAGGTCAGGCGGCGCCGCCGTTCACGCTCTACGGCGAGGGGAACAAAGAAGTCTCGCTGAGCGATTTCCAGGGGCAGAATCTGGTGCTCTTCTTCTTCCCCAAGGCATTCACCGGCACCTGCGAGCGGCAGATCGTCGAGCACGCGGCGGCGGTCGACAAGTTCAAGGACCTGAACGCCACTATCGTCGGGGTCAGCACCGATCAGGTGCCGTCGCTGCAACAGTTCGCCGCGCAGTGCGAGGCGGCGGGGAAGGTGTCGTTGCTCAGCGACTTCCGTCACAAGGCGGTGCGGGACTACGGGATCGCGGTGGAGAGCGGCCCGCTGCCGAACCAGCGCGCCGTCTTCATCATCGACAGCGCGGGCATCGTCCGCTACACCCACATCGAGCCCAACCCCGGCCAGTTCCAGGGCGTCGCCCCCGAACTGGAAGCGTTGCAAATCATCGCGGGGGGCGGGGAGCTGTAAGTCGGCAGTCGGCGGTCGGCAGTGGTGACGCGGTGCCGGTGGCAGGCACCGCCCATCTACGGACCACGGACTACGGACCTTCGC
>JAABUM010001346.1_pt1 | contig 37133 bp, 37 predicted proteins | sample 5559161 | NCBI WGS metagenome assembly JAABUM01 (sample SAMN10711868, study PRJNA513369) | rock metagenome | isolation source: Antarctica rocks | place: Antarctica: Victoria Land, Siegfried Peak nord
CGTCCGGGTCGGCGGTTGTGCTCACCGTTTGCGAGCAGCCGCCACGCAACCACCCGGACGCAGCCGCACTGGCCGGACACGTGGGTCAGGTGAACCCGCTGGTGAGCGCACTGGAGCGACCTAGCCGCTTTTAATCCGCGGGTTCGGGGTTCGATCCCCCGACGGCCCACCCGTCTTGAGCTGCAGGTATGCCCAGTGAGGTACTCCTTCGCGCCGGGTGCTGGGGGCAGGGTGGGGCCGGTGTGGGGCCGGGGATCAGGTCGACGTCGACTGTTTGCCTGGCGAAGCGCGGCGACGCCGCGTCTGTTCGGGGTGGCCGGGTGGGTGGACGGCGGCGGCCCGGATGAGGCGGGCGAGGGCTTCGGCGCTGTCGGTGGCGACTTGGGGAAGCACCGATGTGTCGGTGTCGGCGGTGAGCACGATGCTTGCGTGCCCGAGCAGGTCCTGGATGATCTTGAGGTCGGCCCCGGCGAGGGCGAGGGTGGCCGCGCCGTGGCGCAGGTCGTGCAGCCGCACCGGCGGGAGGTCGGCAGCGGCGACAAGGCGGGTGAAGCGGTGGGGGACGGTCCCGGGCCGCAGCGGCCCGCCGGCGGCGGTGGTGAACAGCGGCCGGCTGCGGCGGGGGCTGCGGCTGATGGCTGATGGCTGCGAGCATGGCGGCGACGTCGTCGGCTTGCAGATCGGTGAGGGGGATGCCGCACGAGGTGCGGGAGCAGGTAGATCCTGACGTAGGACTCATAGACCCGAAGGGTGCTGGCCCGAAGGTGCGCTCGGGTGGCCAGCCACCGGGTGAGCCATTGGCCCGTGATCAAAAGCGGGCGAGGAGGGGCGTGCCAGGCCTGCAGGGCGGCGCGGGCGGCGGCCCGCGTGGGGTAGCCGCCGCGGCGTAGCCGGCACCGGTGCCCGTCCGACCCGGCGGCAGCTCGAGGGCGGCGTACCAGCTGCCATGCCCCGCTGCCGTAGCAGCTGGCAGGGCGTCGCCGCGACTGTCGAGCGACCCCGGCAGCCGCACCGCTTGAACACCGATCCCCGGGATGTGGTCATACCGCAGATGCTGACCCTGCGCTCGGTCAGCAAGGCGGGCGGCGTGGGCTGCCTTGGGGGGCGATGTGCGCACAAGGCCGTCAGTGAGTGCGGCCAGCGGGCTGCCGTGAAAGGACGACCAAGGCAGGGATCTGCGGCAGCAGCAGGGGTCGGCGGCGGTCACACCGTCTCGACGTCGCGGCGGTGGCGTCCCGGTCGGACGGCAGCGGTGACCAGGGGCGACCCGAAGCCGGTGGCGTTGCGCGCGGCGTAAGGCGCGCCGTGCCGCACGAGCCAGCCCAGCTGCCGGCGGGTCGGTACAGCGGACGTCTCGTCCCCGTCGCCCGGGCCCAATGTCGGCTCGATTTGATCCGGTCACGGACCGGACGTCTGGGCGTTCGAGCAGCCGATCCGGCGACGTCGAGCAGGTGGACGTCACAGCCCACGAACAGGTCGACGACGGCGTCGACGCGGCGACCCGCCTCCGACCTCTGCGGCCACGCGTCGGGGGAAAGGGACGCTCGCGGTCGGGTCGTGCAGGCGACCGAGGAGCACGACGTCAACGACCTCCCGATCGGCCCCGACGAAGTGCTCGAGCTGGCTGTTCGCGAGCAGGAACACCAGCCGATCAGGCCGATGACGGTCTTGCCGGATCCTGGACCCCCCCCGGATGACCATGATCTGTCGACTGGGTGCCTTCAGCCAGTGCGTATTGCTCCTGGCACGGTCTGATGACGAGTTGCCTCTACAATCAGGTCCTTTTAGCGACTAGTCGGACGAGTGCTGCTGGGCTAATCGATCCTGGTGGGTGGGCCTTAGTACGGCGGCGGCTAAAACATCGGACGTTGACATCGACTTCGTCCTGGGACAAGATCGGCCGATCCAGTTCGCCGCAGGGGATTGTCGAGGAGGTTCACATGGTCCGGCGAGTGAAGGTGGCGGCGGTGCACGCGGCTCCGGTCTTCCTGGACGTCGATCGGACGATCGATAAGGTCGTCGAGCTCGTGGCGCGGGCCGGTGCGGAGGGCGTGGAGCTCTTGGTCTTCCCCGAGGTGTTTGTGCCCGGCTTCCCGTACTGGATCAACTGCTACCCGCCGATCGTCCAGCCCGGTCTGCACCTTCGTTACCACGCGGCCAGCGTCGCGGTGACCGGGCCGGAGGTGGACCGGGTACGGGCCGCGGCCCGGCAGGCCGGCACCGTGGTCGTGCTTGGCGTGAACGAGCGCGACGGCGGCACGCTCTACAACACCCAGGTCGTGATCGGTGACGACGGCTCCCTGATCGGTCTCCATCGCAAACTCCAGCCGACGTTCGCCGAGCGCACCGTCTGGGGGCAGGGCGACGCCTCGACGCTCAAGGTCTGGGAAACTGCGGTGGGACGGGTCGGCGGCCTCGTGTGCTGGGAGCACACGATGAACCTGGCCCGACATGCGCTCATTGCGCAGGACGAGCAGATCCACGCCGGGTCGTGGCCCTCGCTCGCGACCCTGGCCGGGTTCGCTGACGTCTTCGACGACCAGGTCGAGGCCATGTCGCGCAGCCACGCCATCACCGGTCAGTGCTTCGTGGTCGTTGCCCAGAACCCGGTGACCCAGGAGATGCTCGACGTCATGGCGGATGCCCTCGGGCGGCAGGAGTTCATGACCGCAGGCGGCGGCTGGTCCGCCGTCATTCACCCGATGACGAACTATCTAGCCGGCCCGCACACGGGACTCGACGAGCAGCTGGTCTCGGCCGAGATCGACCTCGACGACATCGCCGGCGTGAAGCTATTCGTCGACGCCACGGGGCACTACTCCCGGCGAGAACTGCTCCGGCTGGTCGTGGACGACGAGCCCAAGAGTGCCATGGTCCTCAGCTCGACTGGCCGCGGTGCCGCGACCGCGTTGGGCGCGGCCACCCATGGGCCCGCCCCGTCCCTGCTTGCGACGCCTGTGGCCATTGACCAGCCGACCGGTGTCGCTTGACCGGGTGAGGTGATGCTACGGCGCGGAGGGCGTGGGATTCGAACGTAGGCCGGGAACGCGTGCTGGTTGGTCTTGCAGTGCAGGCCACACTGCCCGCGCACGGCTCGGATCGCCTGGGTAGTCGATCTGCCCCAGGCGGCGCCCTCGCGCAGCCGGTCGATCCCGCCCCGGTAGTCGGCGACCGTCGAATTCCCCGGGCGCTCCAGGCGCCTGTGCCGGTCGAACATGCGCGGTGGGGCGTCCCTAACGGCCCACAGGCCGACGACATGGAAGAGGGATGACCCCGGATGCCGACGAACACTGCAGTCTGGATCAACGCGAAGCACCTCCGACTTGAGATTTGTGTGTCGAAACTGCTCGTCGGTGGGCGACGGCTTGGAACCGTGACGAGGAGCCTGCCCAACTGAACAAGTTGCCGACGAACCTTAAGTGCCGGCAAAGGTCTGATGTATAGGGTGGTAGCAGTGACAAGACCGAGTTTCCTCCGGCTGCGAGGCGCGACGCAACGATGGCGACCGGCGCCCATGTCAGGCGCCAACCTACCCCTGGAGCTCGTTCGGCTGGAGTCGGCGGGCGATACCTTCGCCATCCTCGGTCGATTCCCGGCGGGGTTCGAACGTCCAATTCCGGGCGGCTACGCGTGCGCGGAGGAGTTTCTCGTCCTGGACGGCGGACTGGAGCTCGAGGGGATGCGTCTGGCCCGCGGCGCCTTGTGCTTCATCCCGGCCCACCACGTGCGCGCGCCGATGCGGGCGCCGCGCGGCTGCACCGTGCTCGCCTGGTTCTCCGGGCCCGCGATCTTCCGGCCGGCCGAGGATCTCGACAGCGCACCCGCAGCCGACATTGCCATGGCCGAGGTGCAGGCCGCGCCCACTGGGACCCGCCTCCTACACACCACGGAGTCGGACTGGGACATCATCGACGCGGAGAGACTCGCGGCTTGGACCCTGCCGGTCGACCTGGTGGACCTGGCCCTGACGACCTGGGCCCGCGTCGGGCCTGAGGCCCCGCGGGACTTGCCACCTGGAATGCTGCTCGCGCGGGTCCCCCTGACCGGCGATCGCCGATGACGACCATCGAGTTCGACCCGTCGTGGCGGACGGCCGACGGGATGTTCGGTGGCTACGTCATCGCGCGCCTGCTCCAGGCCGGCATGATCGTCGAGGGCTTCTGGCCCCTCTCGATCTCAGCCCAGTTCCTGGGCGGAGTGCTTCCTGGCGGCTGCGAGGTGCGCGCCGACGTCGTGCACCGAGGCGCCCTCACAGCGGTGGTCCAGTTGGATCTCGTGCAGGAGCACCGCCGGGCCACGGCGGTGGTGAAGCTCGGACGGGGCTCACCGGACCGCATCATCGACCAGCGCGAGCAGGCTTTTCCCCGGGCTGGCCCGGAAGGCCTGCCGCGCCTCGCGCTGCCCTACGGTCCGTTCCCGTACGAACAGCACCTGGAGACCCGGCTCGTTCCCGATCCCCGCGTGCGGCAGTGTGAACGGACGTCGGGCTGGGTGCGCATGAGCTCCGCGACCGCAGTTGACCTGGAGCTGGCTGCGGCCTGCGTCCTCTTGGACACCCTGCCGCCGGGTCTATTCTTTGCCGACCCTGCACCTTCCTTCGTGCCGACAGTCGACTTCACCGCCCACTTCGCCCCCGCTGTCGAGTGGAGCGCGAGGGACTGGGTGTTCCTCGTTCAGGACACGCGTTGGTCCACGCGGGACTTCTGCGCAGAGGAGGCGTCGCTGTACACGCCTGACGGGGTGCTGATAGCGCAGGCGAGGCAGGCGCGCCGCGTCCGGTGGCCAGACAAGTAGCCTGCCGGTCCGCCGCCCGGCGCTACTGCGACGCAGAGTCCTTCGACCACCCCTTGAGGACGTCGTCCACGGTAGTGACCCAGCCGAACGTGAACCCGATGGTCGTGAGCGCATGGTCGTGGCGGGCGGGGTCATACTCGGCCGTCGCGTCGCTCACCACGAAGGTGCGGTAGTCGCGTTGGCCCGCGTCGCGCGCCGTCGTCTCGACGCAGATGTTGGTCGTGACGCCCGCCAGCACCAGTGACCGGATGCCCGAGCTGGTGAGGAACGGCTCCAGCCGGGTGCCGTAGAAGGAACTGGGCCGAGCCTTGTCGATGATGATCTCGTCGTCGCGCGGGCTCAACGCCGGGATGATCTCGGCGTCCCAGGTGCCTTCGATGAGGGAGCCGACCTCCTTCATGGCGGGCACGAGCTCGTTGGGCAGGAGCCCCCCGTCCAGAAACCCCGGCTGGTAGACGTAGCGGGTGTAGATGACCGGTACGCCGGCCTGCCGGGCGCCGTCGATCAGCCGGGCACAGCCCTCGACGGCCGGCTGCAGTGCCTCGTAGGGGAATCCGATCGTCGCCAGAGACCCCTTCTCGTCGAGGAACCCGTTCTGCATGTCGATGATCAACAGTGCGGTACCGCTGCGCGGAACAGTCATGGGGCCTCCTCGGTCCGACAAGCGTCCGATGAATGTATCGATCGACGTGTCGTCCGGCCAGTCTCCACCGGGCAAGCGCGCCGCTCGGCGCTTACCAGTACGTTGCGATCCCGTAACAATCGTTCGTCGCCTTGGCAACCGGATTCTGTGGCCGAGCCAGAAACCGTGGCCCTTGACACCAAAAGAAACCTCAGATGTATTGACCAGGGGCCGTCGGAACCGCTTTACTGCGGTCGTCGGTGTCCCACTGCCCAGGAGGAACGAGCATGACGATTCGATGGCGGACCGCGGTCACGGGCCTCGGCATGGCAGGACTGCTGGTGGGGGCGGCGGCCTGCGGAGGCGGGAGCGGATCGGGTAGTGGCTCCGGCAGTTCCGGTAGCTCCGGCGGCTCGACCTACACCCTCGGCGTCCTCAACTCGCTAACCGGTGACCTCGGCGCCGTGGGCCAGCAGGAGAAGAAGGGCATGGATCTCGCGGTCAAGGAGATCAACGCCTCCGGCGGAGTCATTGGGCACAAGCTAGCCCTCAAGGACTTCGACGACCAGGGCTCGGTCAACCAGTCGACGACCGGCTTCAAGCAGCTCGCGACCAGTGACAAGGTGCCCGTCATCCTCGGGCCCGGCATCTCCGCCTCGGCCAAGGCCATCGCGCCTCTGGCGGACCAGTACGGCGTGACGAACATCCTGCTCATCGCTCAGCCGGAGGTCGCGAATGGCACAAAGAACGTGTTCGAGGTTCCGCCGCCCGGCAAGATCAACTCCGAGGCGATGGTGGACTACGCGGCCGGGAAGGGCGTCAAGTCAGCCGCTCTCATCTACGCGAGCAACCCCTACGGCCAGCAGGGCAACACCGCCATCACCGCCGCGGCCAAGGACAAGAACATCGATCTGGTGAGCACCGATAGCTGGGACCCGAGCAAGTTCGACTTTACGGCCCAGGCCTCTAAGGTCACGAAACTCCACCCCGACGTTGTCTTCCTGTACGGCGCCGGCGGCACCAGTGACGCGCTGCTGCTCAAGGCGGTCCGCGCTGCCGGCTACCAGGGCAAGGTCGTCGGTGACCTCGCCTACTCCACGACCGTGATCCCCCAGACGGCGGGAGCGGCGGCCGACACGGTGGTCTCCCTTACCGCCGTGAACTTCGGGGACCCGAGCGCCGCCGAGAAAAAGTTCATCGACGACTACAAGGCCACCTACAACGAGAACGCCACTGTGCTAGCCGGCTACGCCTACGCGGGGGTCAAACTGGCGGCGGCGGGCATCGAGAAGGCCGGCAAGATGGACGGCAAGGCGATCGCCAGCGCCATTCAGGGCTTGGACAACAAGAGCCTCGTCGGCACGCTTGCTTACACGAAGGACTGGCACGGTGGCCCTCAGGACATCTCGGCCTTCAAGCCGGTCAGCTTCAAGGGAAGCGCCTACGCGCCGCCGGTGTTCTGACCTCGGCCCCGTTCGCTAGCGCGTGGGGCCGGTTCAGCTCACTCCCCGGCCCCACGCCCAAGCCGAAGGCATCACCCCTGTGGAGAACCTGAACCTGCTCGTCTCCGGCGTCACGCTGGGAGCGATCTACGCCCTCGTCGGCCTCGGCTTCCACCTCGTGCACAAGATGACCGGGGTCATCGACTTCGCCCAGGGCGACAAGGTCGTGCTCGGGGGCCTGATCGGCCTCTCGCTGGTCCAAGTGCACCTCAGCGAGATCGCCGTCCTCTTGCTCATCATGCTCGCGATCGGCCTCGTCCTCGGCGTCGTCTATGACTGGGTGGTCATCGTGCCCACGTACCGCAACGGCGCCATCGCGGCTGTGGCGGCAACAGTCGGCATGAGCCTGGTCCTCGCCAACGGGCGGGCCCTGGTCTGGGGTCCGGACGCCCAGCCGTTCCCGCCGGTGGCCGAGGGAAGGATCGACCTCGGCGGCGTGCACATCACGTACCAGAGCCTGGTCATCTGGGGCGTCCTCGTGATCGTGGCGCTGGCGCTCGGGATCCTCATGGAGCGGACCCGCGTCGGTCGCGGCATGATCGCTGCGGCCACCGACCCGCTGGCCGCCTCGACCGTGGGCATCAACGTCTCGAGGACCCGGGCGCTCGCCTTCGCGCTGGCCTTCGGCCTCGCCACGGTAGCCGGGGTCCTCGTCGCGCCGATCACGCTCGCCGGCGGCGGAAGCCTCGGCATCTCCCTCACGCTCAAGGGCTTCACCGGGGCGATCCTCGGCGGCCTGGAGAGCACCAAGGGGGTGCTGATCGGAGCACTTCTGCTCGGGATCGTGGAGAGCCAGATCGCGGCCTTCCTCCCGAGCGGCTACGTCGACCCACTGGTCTTTGGAATCCTGATCGTGGTCCTGCTCCTGATGCCCAACGGAATCTTCGGTCTTCGGAGGCAGCTTGCCTGACATCGGACGGACCGACGGACGGCGGCGCAGCTACTGGCCGGTGGTCGTCGCGGCCGTTCTCATCCTGGGCTACGGCGTCGTGTACTCCGACCCGGCCGGCCTGGCACTGGGCGTGAACATCGTGGTGGCGGCGATCGCCGCGGTAGGCCTCACCCTGACCATAGGGACCGCGGGCCAGCTGGCCCTCGGGCAGGCCGGCTTCATGGCCATCGGCGCCTACGGGACGGCCTACCTGATGAAGGACCGAGGGATCCCGTTCCTGCTCGCCGTGCCGGTTAGCCTCGTACTGACGGTCCTCATCGGCGCGCTAGTCGGATACATCGCCCTACGGCTCAAGGGCAACTACTTGGCGATGGCTACGCTCGCGGTGGGCAGCGCCATCTACGCGCTGCTCGTCCTGCCGAGCCTGTTGGGCGGAGCCAATGGATACGCCCCCATCCCGCCGCCGAGCCTGTTCGGCCACCTCGTCATCCAGTCGTCGAGCCAGTTCTACCTCGTCGCCGTGGTGCTGGTGGTGGTGCTCATCGCGACCAAGTGGCTCCTGGACTCGAGGCCCGGGCGAGAGTTGGTCGCCATCCGTGACGACGAGGTCGCCGCCCGGTCGGTGGGCATCAACATCACCCGGCGGAAGGTCCAGATCTTCGCCATCACCTCGCTGCTCGGTGGTCTGGCCGGCGCGCTCAACGCACCCATCCAGACCGCGATCGACCCGTTCCTCTTCTCGCCGAGCATCTCCCTGCAATTGTTCGTGATGGTGATCCTCGGCGGCCTGGGCAGCATCTACGGCGCGGTGCTGGGGGCCGCGCTGGTCACGTGGCTGATCACGACGGTATCCGGAAACGGTTCGTGGGCGCTGACGATCCTCGGTGCCATCGTCGTGGTCTGTATGGCGGTCCTGCCAGACGGCATGGCAGGCATCCTCCGGCTCGTGCGGCGTGCCATGGCCCGATCGCGCCGGGCAAGTCCGTCCGGGCCGGACGGGGCGCCCGAGCCGACGGACCGCCCCCGAGAGGAGGCGCCGGCATGACCGACGCCGGTTCGCTGGAGATGGTGGGGATCACCCAGCGCTTCGGTGGTCTTACGGCTGTCGACGACGTCCACGTGTCGGTCCCTCCTGGCGAGATCCACGGGATCATCGGGCCTAACGGTGCCGGGAAAACGACGTTGCTGAACATCGTCAGCGGCCTGCAGCAGCCCACCAAGGGGACCATCCGCATCGGGTCGCACACGGTCACGGGCTGGCCCGGTCACCGGCTGGTCACCCAGGCTCGGCTGGTGCGGACCTTCCAGACGGTCCGCCTGTTCGCCAGCATGTCGGTGCTCGAGAACGTCGAGATCGCGGCCCGCGCGGTGCACAAGACACGTGAGGCCCGGACCGCGGCGGCGGCGGTCCTCGAGCAGCTGGGTCTCATCCAACACGCGTCGGATGCCGCCACGTCACTGTCCTACGGGCTCCAGCGCCGGGTCGAACTTGCGCGAGCCATGGTGGCCAAGCCCTCTGTAGTCCTGCTGGACGAGCCCGCCGCGGGACTGAGCCCGAGCGAGCGGCAGGGCCTCGCAGAGATCCTGAGGGGCATGCGCGCGGAGGGCATCACCGTGATGCTCGTCGAGCACCACATGGACCTCGTCCACGCCGTGTGCGAGTCCTGCACGGTGCTGGACTTCGGCGCCGTGATCAGCCGTGGCAGTCCGGACCAGGTCACCCGCGATCCCAAGGTGCTGGAGGCCTACCTGGGTAGCCGGCACGGCGCCCCGGCGCCCGCAGTGGCACGCGCCGAGATCGACGGCCAGGCGGGAGGGTCCTGATGGCCGAGGCCGTGGATCCGGGCACAGCGGGCGTGCCGCTGCTCGAGGCGCGCGAGGTCGCGTACAGCTACGGCGCTATCAGCGCGTTGCGGAACCTCAGCCTCCACGTCCACGTAGGCGAGGCGGTGTGCGTCATCGGCCCGAACGGAGCCGGGAAGACCACCTTCGCACGGGTCGCGGGTGGGCTGTACCCCCCGAGAAGAGGGGAGGTGCTCGTCGACGGCGAGCGCCTGTCGCGGCGCACACACGACGCCGTCGGCGTGGGCGTAGCCAGCGTCCTCGAGGGCAGGCACCTTTTCGTCGAGCAGTCCGTGGTGACGAACCTCGAGCTCGGCTGCTACCGGCAGAAGGTCGGCAAGGGCGAGGTCGCGGAGCGCCTCGAGCGCATCCTGTCCCTGTTCCCGGTGCTAGGCGCCCGTGCGAACCAGCGGACGGGCACGATGTCGGGCGGCGAGCAGCAGATGGTCGCCATTGGGCGGGCGCTGATGTCGCGACCGCGGCTGCTTATCCTCGACGAACCGTCGATGGGGCTCGCGCCCAAGATCACCGGCGAGGTCTTCGACGCGCTGCACGCGCTGCGGCGCGAAGGCCTGTCCATCCTCCTGGTGGAGCAGAACGCCCCCTTGGCCTTCGAGCTGGCCGACCGTGGCTATCTCATGCGGCAGGGGTCGGTCGTCGTCGAGGGCACGATCGAGGCACTGGCGGCTGATGATGTCGTGCGATCTGCCTACCTGGGCGAATGACCATGCCGGGACCCACCGGCGATCCGCTCGCGGGCACGCTCGACAGCTACCTGGCGCGGCTGCACGCCGAAGAGCTCGGCGGCGTCGGTGTCCCCGGTGAGCTGTTCCTGGACACATGGCCGGAGATGGCCATCCGGGCGGTGCCCGACCCTTCCGCAGCCGACCTGGGCGGGCTGGAGCTGCCGGACGGGCCGCGCGCCGTCCGCGCCGGCACGCTCTCCGCGGTGGACGCTGTCGAGTTCGCTCTCGATCGGATCCGTGCTACTGATCCACTGGTTCAGGCCTGGGCCCGAGTGGACGACCGGGCCGGTCAGGCCGCGATGCTCCTGGACAAGGAGTTCGTCCGCGGCGCCTGGCGCGGCACGCTGCACGGGATGCCCGTCGGCATCAAGGACCTCGTCGACGTGGTCGGTCTGCCCACGGCTGCCGGGTCCCGGCACTGGTCGGGGCCGGACCGCCGCATCGCGGAGACGGACGCCGGGGTCGTCGCCCTCCTCCGGAGCGCAGGTGCGGTGGTTCTCGGTAAGACAACGACGCACGAGTTCGCATTCGGCGGGACCACATCGCCGACCCGCAACCCGCACGACCTGCACTGCATCCCGGGTGGTTCGTCCGGTGGCTCCGCCGCCGCGATCGCGGCCGGACACGTGCGGCTCGCCGTCGGCACGGACACCTGCGGCTCGGTCCGCATCCCCTCGTCCTACTGCGGGACGGTCGGCTTCCTGCCGAGCGTCGGGCAGCTGCCGAGGGATGGCATCGTACCGCTTGCGTGGTCGTTGGACCGGGTCGGGTTGCTCACCTCCGACGTCGTCAGGCTGGCATGGGCGGCCTGGTCGCTCGGCCTCGTCACCCGGCCACCTGCCCGACGAGCCGCTGCAGGGTCCTCGCTTCGAGGACTGCAGGTTGGGATCCCACACGACGCGCTCGACGAGCCGATCGCACCGGGCGTCGTCGCGCGGTTCCAGGATGCGGTTGATCGTCTGGCGTGGGCGGGGGTGCGAACGCAGGTCGTCGACGTGCGCCCCTCACCGACCGCGGTGGCGGCCGGGCTGGCGATTTTCCTGGCCGAGAGCCTGGACTTCCACCGCGAGCGCTGGGCCCGGCGCCCCGAGCTCTTCGGCGACGACGTGCGGGCAACCCTCACGCTCGCGGAACAGCTCAGCGGAGCGGACTACGTCCGTGCGCAGCGGATCCGGCGGGCGCTCCGCGACGAGATGGTGGGCGTGTTCGCGGGAGTCGACCTTCTGCTCACGCCGACAATGCCCTCGGGTGCGCCATCGGCGAGGCAAGCGCGTACCGGCGTCCTGTCCGTCGGTGGCACGGACGTGAGCCTCGCGGACGCGCACCTGCGCTACAACGTCGTCGCCAACCTCGCCGCCCTGCCGGCCGGGACGCAACCCATGGGTCTCGACGAGCGGCGGATGCCCCTCGGCCTGCACTGGATGGGGCCACACGGTTCCGACGAACGGATCCTGGCCGCCATGGTGGCCTTCGAGTCGCTGACGTCCCAGGGGAAGTTGTCCGCTCGATCGCCGAGCGCTGTCTGATGTATCAAATATCGGGGTGGTGCAGGCGTGTCTAGCTTTCCTTGAACGCTTTTCAGGCTAGTCACGAGGACCTGGTCGGCATAGGATCTAGAAAGATCAGACATAGACATCTCGGGGCGATGCGAGGAGGCGCGGTGGTGGTCAAGCCCGGCTGGACGGGGCGTTTCTTCGAGGACTTCGAGGTCGGTGACGTCTACCGTCATCCGCTCGGCCGGACAGTCAGCGAGGCCGACAACACCTGGTTCACGCTCCTGACGATGAACACCAATCAGATGCACTTCAACACCGAGTACGCGGCGCGCTCGGAGTTCACCAGGCCGCTGGTGGTCTCCACGCTGACCGTCGCGATTGCGGTCGGGCAGAGCGTGACCGACGTCACCCAGAACGCATTCGCGAACCTGGGCTGGGACGAGATCCGAATGACCCACCCGGTCTTCGCCGGGGACACGCTCTACAGCGAGTCGCTGATGCTCGAGAAGCGGAAGTCCGCCTCCCGTCCGCACGCGGGCATCGTGACGGTGAAGACCCGGACCCTCAACCAGGACGGCGACGAGGTGTGCAGCTTCAAGCGGACCTTCTACGTCTACAAGCGGGGCGCCGAGCAGTTGGAGGACCTCTTCCCGGCCGGCAAGACGCCGCTATCCGATGGGTCCGAGTGACTGCATGAAGATCACTTACGGACCGTGGGGCGAGACCTTGACGGAGCTCCTCGACGTCGCGCGCCGCGCTGAGCAGGCCGGTGCCGAGGTCCTCTGGGTTCCCGAGTTGCACCGCAGCGCCACCGTCGCAGCCGCGGGCATCGTCTCGGTCACAGAGCGCGCGAAGGTCGGCACAGGCATTTCTCTGGCCTTCACGCGTAGCCCGATGATCACCGCACTGGAAGCGCTGGACATCGACGAGCTCTCCGGGGGCCGGTTCCTGCTCGGCCTCGGCTCCGGGGTGCAGCGCCTCAACGAGGACTGGCACAACGCCCGATTCGGCAAGCCGGTAGCGCATCTGCGTGAGACCGTGCGCGACATCCGCGAGTTCTGGTTCCGCTGCACGACCGGCGAGGCGATCGACCTGCCGGGGGAGTGGGAGCCGATGCGCATCCGCGGCTACCAGCGCCCATTCCCGGTGGTCCGCACGGACATCCCCGTCTACCTCGCGGCGATGGGGCCGGTCATGACGCGCCTCGCCGGAGCGATCGCGGACGGGTGGATCAGCCACGAGCTCTGCTCGCCGCGCTACCTCGCCGAGCGGATCCAGCCCGAGCTCGAGGCCGGGATCGGGCAGACCGAGGGCAAGAAGCGCAGTGACCTGAACGTCGTCGTCTCCGCCTGCTGCTCCGTTGCCGACGACGAGGAGACCGCGGTGGCGCGGGTGTCAGGGCTGGTGGGCTTCTATGCCAGCGTGCGAACCTACGCGGACTTCTTCGAGTTCCACGGCCTCGGGGAGCAACATCAGCGCGTCGTCGAGGCTTTCCGTGCCGGTAAGAGTGCCGATCACCTGGCAGGCTCGGTCTCGCCCGAGATGGTGCACGCGCTGACCTTCGCCGGCACCCGCAGCCAGGTCGCCGGCCGCATCGCGGAGTACGAGGGACTCGCCGACATGGTCAAGATCAGCCCGCCGACCCACGGACTCACGGCTGAGGAGACACGCAGCGCCCAGGACGAGCTCATCCGGCTCATCGCCGACATCACGGGAAGTGCTTCATGAGGCCGTTGCAGGACGTCCGCATTCTCGCTGTCGAGCAGTACGGGGCCGGCCCGTTCGGCACCGTGCACCTCGCCGACCTGGGCGCCGAGGTCATCAAGATCGAGGACCCGAGCGTGGGCGGTGACGTCGGCCGGTACGTCCCCCCGTACGGGGAGCGCGAGGACTCGCTTTTCTTCGAGACGTTCAACCGGAACAAGCGCAGCCTGTCCCTCGACCTCTCATGTCCGGCAGGACGGGCCGTGTTCGAGGACCTGGTCAAGGTGAGCCACGTCGTCTACTCGAACCTCCGGGGCGACGTGCCGAAGAAGATGCGCATCACCTATCACGACCTCAAGCACCTGAACCCGGCCATCGTCTGCGTGTCGCTCACCGGCTTCGGGATGACAGGCCCCCGATCGACGCAGCCCGGCTACGACTACGTACTCCAAGGGCTCGCCGGGTGGATGGACCTGACCGGCGAGCCGGACGGGCCGCCGACCAAGTCGGGGCTGTCGCTGGTCGACTTCTCCGGGGGGTTCGTGGCGGCGATCTCGCTGCTCGCCGGCCTGCACGCGGCCCGCCGCGACGGCGTGGGCATGGATTGCGACGTCAGTCTCTACGACACCGCCATCGGGCTGTTGACCTATCCCGCCGTCTGGCACCTCAACGCCGGCTTCACCCCGGTGCGTACCCGGCACTCGGCGCACCCGTCGCTGGTGCCCTTCCAGGCGTTCGAGGCCAAGGACGGTTGGCTGGTCGTGGGCTGCGCGAAGGAGAAGTTCTGGGCACGTCTCGCCGATCTCGTGGGGCACCCCGAATGGGCGCAGCCCGGCTCGCCGTACGCCACCTTCGCCGACCGCCAGCGTCGCGGGCCCGAACTGCTCGGGCTGCTCGAGGACATCTTCCGGAACAGGACCGTCCAGGAGTGGCTGGGTCTGCTCATCCCCGCGTCCATCCCGTGCGCGCCCATCAACGACGTCGCGGGGGCGCTGAGCGACGAGCACACCCTGGCCCGGGGCATGCGGGTCACCACTGAGCACCCCCGATTCGGCACGATCGACCAGCTCGCCTCGCCGGTGCGGGTGGGCGCGGAGCCGCCCACCTACCGACGCGCGCCGCGACGCAACGAGGACTTCGACTACGTCCTTCGCGAGATCGCCGGCTACGACGAGGAGCAGGCGGCTCGGGCCGGCTCCGCCGGGGCCTTCGGGCCCCCTGCAGCCGAGCCGGAGAGCGTGGAACCGGAGAGCGTCGAGGCCGGAGAGGCCGCGTCGCGATGATCGCCCGCCAGCTTGCCGCCTGGGCTACTGGGCCGCTGGACATTGCCGACCAGGTGCAGGCGGCCGCGCTGCGTCACCTGCTCGACGGGCTTGGTACCGCGCTCGGCGCTCTGCGCACCGGCGCGGTCGAGCCGGCCCTGACCGTGGCTCGGGAGCTGGGCGGCCCGCCGGAGGCAGTCGTCCTCGGGGACCGGCGGCTGCTCGGCGCGCCGGCCGCGGCACTGGCCAACGGGGCACTCGTCCATGGGCTCGACTTCGACGACACCCACGCGGGCGGACTGATCCACGCGACCGCCGTCGTGCTGCCTGCCGCGCTCGGCGTCGGCCAGCAGACGAGGGCCTCCGGGGCCGAGGTGCTTGCTGCCGCCGTCGCCGGCTACGAGACGGCATGTCGGGTGGCCGCCGCAGCGCCGTACGGGTTCCACGCCCGCGGCCTTCACGCGACGATGGTCGGCGGCGTCTTCAGTTCGGCAATTGTCGCCGCCCGGCTGATGGGTCTGGATCCGGAGCGGACGACGAGTGCGCTCGGCATCGCCGGCAGCCAAGCAGGAGGACTGCTGGCTTTCCTCGGCACGGGCGCCTCCACGAAGCAGCTGCATCCCGGGTTCGCCTCCCAGGCCGGGATCCTCTCGGCCAGGTTGGCAGCGGCGGGCGCATCGGGCCCCGACACCGTCTTCGACGGCCCGCACGGGGTATACGACGCCCTCGCCGCCGGTCCGGTCGACCGCGCGTCGGTCGTCGACGCGCTCGGCAGCCGGTGGGAGTTGATGCGGATCGGTATCAAGCCCTACGCCGCCTGCCAGCTCTCCCACGCCTCGATCGAGGGCACGCGCGCGGCGGTCGCCCAGGGCGGCTTCGGTGCGGACGACGTGGTCGAGGTGGTCGCCGAGGTCCATCCCGACTCCGCGATAGTGGTCTGCGACGACTCCCGGGACCTCTCCCGGCCCGCAAGCCCGTACGCGGCGAAGTTCTCATTACCGTGGAGCGTGGCTGCGCTGTTACGGGACGGCGAGATCACGCTCGACACCTTCTCCGAGGCCTCCATTGCGAGGCCGGACGTCGGTGAGCTGGCCCGTCGGGTGCGCTGGACGCTGTTGCCGGCTCCATCGACGGTCGCCGCGGACGCGCCCGGTCGCGTCGTCGTCCGGCTTCGGGACGGGCGCGAGCTGATCGGAGAGGTCACCCGGAGCAGCGGCGGCGGCGACTTCCCGCTGAGTGACGAGGACCTCTTCGCCAAGTTCCAGGGCAACGCCGGTGGAGATCCGGCCCTGGCGTCGGCTGTCGCCGAGCGGGTGGCGGGGCTGTCCGGCGCGGAGAGCCTCACCGGGCTGCTCGAGGCCGTGGCCCAGGTCGCGGACCAGTACACAGACAGGGCGGGCAGCCTCGACCAGGGTGCCGCTGTGCTCAACACCGCCGTTGCGAGGGGGAGCCGATGACGCTCAGCCCGATCACCCCCACCCCGGGCCAGTTCCCCTGGTTCCCGTACGAGGGGTTCACCTTCTGCCTCGGGTTGAGGGAAGGCGACTCGGCGTGGACGTCGGGGCACACGTCGGCGGCGCTCGATCCCGCCGTCGGCAAGATGACCGTCTCCGGCACGATGGAGGAGCAGTCGCGGATCGCCTACACCAAGGTCCTCGCCGTCCTCGAGGCCGAGGGCTTCGCGCCCGACGACGTGGTGCACGTGACCGAGAACGTCACGGTGGCTGGGATCGGGGAGTATCCGGCGGCTGCCCAGGTTCGGTCCGAGGCCCTGCAGGGCTGCTCGCCGACGGTCACCACCGTCGTCGTGGAGCGGCTCGTCCGCCGTGCCGCGCGGCTGGAGGTGGAGCTCCACGCCGTCAAGGGCGGTGGCCGCGAGCTCCGGGCGGCCAGCGAGGCGCGGGAGGCCGGCACGTGGGCGCCGTCGCCCGTGCGGGAGGCCGACGGCGTGGTGCACGTCCCGACGATCGTCCCCGTAGACGAGCGCGGCGAGGTCGTGCACCCTGGCGACCTGGTCGGGCAGTACGCCTACTGCCTGGACCGGGCCGATGCGCTGCTGCGGGACGCCGGCCTTTCGCTGGACGACGCGGTGGCGACCTACGACTACTCGACGCTCGCCACCCGGGACTCGTACCGGAAGACGCATCACCCGCGGAGGGAGCGGCTCGGCGGCTCCGGGGTCTTCCCGGCTGCGGGCGGCATCCTGATGAGCCGGCTGCACCACCCGGAGCAGCTGGTCGCCCTCGACGTCACCGCGTCACGGCATCCGCTCGAGGTGGTGAACCCGGGATGGAAGCGCTACGACACCCTTACCTACTCCCCGGGCGTCAAGGCAGGCCGGATGCTGTTCATGTCCGGGTTCGCCGCGCTCGACATGGAGACACAGGAGGCCCTGTTCCCGCAGGACATCGGGGCGCAGGCCGAGGTCACTTACGGCTCGGTGCTGGAGCTGCTGACGTGCGCGGGTCTCGGCGCGGCCGACCTCCTGCGGACCATCGAGTTCTGCGTCGAGTCGGCTCTGCCGGACTACCGGGCGGTCGCCGCCGTGCGCGAGCGGCTGCTCTCGCCGCCGTGGCCGGTGTCGACCGGCGACATCTGCGCCGCGCTGCTCCGGCCGGAGTTCCTGCTCGAGGTCTTCCCGACCGCGCGCTATCCCAAGGAGACGGCGTGGCCTTGCTGACCGGTGAGGTCCGCTCACTGCTGGGAGCGACACGGACCTACACGGCACCGGAGTCCTTCGGTGCCGCATCCGGGCGGTACTTCGGCCTGGCCATCGGCGACGACAACCCGCTCTACTACGACCCAGGGTTCGCACGGCAGTACGGGCTGTCCGGAGTGACGGCACCACTGACGCTGATCTGCGAGACCAACCAGTACGCCGGCCTGCCAATGGCCGAGGACGGCTACGCCGGCCACCTGTGGAAGATCGACATCCCGGGCACCCGCACGGTCCGCGGCGGCAACAGCTACACCTTCCACCGGCGCATCCGCCCCGAGGACGTCGTGACGGCGACCTGGTCCATTTCGGGCTTCGAGGAGAAGACCACCCGGTCCGGCCAGGACATGCTGGTGATCACTTCCCGGGCGGTCTACACCGACCAGCAGGGCGGCGTGCTCGCGGAGAACGACGAGACGATGATCTTCGTGTCGCTGGGCGGGGACGCGTGACCGCCACTCGGCACGGGACCGCCGCCCCCGCTGTCGGGGACGCCGTCCCGCAGCTGCAGCGACGAATGACCCTGCCCTCGATGATCGCCTACGCCGGCGCCACCTGGGACTGGCACCGGTTGCACTACGACCCCGCGTTCGTCGCGGCGATGGAGCTGACCGGCCCGGTCGTGGACGGCCAGGTTTTCGGTGCGCTGCTCGTCGAGATGATCCAGGACTGGCTCGGGCCCTCCTGCTTCGTCCAGCAGCTGTCGTTCACCTTCAAGAACCTGGTGTTCGCTGAGGAGACGGTGCGCTGCGCCGGGACGGTGACCGAGCTCGGGGACGGCTGGGTGGCGCTGAACCTTCGGGTGGACGTGATCGCCGCGGACGGGACGGTCGGGCGGCCCGCCGTCACTCCGGCAGGCGCGCGGGTGCTGCTGGGCGTCGCGGACGGGCCCGGCGCCCCGTGAGCCGTGGGGTGGCCGTCGTCGGCGCCGCCGAATCCGACCTCGGGGTCACGAACCGCTCCATCCTCGGCCTGCAGACCCAGGCCGTGACCCGGGCGCTCGCCGATGCCGGGTTGTCGCTGCGCGACGTCGACGGGATCGCTACGACCGGGGTGTCCCGGTTCTCGGCCACCCAGCTGGCCGACTACTTCGGGTTGCGGCCTCGGTGGACCGACTCGACCTTCGCTGGCGGATCGGCTTTCGAGATGTTCGTCGCGCGGGCGGCTCAGGCGATCGAGGCCGGGCAGGCGGCCACGGTCGTCATCAGCTTCGCGTCGAACCAGCGTTCGGCGAGGTCGCGGTCGCTGAGCGGCTTGATTGAGACGCACACACCCGAGGCGCAGTTCGAGTGGCCGTACGCCCCGCTCTTCCCGCTGTCCTACTACGCGATGGCGACGCAGCGGTACCTGCATACCTACGGCGGCACCCGGGAGCAGTTGGCCGAGGTCGCGGTGGCGGCCCGTGAGTGGGCGCTGCTGAACCCGGCAGCCTTCCGGTACGGGGCCGGGCCCCTCACAGCGCAGGCCGTGCTGGCCAGCCCCATGGTGTCCAGCCCCTTGACGGTGGCCGACTCCTGCCTCGTGACCGACGGCGGGGGAGCGGTCGTGCTTACCACCGCCGAGCGGGCCCGTGACCTGGCCCGACCACCCGTGCACGTGCTCGGCTACGGCGAGCGGACGACGAACACCTCCATGACCTCACAGCCCGATCTCACGGTCACCGGTGCCGCGGAGTCCGGCGCCGAGGCGTTCGCGTGCGCCGGACTGACGCCGGCCGAAATCGACGTGGTTGAGGTCTACGACTCCTTCACGATCACCACCGCTCTCACCCTCGAAGCGCTCGGCTTCTGTGGCCGCGGCGAGATCCTCGATTTCATCACGGGCGGCCGCATCCGGCCGGGCGGGGAGCTGCCGGTGAACACCTCCGGCGGGGGACTGTCGTACTGCCACCCGGGTCAGTACGGCGTCCTCCTACTTGTCGAGGCCGTCCGGCAGCTGCGTGGCGAGGCGGGGGAGCGTCAGGTGGCCGGTGCCCGCACCGCGGTCGCGCACGGCACCGGCGGAATCCTCTCCACCCACGCCACCGTCGTCCTTGGAGCGAACTCGTGAGGCCCGTCGAGGTGCCGCCGCCGGACGAGGTGACGGCAGGGTGGTGGGATGCCACGAGCGAGCACCGGCTGAGGGTCCAGGCATGCGGTGCCTGCAGCGGCGTGCAGCACCCACCGCGAGCGGTCTGCATCCACTGCGGCCGCACGGACGCGCTCGGGCTGCGGGACGCGAGCGGTCACGGCGTCGTCGATGCGTGCACGGTCGTGCACCGGGCCCCGGTCGCCGATCTCGAGGTCCCGTATGTCGTCGCCCGCGTGCGGCTCGACGAGGACATCGTCCTGCTGACCCGGCTGGAAGGCCGCGACGAGCTCGACAGCTGGCGGATCGACGACCCGGTCACCGTGGGCTGGATAGACCTGCCCGACCGGCGGGCGCTGCCGGTCTTCCGTCCGCGCGACTGATCTCGCTTTCCGGTCGGGCGCCGCCCGTGCCGGTCGAACCCGCAGGAAGGGCACCGAAGTGGATTTCCGGCTCAACGAGGATCAGAGGGAGTTCCGCGCCGTCCTGCGGGACTTCGTGGACAAGGAGATCGTCCCGGTGGCCCGCGAGTGGGAGCACGCCGGGCGATACCCCACCGAGATCGTCGAGCACATGAAGAGCATGGGGCTGTTCGGGATTACCGTCCCCGAGCAGTACGGCGGCATCGACCTCGACCCTGTGTCCTTCGCGCTGGTGTTCGAGGAGATCGCGCGCGGATGGATGGGCATCGCGGGCATCCTGGGCAGCCATTCCCTCGCCTGCCGCATGATCGCGGTGCACGGCACCGACGAGCAGAGGTCACGGTACCTGCCCGACCTCGCCACGGGGGCCCGCCGCACAGGGATCGGCCTCACCGAGCCCGACGCCGGCACCGACCTGCAGGGCATCCGGACAACGGCCCGGCTCGACGGTGACCACTACGTCGTCAACGGCACCAAGATGTGGATCACCAACGCCCGGCATGCCGACCCGTTGCCAGTGCTGGTGAAGACCGACCCGACGGCCTCCCCCCGGCACAAGGGGATGAGCGTCCTGCTCGTCGATGCCGACACGCCCGGCTTCTCGGTCACCAAGGACATCTCCAAGCTCGGTTATAAGGGCACCGAGTCCTGCGAGGTCGTGCTCGGTGGCGCCCGGGTCCCGAGGGAGAATTTGCTCGGCGACGTCGAGGGCACGGGGATGAAGCAGGTCCTCTCGGCACTCGAGTGGGGGCGGGTGAACATCGCCGCACGATCGGTCGGGATTGCGCAGCGCGCCTATGACGAGGCGGTGGGTTACGCCCAGCAGCGCCGGGCCTTCGGGCAGCCGATCGCCGACTTCCAGGCAATCCAGCTCAAGCTCGGCACGATGGCGACTAACCTGCAGGCCGCCCGGCTGATGGCCTACTACGCGGCGGATGCGGTCCGCCAGGGCCGGGCGGACGGCCCGACCGGGATGGCGAAGATCTTTTGCTCCGAAGTCGCGCTCGAGACCTCTATCGACTCGATGAACGTGCACGGAGGCTACGGGTACTCGACCGAGTACGAGGTCGAGCGGCTGTACCGGGACTCGATCCTGATGAGCATCGGCGAGGGGACCAACGACGTTCTCCGGACGATCGTGGCCAAGTCGGTCATCCGCGGCGAGACGGTGGTGGGATGAGCCCGCCGGCGGATGTCGGACCCGCCGGCAACCTGCCGCGCAGCTACCTCTACGTCCCGGGCAACGCGGCCGACAAGCTGCAGCGGGCCCTCGACCGCGGTGCCGACGCCCTCATCGTCGATCTCGAGGACGCGGTTCCGGCGGCCGGCAAGGGAGCGGCGCGCGCCGACGTCCTCCGGTGGCTCGCCAAGGCCGTTCCGGGACGGTGCCAGATCTGGGTCCGGCTGAACAGCGGGGCAGCGCGCGCGACCGACGTCGCGGCGCTGGCCGGAGTGCCGGGTCTCACCGGCCTCGCGCTCGCCAAGCTCGACGATCCGGAGGAGGTGGCCTACGTCGCCGCCGCGCTCGAGGCCGTCGGCGACGCGACGACCGTGCTCATGCCCGTACTAGAGAGCGCCAGCGCGATCCTCGCCGCGGCCTCGATCGCCCGGCAACCGCGGGTGCACCAGCTCCAGATCGGCGAGGTGGACCTGGCGGCCGAGACCGGGATCACGGCCGGTACGGACGAGGCCGAGCTGGCGCCACTGCGCGCCGCGGTCGTGCTGGCCAGCGTGGCCGCCGGAATTCACCCGCCAGTCGGTCCCGTCTCCCGGGAGTTCAGGGACACCGGAGTACTGGAGGAGTCGACGCTTCGGCTGCGTCGACAGGGCTTCTTCGGGCGGTGCTGCATCCACCCCGCCCAGCTCGGCGTCGTGCACAGAGTCTTCACGCCCACCGAGCGCGAGGTGGCCGAGGCGGCGAACCTGCTGGCCCGTTTCGACGCCGCGGTTGCCGCCGGCAGGGGGGTCTTGCTGGACGAGGCCGGGGCGCTGGTGGATCTCGCCGTGATCCGCCGGGCGCGGCGGACGTCGGATGCCGCCGCGGCGCGGGTCGGCCGGCCGTACACCTCGCCGGGCAGCGACGCCCATGCCCTGGAGGACCGCCCGTGCCCCGTCAGATGAACATCGCCGGTGGCATCCGCGAGTTCGCGCGCAGCAGTCCGGACGCCGTCGCGGTCAGCGACGGCGTCCGGAGCCTGACCTTCGCGGCCGTGGACGAGCGCAGCAACCGGTTCGCGTCGGTCCTCCGCGCGGCGGGTATGGAGGCCGGCGACCGCCTGGGCCTGCTGAGCTGGAACCGCCTCGAGTTCGTCGAGCTCGCGGCCGGTGCGGCCAAGGCCGGTGTCCAGCTGGTGCCGCTGAACCCGCGGGGCAGCGCCGTCGAGCACGCCGGCCTGCTGGCGCGGTCCGGAGCACGGGCACTCGTGGCTGATGACGCACTGGCCGGGAACGTCCCGGACGGCGCACAGGACTTCCCGGTACTGCTGACCCTAGGGGGCACGGATGTCGGCCGTGAGTACGAGGGCGTCCTGGCGACGGGTCGGGCGACTGACCCGATGGTGGAGGTCGACGAGTCCGAACCGTTCGTCGTGCAGTACACGTCCGGCACGACCGGGCAGCCCAAGGGGGCGCTGATCAGCCATCGGTCACGGGTCCTCACGATGTACGGCTGCGCAGTCGACTACGGTCTCGGGCCGGGCCGGCGCACGGTCGCGGTCGCCCCGATGGCCCTCGGCGCGGGCTTCGCGTTCGGGTACGCCGGCTGCTTCATGGGTGGCTGCACCTCGATGCTGCGCCAGTGGGATCCCGAGGCGCTGCTGGACCTGATCGAGCGGGACCGCGTCGAGACGGTCTTCCTGGTACCCACCCACGCCGCGGGGCTGCGGCAGGTGATGGAGGGGACCGGTCGCCTATGGGATCTCACCAGCCTGCAAACCTTGTACTTCAATGCCGCCGCACTGCCAGTACCGCTCAAGGAGTGGGTCATGACTGCGTTCCCCGGTGTCGGCGTGCACGAGCTGTACGGGTCGACCGAGGCTGGCATCGTGACCAGCCTGCGGCCGCCCGACGCAATGCGGAAGGCGGGCACGGTCGGGCATCCGTGGTTCATGACCGAGGTCGTGCTACTCGATGACGACGGCCGCCACGTGCCCGACGGTGAGCAGGGCGAGCTCTTCGGGCGCTCGCCGTTCAACATGAACGGTTACCTCGATGACCCCGAGGCCAGCGCCGATGCCCTGCGGCCGGACGGCTTCCTCACCTCCGGGGACCTGGCGGTGAAGGACGACGAGGGATTCCTGCGGCTCGTCGACCGCAAGAAGGACATGATTATCTCGGGCGGTCAGAACATCTACCCGCGCGAGATCGAGATCGTGCTGTACGGGTGCGAGGGCGTCCAGGACGTCGCGGTGGTCGGCCTGCCCGACGAGATCTGGGGCGAGGCGGTGGCGGCCTTCGTTGTAGCCCGGCCCGGTGCGCGGCTCAACGCCGAGTCGCTGGAAACGCAACTGCGCAGCCGTCTGGGGGGTTACAAGGTGCCGCGTTCCTGGCACGTGGTTAAGGACCTGCCGCGGAACTCCAACGGCAAGATCCTCAAGCGCGCCGTGCGCGACGAGTTCGTTGCCGGCACCGGTGAATGACACGCCCCTGCGGCCGTCGTCGCCGCTCCCCGAGGGGCTGGCAGACCTGCACGACGTCCCCGAAGTGGTGGGCCTCCGCACACTCGCCGTCCGGCGCAGCGGACCGGTCCTTACGGTGTCCTGGACCGGCCCGAGGTGCTCAACGCCTATGACCGGACGATGGTGACCGAACTGTGCAGGGTCTGGCGCTTCCTCAGCGCCGCCGACGATCTGAACACCGCGGTCCTGACCGGCGCTGGCACACGTAGCTTCTCCACGGGCCTCGGCGTCGACGACACCCGGACCTCCGGCGCTGCCAGCCCGTCGCTCGACGAGGACGGCCGGGTGAACCTGGCCACGAAGGACGTCGGCGTGTTTACCCCCGTGGTCGTCGCCGTCAACGGCTTCTGCTGCGCGGGCGGGTGGCACTTCGTGAACGACGGGGACGTCATCCTCTGCTCGTCCTAGGCCACGTTCTTCGACACTCACGTCGACGTGGGCTTGGCCAACCCGGTGGAGGCGGTCGGCCTGCTGAGCCGGCTGCCGCTGACCGAGGTGCTGCGCATGGTGGCGAGCGGCCGCGCCTACCGGCTGGACGCAGCCCGGCCCCACCAGCTGGGGCTGGTCACCGAGGTCGTTCCCCCCGCCGGAACTGCTCCGACGCGTGCTGGAGATCGCGCAAACCATCGCCGGGCACCCCCGCGGGCTCGTCCGGACGTCGATGGAGACCGTGTGGACCGCGGTGCAGGAGCAACGGACGAGCGCGGAGCGGTTAGGACTGGCCGTGCTCCGCGCCACGCACGCCCCCGATGCAGATGCCCGTGACCCCGCGGCGTTCCGAGAGTCGCCTCCGGGGCCGGCGTGAGCATCGGTCTGTTCGCCCGCATGCCGTCCGTGGAGGCGGTGGCGGCTGACATGCGCGCGGCGGCCGCTCTCGGAGTGATTAGTTACGGGATCACGCAGGCGTTCGACGCGCCATATGGAGGAGTACGTCCGAGCACTCATTGGCGCGCTCACGCAACATGTCCGGTTCCGCGGTGTGCTGATCACCGCGCACGGTGACCTCGACGTGCCCGGCGCCGTGCTGCCGCCGGTGCTCGTTCCGGCTCTCGGCCGAAAGGCGGTCGAGCTGGCCGGGCGGCTGGCTTAAGCACGGTCACCTGGATGGTGGAACCGCGTACGCCGGGCCCGTTCACCGTGCCGACGAGCCGGTCGGCGACCGCCGCGGCGGGACGTGGTCAGCCGGAGGTCGTGGGTGTGCCTGCCCGTGTGCGCGATCGAGCACCCCGATCGGGCCCCGCCGCGACGCAGGACGAGTTGCGTCCTGTGTGCACTCAGTCGTCATAGGCAGGGCGAATGCTGTCGAGGTGCCTGCGCATTGCGGCCGACGCCCCCTCGCCGTCCCCGGCTTCGATGCGGTCGACGATCTCCTCGTGTTCGCGGTCGACGGTCGTCCAGAAACCGTCGACCTCGACCGGCTTCAGGAACCGCGTCTGCAGCACGCGGAAGATCGGGTCGGTCACCATCCGCAGCAGCCCGTTGCCGGTGGCCTCCATGATCAGCCCGTGGAACTCGCGGTGCTTGGAGAATTTCCCGCTGCGCCCCCGGCTGGCCTTCTCCAGGGCAATCGCGCGTCGGAGCGCCTCGACGTGGCCGGCCTCGTGCCGTGCGGCGGCCAGCGACACGGCCGGCACCTCGAGGAGATCACGCGCCTCGAGAAGGTGGGCCAGCGTCAGCTCCTCCGTGCCGGACATCAGACCGATGCTCGTCTCCAGGTAGCAGGTGACCGCAGCCTGCTTGATGCGGGTGACGAAGGTGCCTCCGGTCGTTCCGCGGGTGGTTTCGATCAAGCCCTGCGAAGCCAGTGAGCGGAGCGCCTCGCGCACGGTACTTCGGCTGACGCCGAACGAGGCGCCCAGTTCTCCCTCGGGCGGAAGCCGATCACCGGCGACGAGTTCACCTTGGATGATCAGCGTCCGCAACTGGTCGGCCACCTGCTGATATGCCGGCTGGAGCCGGCTAACGGGCAGGCTCGCCCGGGAGGCCGCGACCGCGCCGGCCACCGCCACGGCCGACCTGTCCCCCGCGGTGGCCGCGCTAGCTCCGGCATCCGTGGTGGTGGTCATGGGTCCCCTAGTGGTCGAAGGACGGCGAAGCTAGATCTCGAATGATGGGCCGCTCCAGGCCGGGATGCACCGCCGCTCATTGTGCCACGATTGTGACAGAGTCAGACCGTTATTCCTCAGACCTATCCTGGCCGAGTGGTGTCGGTGCGTGGGGAGGCAAGACGCCGGTGGATGATGACGTCTCGCTCTCGCTGATTGAGAGCCGTGAACGGCGCGACCTGCTCGCGATGATCCGAGGGGTGGCCGCTCCGTACGGGCACGAATACCTCGTCGGATGGCCCGCGAGGGCAAGACTCCGACAGCCCTCTGGAAAGAGTTCGGCGCGGCGGGGCTCCTAGGCGTCGCCATCGAGGAGCGGTACGGCGGTGGGGGAGGGACCCTCGGCGACCTTTGCCGTGGTGACCGAGGAGCTCGCGGCGGCCGGCATCCCGCTCATGCTGCTGGCGCTCTCCCCGGCCGTTTGCGCCAGCATCCTCGCGGAAGTCCCCGATCGGCGCCCGGGTCCGGGTGCTGCGAGGGAGGGGAGGGGTCTCCTGCGCCGGCCGGGAAGTGGGAGAGGCCGTGGCACTCTCACTCGAGGAACTCGATCCGCACGTGACAGCGCCGGATGACGGGGTGGGGGCGGGCGGGCTCGTGGTCGCGCTGGCCGATGTCGTGTGCTGAGCGAGGGCGGTGGCTCGCCTTCCCGGAGGGGTACCACGGTCTGCCTCTCGGACTGTCGCTGCTCTCCCGGTTCATCCCGGCCACTTGGGGCGGCAGCTGGCAGCTGCTGGCCACGGGGGAGCCGGATCCCGGCCGACCGGCTGGCCCCGCCGGGGGCCGTCGACCACGTGGTGCCCACCGAACGGCTCGACGATGTTGCGGACGAATTGGTTTGCCGGTTGATCGAAGTGCCGCAGGGCTCTACGCGACACCGGAGTGGTATGTGACACCGGAGTGGCCAGCCCCAGCCAAGGCCTACCGCGAGGAACTGGCATTGCAGTGAGTGCCGGCTCCTGGCGCCCGTGAGCGCCGCCGTTGCTAGCGGGTGTTTGCGTTGTAGGCGTAGGAGTCACGGATGTCGCGCTTGAGGATCTTCCCGCTCGAGTTGCGCGGCAGCGCATCGACAACGTGCCACTCCCGGGGGACCTTGAAGCGGGCGACCCGGGAGCGCACGAACTCCTCCAGGCGGACGCGGTCCACGGCCGCCCCCGAGCGCGAGACGACGAAGGCAGCGACCCGTTCGCCGTAGACGTCGTCGGGCACACCGACGACGGCCACCTCGTGGATGTCGGGGAACTCAGCGAGGATCTCCTCGATCTCCCGAGGGAAGATGTTCACCCCGCCACTGATAATCATGTCCTTCTTGCGGTCGACGATCGAGATGAAGCCCTCGTCGTCGGCCACCGCGATGTCTCCGACGGTAACGAAACCGTCATCCGTCGTGGCCGCTCGGGTGGCGTCCGGGTCGTGCAGATAGCCGCCCATGAGCATGGGCGACCGTGCGAACAGCTCCCCGGGCTCACCCGGTGCAACGGACTGCAGCGTGTCGTCCAGCAGCTTGACCTCGTTGAAGAACCAGGGGTGCCCCACGCTTCCGGCCTTGCGCCGCGCGTCCTCCGGCCGCAGGTCCGTGACGATCGAGCACTCGGTGGAGCCGTACATCTCGTGCACGCCGACTGCCGGGAAGGCGTGGATGACCCATTCCTTCAGTGCGATCGGCAACGCGGCGGCATTGAAGTACAGCATTTCGAGCTCGTCCAGATCGAACCGGCCCGTGGGTTCCTCGACGAAGCGACGGATCTGCTGCGCGTGCGTCGGCACGAGGAAGACCGTGTGCGCGCGCTCCTCCTCGAGCATGGTCATGAAGCGCTCCGCGTCCCACGAGGGCAGCACGCGGGTGCAGCCCCCCAGCTGTGGCCCAGCGAAGGCGAAGGCGAAGCCGGCGCCGTGGTACATCGGCGCGACGGCGATGGTGCGCCGACCGGGGCCGAGGCCGTACTCGAGCCCCGCGGCGAAGTTGGTAAGCACCCGGCCGCGGTGGGTCAGAATGACGCCCTTAGGGCGCCCCGTCGTGCCCGACGTGTAGGTGATGCAGAAGGCGTCGTCCTCGGCCACCGCTACCCGGGGATCGGCCGCCGGGGCCGACTCGATCTCCTGCTCGTAGGGGCGACCCACGCCCGCCGGGGTTCCGAACTCGACGACCCGGCCCATCCGGTCGATCAGCCCGTCGACCCGGTCGGCCAGAGCACTGTCCAGGACGAGCGCCCGAGAGCCGGAGTGCTGCAGGATGAACTCATTGTCGGCCATCGTGTTATGCGGATTCAGCGGGACCATCGGCAAGCCGGCCTTAGCCAGGGCCGTGGCCACCTCGAAGTACTCCATGGTGTTTCCGGAGAGCATGGCGACCCGGTCGCCCGGCTCCAGGCCCCCCGTTAGCAGGGCCTGAGCCAACCGGTTGGAACGCTCGTCGAGCTGCGCGAAGGTCAGCTCGCGAGCATCGTCGCGCACAGCCGCTGCTGCGGGACGGGAGCGGCCGAATTCCCGGATTCCGTTTGCCATGTTGAGGGCCACGGTCATGGGGCCTCATCCTCGGGACGGCGGAGCATGAGAGCGGTCGCCTCGAGTACCAGGTTGGTCTCGTCGTCATGGACGGTCCAGCGGTACTCGCTGAGGCGTTTGCCGCTCGACGTCGTCCTTGTCCCACTTAGGTAGATCACGAGGTGCACGGAGGAGCCCGCACGCACCATCGTGTGAAATCGGACGTCTGTGAACCCGACGAGCGCGATCACGTCGTCCAGCGCGCCGGACTGCTCGGCCAGTCCGCCGGCAAGCAGCAGCATGCCCTGGCCCATCAGCGGGGCTGCCGCCCCCTGCGACCGTTGTTCCGCGGTGGGGTTCAACAGCGGGTGCGTGTACCCGCCGACCCGGACGAGGGTGTCGATCAGCTCCTGCTCCACCTTCGTCGACTCGGTCATCACCGGCCAGGGGACGTTCACGCGTCCGCCCAGTGCGCCGGTCGCTTCTCGACGAACGCGCGGTATCCCTCGGCCGCATCCGGGACCGACTCGACGAACCGGCTGAACAGCTCGCGTTCCATGCGCAGGGCGTCGGCGAGCCGCAGGTCGGGGGCGGCGTTCAGCAGTTGCTTGATGGCGGCCGTCACCGGTCGCGAGCGGTCGCATAGCCGATCGGTGAGCCGCTGTACCTCGTCGTCGAGCCCGGCGAGCGGGACGTTGCACAGGGCGAGGCCCCACCGGGTCATCTCCTCACCGGTCAACCAGTGACCGGCGAGCAGCAGTGCCCGTGCCTTTTGGTCGCCGAGCTTGCGGGCCGCCCGGATGCTTGCCCCCGCCCCCGGCACCACCCCGAAGTCGCGGTGGGTGTCGGCGACCCGGGCCTCGTCGGCGGCGACGACGAAGTCGCACGCAAGGAGCAGTTCGAAACCCCCCGCCCGGGCCAGCCCGTTGACGGCCGCGATCGAAGGCACCGGCAGGGCCTCAAGGCGGTCGAGAACCTCGTGGTAGCGCCGGATGAACGGGAGGAACACCCCGAACGGGTCGGCGAAGCACTCCCCCAGGAAGTCGATGTCCATGCCGACGCAGAAGGCCTTGCCCACGCCGCGGACCACGAGCGCGCGCAGCGACGTGGACTCCTCGGCGGCGTCCAGGGCAGTGGTGAGGCCGTCGAGGACCGCCGGGGTGAGGCTGTTCATGGACTCCGGTGCGTCGAGGCTGATGTGCATCACCTGCCCGGACACCTCGACACGCACGTCCGTCATGGGGTCTGTCCTCCTTCCGAAGGGTGGGGGCGTCGGCGCACGGGGTCAGGTAGCGGCGGAGCCTGGCAGCGGTCGAGCACGAAGGCCCCGAACTCGGCGGCGTAGCGGTCAGGTGCGCGCAGGTGCGGCTGACCGGCCAGGCCAGCGACAGCGACGAGACGGGCATCGCGGGCACAGCACAGCGCGATCCGGTCCTTGGCGATGAGCATGTCGAACTCCGCGTCCAGGAGCAGCACTGGTCCCTCAAAAGCCGCTAGGGACGCGGCCGGGTCGTGACGGAACGCCGCGCGGTAGGCCCAGTCGTAGCGGTCGGACACGCTCAAAAGGTCGATGACCGCACGATGCAGCATCCAGGCCGGCACGTCATCGCCGTAGATCCGCCGATAGCGTTCCACCGCCCAGGCGAACTGGGAACCGGTGGCGTCCACGGGAACCTGCGGTGTCCAGTTCGAGAGGAAGTCGGCCCGCTCGTCAGGACTGAACAGCGGGACGCCGCTAAGGACGAGTCCTGCCGCGCCGCCGGGCGAGTGCGCCGCCGCCTCCACCGCTATCGAAGCTCCCGTGTGCACCCCGCCGAGGACGGGGCGGGTCACCCCCAGCGCCACCATGGCCTCGCCGAGCACCTCCGCGTACGCCGGGATCTCAAAGCCGTCCGACGGCGGCGGATCGGATGCGCCGTAACCCGGGGTGTCGAACGCGACCGCGCGGAAGGACGAGCCTAGGAGGGGCAGCACCCTGTCGAAGGCCGTCGACGACAGGGGCGACTCGTGGAACAGGGCGACCCAGGGCCCGTTCGTGCCGCTGGCCCTGTAGTGCAGCTTCCCCCAGGTGCTGTCGACGTACCCGGCGTTGACCGGCTGCGGAGAACTCACCTCGGGCTGGTCACTTTGACGAGCACGTCTGCGCCTCGCTCGCAGGACAGGTCCGGGCCTGCGTCGCCTGCAGCCATCCGGACCAGGGAACAGGCGGTGAGCTCGCGCCCGTCAACCTCCAGCGAGCCGGCTACGACCACGAGGAACCGCTCGCGGTCGACTGCCGGCACCGCGCTCACCCAACCGGCCGGGAGGGTGACGAGGACCGAGGCGCTCCCGGTCCGGACGTTCCGGCTGAGCACCCGGCTGCTAAGAGACGGGGCCCCCGGGCCGGCCAGGCAGGTGCTGGTGTCGTCGTGGTCCCCGGCCGGTAAGAACCGGGTCTCCAGCCGGCGGACGTAGCCGCGCGGACCGATGCGGCCCTCCTCGTCGCTCCTGTCTGCGGGCAGGAGGGCGTTGTGGCCCGCGTCCTCGTCCGCGCACACGACCCGGGAGACCCGCCCGCTGCCCTCGCCGGGCTCCTCGCCCTCCATCATCAGGAGGCACTCGAACCCTGCCGCGCTCGCGGCAGAGTGCACCCAGCCCGGCGGCCGCCAGAAGTAGTCGCCCGGGTGCATCTCACCCTCGGCCGTGAGCATGGCGCGGCCGCCGAGGAAGAACGCTTCTTCGACACTGCCGTGGTACGCCTCGGACAGATCCTCGTAGCCGGGGTTGGTGCGAACGTGGTCGATGCGCCGGGTCGACTCCGGGTCCACCCAGAGCGCCCGAAGCCAATACCTGCCGAGCAACTCGTCCACCCGAGCGGGGTCGCCCAGGTTGTCCCGGAAGGCGGGCGCCATGGTCGCGAAGACGTCGCGACCGTTAATCCATTCGACGTCGCGGCCGTCGACCACGGTCACGCCGGCCCCAAGCCCGGTCTGTCCCGAGCCTCCCGGAGTCCCCCGAGCGTTCATGGGATTCCTCCCGACCGACGTAGCCGCACTTAGGTCAGACGTAATGCTATCGATGCCTGACCGCTGGCTGTCAAGGACGCACGTCCACGGGGAAATACGTTGGGTGGGCGACGCTGTCCCAACGCTGGCCTTCAGGTCCGTTCGAGTGGATAGCATGTCGAACCAAAACATCAGACGTCAGGGAGGGCCGGTGCTGACGACTAGACCTTTCAGTGAGCCGGTGGAGCGCGCCCAGCTCAGGGCCAGCGTGCAGGAGCTGCTCGCGCGCCACCTGCCGAGGGAGCGGGCCCTCGAACGAGACCGGACTGGATCCTTCGACCGCGCCACATGGGATGCGTTCGGCGCCGCCGGGTTGCTCGGTCTCGGAGGTGCGGAGGAACTCGGCGGCAGCGGCGGCACGGTCGGTGACTCGGTGGCCGTGGTCGAGGAGATCGCCCGGGTGCTGCCGAGTCTCGCCGTCGACTTCGTCCTCGGCGGGATGGCCATGCGCCTGCTGTCCGCGGACGATGCGGGAGCGCCGCGCGAGCTTCTCCCGGCGCTCGCCGACGGCCGGCTGATCGGGTCCTTCGGCCTGAGCGAGCCCGGCGTCGGCACGGACCTGTTGAGCCTGCGCACCACGGCCCGGGAGAAGGACGGCGCCTGGGTGCTCACCGGCCAGAAATTGTGGATCTCCCTCGCCATGGAAGCGGACGTCATCTTCACCCTGGCGCGCACCGACCAGGCCGACCCCGAGCACCGCGCCCGCGGCCTGACCTTGATCGCGGTGCCGACGGCTCAGTCGGGCGTGGAGACCCGACGGGTGCACATGGCGGGGATGCGAGCGGCCATCAGCACGGAGGTCTTCCTCGACGGTGCTGTCGCCCCCCTGGAGAACGTCGTCGGCGGCCGGGGACGGGGCATGGCCGCGCTGGGCCGGACCCTCGACGTCGAGCGCGTGCTGGCCGCCGGGATCAGCCTCGGCATCGCCCGCGGAGCCCTGGACCTGCACCTGGAGCACCTACGGGAGAGCCGGGCCTTCGGCCGCGCCCTCGGCTCTCTGCAGGTCTTGCAGCACGCCGCGGCTGATTCGATCACGGAACTGACCGCGGCACGCGCCCTGACGGCCTGCGCGGTGACGACAATCGAGTCCGGTACGAACGCACGCGATCTCTCCGGCATGGCCAAACTGAACGCGGCCGAGGCGACGGCCCGCATTGTCGACCGTGGGATGCGGGCCATGGGCGCCATGGGGCTGGCCGAGGAGTCGGCGATGCAAATGTTCTTCCGCGATGCCCGGCTGCAGCTTTTCAGCCCAGTGAGCAACGAGATGGTGCGGAACGTTCTGGGCGAGGGCATGGGCCTCCCCCGGAGCTACTGACGTGTTCGACGGCATCGACGTCGTCACGCTCCCCGCGGCGGGCATCGACGAGCTGCTGGCCTTATACACCGAGGGATTCGGCTTCACAGTGACCTGCGACCGGTCGGTCACGGACCCGGTCCGGCAGCGGATATGGGCGCTGCCGCTCCCTCCCCGCCGTGAGGTGCTGCTCGGCAAGCCCGGCAGCCAGGGCGGCTGGATCCGGCTGGTCGACGTTCCGGACCTGCCTCGGGCACGACCGGCGGGGCGCCCCGACACGGACGGCTCCTACGCGCTCGACTTCTACGTCCGCGACGCCGACCGCGTCGAGGCGCGGATCGGCGCGCTTGGGTGGGGCTTCCGCTCGGAGGCGCAGCACTACCCCTTGCCCGGCATGCAGGTCGGAGTCCGCGAGCGCATGCTCCAGCAGTCACGGTCGGGCCTGCTGCATGCGATCGTGGAGTACCGCCCGACCCAGACGCGCTGCGTGCTGAGCGAGGCTCCCGACGAGGACAGCAGCGAGGTGGTCGCGGCGGTCTTCTTCACGCGGCACCTCGCCGAGGCCACTGCTTTCGCCAAGCAGGTTCTCGGGGCAAGGCGCTACTTCTCCGGCAGGTTCGGCGGCTCGGCGGTGGAACGGATGCTGGGTCTCGCCGCGGGGGAGGGCTTCGAGGCAGCACTTTTCCGGGGACCACTGTCCCGCAACGCACGCCTGGAGTTTGCCGCCACGATGGCCCCCGCTCCCGGGACGGGCTGCGACATCGCGGCCCCTGATCCGGTGCCGCGCGTCGTCGCCGGCTGTGCGGTGGACGACCTCGACGCACTGGCGAAAACGCTGGCGGACGGCGCGCATGGTGCAAGTACCGGCGTGCTGGGCCTGGCGGACGGGAGCCGCCGGGTGGGGCTCGTCTCGCACTACGGTGCCCGCTTCGAGTTCTGGGAGCGCGCCGGCTGATCATCCCAGTGGACGCAGGTGCGGCTTCCTTCTTCTACACGTGGACAAGAGAGGAAGAGCGCCATGGCGCTGATCACCGTCGCGGCCCGGTACGCCATCGGAACTCCTGGACGTCGCTAAGTATCCAGGTCTCGGCGCGCCGCCTGATCTTCGGGCTGTGATCGGCATGCTTGCGAGGTCGGTGCCTGCGCCTTCTCCCGCAGGTTCTCGTGGCTGATGTCCCGCAGGTGTCTGCGATACCGGTTCGGGCCGTGTAAGTCTGATCGTCCCCACCGTGACGGGGCGGATTGCAGCGACCATCACAGCAGGCGTCTCGTGCGGAGGTTGTGATAGCGGGGCGGAGCCGCTGTCGGAGCAGCCGGCGTGGTTCGCGAGGCTGATCGCGCAGGGGGTGAGCAACACCGAGGCGTGCCGGACGGTGGGTGTCAACCGGCGGACGGGGACACGGTGGCGGTTCGGGCGCAGCCTCCCGACCGCGGCATTCTCCGTTCGCGAGTATGCGCTGGTGATCATCAAGCCGGTCGTGGTGCTGTCGCGAGGGTTCCTGTCCGAGGACGAGCGGGCGGTCATCGCCCGGCGAGCGCGATCGGGGCAGGACGGTGCGGGCCACCGCGGCGCTGCTTCGGCGCAGCCCGTCGACGGTGAGCCGGGAGCTGGGGCGCAACACGACGCGGGCGGGGTGCACCGGGGCGGCCGCAGCACCGGCTCGCCCGGCGGCACCGGCTACGGCTCGCCTGCGAATGGGGTGCTGCGGGCGTTCGTCCAGCAGCGCCTGGACGTGCGGTGGAGCCTGGAGCAGATCGCGGCCACCCTGCTCCTCGAGTGGCCCGACGACCCACGCCGGCAGCTGTCAACGGAAAGCCTGTACCGGTGCTGTACACCCGCGACACGGTGCTGGTCCGCAGCCTGCGCACCGGCCGTGACCAGCGACGGCCGCGGCACCGGGGTGAGGGCAGGCGATCGCCACCCTGGTGGAACGCAGCAGCCGAAAAGTCACCCTCGTCCGCGTCGGCGCGAACCGCACTGCGGCCGGGTTGTGCGCGTTCCTCGTCGACGTGTTAACCCCGATGCCGCCGGGCTGGCCCGGTCGCTGACCTGGGACCAGGCAACGAGATGAACTGTCACCTCGCGCCGACTCGACGCCGGATGCGGCCGCAGGTCGGCTGTGGGTGAGGCGAAACCTCACCTGGGAGCTCGCCGCGCCCGCGTTCGATCAACCCCGCGACGTACCCGAAACCGGGCTATCCGAGTTGCAGCGCCGCGGCTTGGCGTCGCAGGTTGGCGTGCCGGCCACCGTAGGCGTCGACGCCGGCCAGAAAGCGCTTCGGCATCTTCGACACGACCGTGTAGACGGTGTCTCAGACGTTGGCGATCGGCGTCTGCACGCCCTGCGACACCACCTGGTACGCGTCCATCGTCGACAGCCCCGTCTCGGCCGCGACCCAGCCGACCATCTCGGTTGTCGCGATGCGGAACGCGTCCTCCAGCGGCTTGGTCGAGCCGGTCGTCATGAGGAAGTCGTCGGTCTCGATCGGGGGCCAGGGGCAGGGCTGTCCCTTGATCAGGTCCACGATGGCGACGGTGTCCATCGCGCACTCGGCGGCCACCCCCGCAGGCCTCACCCCCGCCCTGACGGGCGTGGCCGTCGACGAGGGAGAACAGCGCGCCGGGCACGTTCACACCGAGGTAGCAGGTGGCACCGGCACGCATCTCCGGCGTGTCCATGTTCCCGCCCCAGGCTTCGGGGGTGAGTGAGGAGCGGAGCTCGCCCAGCGCCGGAGCGACCCCGACCGTGCCGGGCATCGGGTCGAGCGGGAACACCACCGAGTGGTCCGACTCCCGGGCCCGGAAGGGGACCTCCCGCGCGGCCCGGTCGAGGTCGTAACGCCAGGTCAGCTCGGGTAGGGCCGACTGCAGGGTGGCCGTCGTCGGGGTGGAGGTGAGCGCGCCGAAGAACGGCACGGTCGTGCTGTCGCCCCAGTCCCGGCTCGGCTCGAGACTGACGAAGTGCACGGCGAGCGTGTCCCCGGGCTCGGCGCCGTCGACGTAGAACGGACCGGTCTGCGGGTTGAGGAAGCGGGGGTCGCACACCTCGCTGGACAGGTCGGACCTGGACAAGACGACGATCAACGTGATGTGGACCGTGGCCGCTGAGAACGTCGAGGAAGGGGACCGGATCTTTGACAGTCACGTCAAGTGGATGACTGGCCACGCACGCGACGGCCAGGCGGCGTTGCTGTCCTACGGCATCTCCAAGGGTCGGGAGCTGGCGGACCCGATGGACCCGAACTCGGCCGAGACCGGCAATACCATCTTCGTGCTCACCGAGGTCTACCAGTCGCCCGCTGGCGTCCCCGAGCACTGGAAGCAGGCCATCGAGACCCGGCGGGACCTTCCGGCCTTCCTCGCCTGGGGCGCGAAGGGCAAGGTCACTACGCTGCACAGCGGTACCGTCGTCCAGGCCCTCTGGTAGCCGAAGGCTCGTCGCCCCCGAGGGGTCCTCCGAGCTCATCTGCCAGCGAGAGTGCGGGCTGTGTCTGTTCGAGCGAAGGGCTCGACTCGACGTGCGGCCTCCACTCGGTACGTTCCCCGACCTCATTCCGATGGGTCTCGTGGCAGTACGGGCGTGGGGATTGCCGTGCTTGGCGTAGACGGCCACAGCGCGGGACAGGCAGCAGGTCGGCGGCGCCGGCCGTGCGGAGGGTGCTGGCCGAGGCCCGCGGGGAGGAGCTGCCGTACGACCGTGCCTTGAAGCGGCTTTGCGTGGTCGTGGACGGACCGGCTGGTGCGGATGGGAATTCGTTGCCCACGAGTGACCCGTGATGGTCCAGCTGTTGCGGCTGCTCATGATGGCGGTTTCGGGGGCAGCGTCGAGGGTCTGCGGTTGACACTGATCCTGCGGTTGATACTGATCGGGCCGTCGGCACCGGAGCGGCTGGTCTGCTGCTCGAGCAGCCGGCAGGCCCGTCGGGCGACGGTCAGCCGGGTGACGGGTTCGCTGTCGGCGGCGAGCTGCTGGCGGGCCTGTAGTTGGAGAGTCGCGCGGTCGTCGGCGTCGGCGAGGGTGGCTTCGAGGCCGTCGAGCTCGTCCTGCTCCTGCCTTGTTCGGGTCAGGCCGGGGCGTTGGGCGTGGTCCCACCAGGGTCCTGCTTCGGCCAGGCGCATGGGGCTTCTGGTGTGGGGGTCGGCGGCGACGAGCAGCAGGGCGTCGCGGACGTGGGCTGCGGGCCAGCTGCGGACCTTGACCGCGAACTGAATCGCAGCGCCCAGGCAGGGAGCGGACCAGCGGACCGAGGGCTGACCCAGGTCCCGGCGCAGCCCTTGGACCGTGGCGGTGAAGGCGTCGAGGTCGGTGATGCGGCAGGCGACGAGTAGCTCCGCCTGGTGCCCAGGTGGGTAGACGGCGGCGGCCCGGATAAGGCGAGCGACGGCCTCGGCGCTGTCCGCGGCGACCGCGGGCAGCACCGAGGTGTAGGTGTCGGCGGTGAGCACGATGCTGGCGTGCCCGA